>OHBQ01000106.1_pt1 | contig 47796 bp, 44 predicted proteins | sample 1577401 | NCBI WGS metagenome assembly OHBQ01 (sample SAMEA3879581, study PRJEB24766) | human gut metagenome | biome: human-associated habitat; feature: feces | place: USA | collected 1985/1987
GGATAAACGCTGAAAGCATCTAAGCGTGAAGCCGACCCAAAGATAAGATATCCCATTGTTTCAAACAAGTAAGACCCCTTGAAGACTACAAGGTTGATAGGCACGATGTGTAAGTGGAGTGATCCATTCAGCAAGCGTGTACTAATAGGTCGAGGGCTTGACCACAATTCGCTTGAGACTTTTAAGTCAACGAAAAAATGTTAGCAGTGATTATTCAGTTTTGAAGGCACGTCCTTCTAAAAATACTGGACAGAAGCGCAGAAATGTGTTATACTGATTCAGTCAAATCGGTCGGTGTCGATGACGGTAAGGTTCCACCTGTTCCCATTCCGAACACAGAAGTTAAGCTTACTTGTGCCGAAGATAGTTAGCTGGAAACGGCTTGTGAAAATAGGTAGTCGCCGACTTTTGATTATCAGAATGAAGAAACCGCATTCTGATAATATGCACCTCTAGCTCAGTTGGTAGAGCAACTGACTCTTAATCAGTGGGCCCAGGGTTCGAGTCCCTGGAGGTGCACCACATCAACAAAATCCGAACTTTTTTCCGATAGGAGAAGGGTTCGGATTTTTTGTATTCTTCGGAAAACAGAACGAATCCCTTGCTTCCATCGAAAAACGTCCTAGACCTTATCACAAAAAAGCACGACAGACCACGGTAAGAGTGCCGTAAGGCGGAAAGGACACAAACATGAAGTACGATGCAAGAGCTTGTCATTTCAACATGGACACCAGCTGCGTGGAGCTGTTGCTCCGGGATGGCAGAAAGGTTTCTATCGACTGCACCGGGGTCGAGGATGCGCTGGATGTGACCATGGCGCAGCAGACGGAGCTGGATTACCTTATTTACAATGACCCACTGGGCTATGCGGATTTGATTCTGAACGGCAATCTAGAAGAATACTTGAAAAACGTAACCGGGAGCCATGGGCTAGAAGATTAAGGGCAAAACAAAAAACAGGGTGCGCCCCTGAATAGGACGCACCCTGCAAAAGACCACAGACGATAGCGATATGTACAACAGGGAGTTCCCCAGCGGGAACTTCCTGTTTTTCGTTGTTTGCATTATGAGCCTGTTCAGCCTGCCACGCGGCAAACTCTCTTTGCCCTTCCTCGCTGTTCCAACAGGCAAGGATGGCTGGGTAGAATGCCCGTGCCAGACGGTCGATGACTTCATCGGGATAGGGGGAAGTGTTTGTGGACTTTTTCTTTTTGTTCAAACGCACGCTCCTTTGATCGTCCCACCGTGGCAAAGTCGGGCGAGAAAATCAAAGTTCCAATTTTTATCAGGCGCAAGGGCGCGGATGCTTTCCGCCCTGCTCTTGCGGCTGGTGGCTTGTTGATGGCTTACAAGTGCCTGTCGTTATGCGATTTCTTTATCGTTCAGCATTTCTTCAAACTGTGCCATATACGCTTTGTGCTGCTTGAGGATTTTTAGCGTTTCAGTTTTGGCGTAGGAATCGTCCGGTAGCTTAGGCAAGTATCTCATCAAAAAATCAAAGTCCTGCTGAATCCGCCGGACGGCGACTTCCAGCGCGGAGTAGTTGATTCCAGAGTAGTGTGAGTAGCTCGACTGCGGAGCGGGACGGTCTTCCGGGTGCAGAATCTCGTGCACGATCTGCTTACGGTTCGGAAAATCAGCTCTGGCGAGGCGGTGCATATCGGCATCACGGACTTTGAATTGCCCGGACAGGATCTTTTCTTTTGTACCGGGCATCATCTGCTCCATGATCTCTACGCCCCGCATGAACTTTTCAGAACGGGCAACGTAGGATTCGCTGACATTGTTCCGCTCTGCAATCTGCTTACGAACGCTTGCTTCTGTGGCAGTGGGAGGAATTGTGTCAAATTGACACAATTCCTCCGGGGCGGTTTTCTTGGCAGCAGCCGTGTGCTGGTTGTTGCCGTTTCCACCGGGCTTCCGATGCTCCACACTGTACTGTTTTCCAATGAGGAACTTCTTCTGCTCCGGCGTGAGATTACGCCGCCCCAGCTGATTCTTGCAGATCCATGCGAGGACTTCTTCTCTGCTTTCAAACGGGAGCGGCATGGTGGAGAAAGAGATTTCGGGATGCTCCTGAACGATTTCATAACGATTGTGGCCGTCAACAAGGGTATTGTTCCAAACGATCAAAGGAGAGAGCAGCTTGCCTTCCTTGAGGATGTTTTCTTCAAGCTGCTTAAATTCATCATCGGTCAGAGGAGGAATCTGAGACTGGAACTCCGGGTCGATTTTCAGGTTGATCATACGCACACTCCTTTATCTCTCCTGCTGCGTCTGTTCTTCCTCCCGGAAAAAGGACGCAACATTCTGCTTTGCGGTTTTCAGTTTGAGCAGTTCCTCTTTAGATTCCTTGTACTGCTCGTAGAACTTTGCCTTTTCGGATGCCAGCTGCGCATACTCGGCTTCCAGCTTTTTCGGGCTGGGCAGCTTGGTGAGGTTGTTTGCCTTGAAATAGGCTGCTGCCGCCCGGTACGCTGTCAGCTCTGCACGATGCTGTTCCTCAAAGGCTGCGGGTCGTTTGGCAGTCTTTAACTGCTGTGCAACATTCTTGGTGCTGGTGTAGGCTGCGATGTGATAGCGCAGCTCTTTGCTGAATTTCATGCGACCTTCGAGGTCTTTCACCACTGCCAGTGCGTCGTGGTACTTGGTTTCCAGTTCGGCGATGCGCTGGTTCAGGGCGTCCTCGTTGAGCAAATCTTTTTCCTGCAAGAGGATCAGAGTTTGTGCCATGGCTTTGAGGTTGTACTTCTTTGCCCAACGCTCATAGCCTGTGCCCTTGCCCGCGGCCAGCTTTGCCTGAATGTCAATCAGTTTCCCGATGGTATCTTGCTTGAACTGCGCCTTGGGCTTGCGTTCGGCGTTTGCCTGCAACGTAGCAAGCACTGCCGCCTTATCGAACTTGTCACCGAGATGTTTCGCTCGGATAAACTTCGTTCTGCCGGAAGGCAAATAACTGAGTCGTCCACGGCTTTCCTTGACGGCAATGCCGTACTGCTGCAAGAGCCTGTCGGAAAAATCTTCAAAGCTGGTAGCACGGTACAACACCGAAGAAATCTGTTTCCGCAGGGTATCTTTTACGGTTTCAAACTTCTTCTGCTTGGGCTGTTGTCCAGCTGCGGCAAGGGCTGCGTTTGCAAGGTCGAGCTTCTGCTGCCCACGCCGTCTTGCCCAATACTCGGCTTCGCTCACGCGCTCCTTCGAGCCGTTGAGCAGGTCAATCTGGTACAGTCCGGCACCCTCGCACAGCTCCATGACCTCGACACGGAGGTGTCGCATGGTCTGGGCTGTGCTGGAGTGCTTCATACCCTCACGCCAATCGCGGGGCTTCTGCATATAGGGCTTACGCTCCACTTCTCGTGTTCGGACGCTGCCGATCACGATGTGGACATGGATGTTTCCCGAATGGTTGTGTCCATCCGGGTGAGTGCAGACGATGGCAGGATGACCGGGGAAGTTTTCTTCGCAGAATTTCAGGCCAAGTGCCTGTGCCTTTTCCATGGTCAAGCTGTTGTCGGCTGCATCTCGTGGGTCGAAGCTGATGATATACTGATGGCTCTTAATATCACCATGCTGGGTGTTCTTACCATACTTGCGGTTTGCCAGCAGACAGGCTGTTGCAAACGAGAAATCGCCGCACTCAAGTGTATCGAGGACGTACGAATCCCGCAGCTTCGGCTTGCCCTGTTCATCCAAAAGTTGCTTCCCGGTGAACGCGTCGTGCTGGTAAACGAGGTACGCTTCGATGGCGGTGTAGTCCGAGTTCTTAGAGCTGATATGCTTGAGCGTTGCCATACAGTTCACCCAGAACTTTCTCGGCGCTGAGCCGGAATGCAGTCAGGTCTGCAAGTTCGTCAAGGAGTTTCGCCCGGATCTGCTCGGTGTCTGCACTGCCGGAATTGAAGTGCCTTGCAAGCTGGTTGAGGTTTCCGCCCACCTTGCTGCACTGGGCAAGCAAAGTGGAAACAGCGGTCAGGGTTTCTTCGCCGCCGCCTGCAACGATGACCGTTTTCTCAATCTTGACGTTGTGGATGGCGCGGCGGATAAAAGTGGAGAGGGAGAGATTCAGGAGTTTGCAAGTGAGTTCCAGTGACGCTTTTTCCTCCGCTGTCACACGGAACTTGATGATGTGCGTTTTGTTGTTCGGCGTGTCGTGGTGCTGGGAATTGCTAGGGGTCGATTGAACATTCGTTTTGGTCATTGTACCTCCTGTCTGTTCGATAACTCCTCGGTGAAGTTATGTAAAGCACGACACGCCGTTCCATTCGTGCCGTAAGGCACGAATGATGAGCAGGGTTTGGGGCAGGCACGCCCCAACAAGATCACTTCGGAAATGCAGACGCATTGTAGAAGTGAAGTCCCGGATGGACAGGAAATTTTCAAGAATTGAAAATTTGTGGCCACGGGACGGTTCTTGCCCTCTACCGCTGCGCTCAAAACCGTTTCTGGGTAATTGTTTCCGAATTGTTAAGGCGCAAAAAATAAGTAGAGGTTGTGCTGCTCGTGTATGTTGATCGCCGTTTGCTCCGAACGAAGTTCCTGCCCCTGTTTGCGCAGCGGCGTTGACGGAAAGTCGGTATCACGTTCGGTCGGCTCATGAAATTTTCAAGGTGCGTTTCCCGTAAAAGAAAAATACCGCCCACGCAGCATAGCGATGGATTTTGTCGGGTGAATCGGCGGCAAAATGGTTCGGTGCGGTTGCGGGGCGGCTGTTTAGTATACTAAAGTGGCCGGGATGGGTAAGAGAATACCATGAGAGGTGGTATTCTGTCAAGCAGGTAACTTGCAATTTAACAGAGACCACAAAGTGTAATCTTTTCTATTGTTAAAGATGCACGAAGATTTTCTGGACCTGTTACAAAAAGCAGCCACCTAGGCAACGCACAGCATTGCTCGCATGGCTGCGGAAACGGGAGGTTTTTACTTATTTTTCAGCTGATCCAGCTTTTTGTAGAGGGCGATCATCTCCTCAACCATCGTCTTGGTCAGCTCGGCGCTCATCAGTTGGTCCTCAGCGTGGGCCAATACCAGGCGAACAGTGGTCTCGACGCCCTGCCCTTCGGCCTCAATCATGGCCGTGTGGGCATGGTGCCCTTCGACAAAGTAGCCGTCGGCTTCTTTGAAGAGCTTTTCGGCTTCGTCGTATTTGCCCTCTTTGGCCTTATAAAGGGCCTCCATGAAGGTGCTCTTGGCGCTGCCCGCCGCAGTGATCAGTTGAAAAACCTGCAGTTCTTCCTGTTCCGTCATTTCTGCCATAGTGATATCTCCTTTGTGCTGTTTTTACGTATTGTTTATGTGAGGTCTTCGCCGTTGGAAGTGATTACCTTTTTATACCAATAGAAACTATCCTTGCGGCTGCGGGCTAGGGTGCCATGGCCCTCATCGTCCCGGTCTACATAGATGAAGCCGTAGCGCTTTTTCATCTCGCCGGTGCCGGCCGAGACCAGATCGATGCAGCCCCAAGGGGTATAACCCATCAGAGGGATGCCGTCTTCCTCCACCGCGGCTTTGAAGGCCCGAATGTGCTCTCGCAGGTATTCGATGCGGTAACTGTCGTGGATGGAACCGTCCGTCTCAACGGTGTCCGTTGCGCCCAGGCCATTCTCCACAATGAACAGCGGCTTCTGGTAGCGGCCGTAGAGCAGCCGCAGCGTCAGCCGCAGGCCCATCGGATCCACCTGCCAGCCCCACTCGCTGGAGGGCAGGTAGGGGTTGACCACGCCAGCCACCACATTGCCTTTGGCCTGGCCTGCCTCGGTGGGACGGCCTGCCTGCACCATCGACATATAGTAGCTGAAGCCGATGTAATCCACCGTACCGCGGCGCAGCAGGTCGAGGTCGCCCGGCTCCATCTGGATAGCTATGCCGTGGCGCTCCAGATTTTTCAGCAGGTGGGGCGGATATTCGCCGCGGGACTGCACGTCGGCGAAGGCCAGCATGGTGGACATCATGTCGTCAGCGGCCTTAGCGTCCAGTGGGTGACAGGTTTCGGGGTAGACCACGCCGAACAGGGTCATGCAGCCGATTTTGTTCTCCGGATCGATCTGGTGGCCCAGCAGCACCGCTTTGGCGCTGGCTACAAACTGGTGATGGGCTGCCTGGTAGATGACTTGCTCCCGATTTTCGCCGGGAGTGATCAATAGGCCGGCCGGGTTCCAGGGGCCAAATTCGATGGCGTTGATCTCGTTGAAGGTCATCCAGTATTTGACCTTGCCTTTGTATTCGGTGAAGATGGTGCGGCAGTAGCGCTCGAAGAAATCCACCAGCTTGCGGCTGCGCCATGCGCCGTATTTCTGCACGAGGCCGAGGGGCATCTCGTAGTGGCTGATGGTCACCACCGGCTCAATGCCGTACTTATGACACTCGTCAAACAGGTCATGGTAGAATCGGAGGCCGGCGGGGTTGGGAGAGGGTTCGTCCCCCTGAGGGAAGATGCGGCTCCACGCAATAGAAGTACGGAAGCACTTGAATCCCATCTCGGCAAAGAGCTTGATATCCTCCTTGTAGCGGTGGTAGAAGTCGATCCCTTCGTGGTTAGGGTAGTAGAGGCCATCCACCACACCGTCGGTGATCTGGCGCTTTTTGCCCTTGCTGCCGATGGTCATCACGTCGGCGATATTTAGACCCTTTCCGTCCTCGCGGTAAGCGCCCTCGCACTGGTTGGCGGCCACCGCGCCGCCCCACAAAAAGTCTTTGGGAAGGCTCATGGATTTTGCTCTCCTTTCGTTTTTCGGCTTATTCTTGGAACAGTTTCATAAAATGGAGATACTGCCGCCGACTGATGATCCGCTTGACCCGCACTTCGTCGGTGATCAGGGCGGTGGTCAGCTGGTAAAACTTCTGGGTTTGGGCCGAGGCGGAGTCATAGATAGCCACTAGGATCACAAGCTGGACCTTGTTGACCGACCAGAGGACGGGCTTGTCCAGAATGCCGACGCAAACCACGTTCTCATTGACTAGGTTGTCAGCCGGGTGTGGGATGGCCACCAGGTGGCCGAAGTCGGTGCCGCCCATCGCCTCCCGCTCCAGCACCGAGTCACAGAAGCCCTCAGGCAGGGGGTAAACTTTGCCCATCAGCTGACACATCTGCCGGATGACTTCCTCCCGTGTGTTTCCCTGCACATGCGGGAAGAACAGATCGGGCCGATAGTAGTCTTTCAGGAAGTTGACGCTGCCCAGTTCCAGCTGCCTGCGGACCTGCGGCACATCGCTGGCGTCGAGGAAGTTGCCGATCTGGTAGATAGGGACGGCGGTCGCGGTCTGCAGCGGCACGGTAGTAAAGACGTAGTCCACCCGGCTCAAGTCATATCGCTCGAATTCGTACATGCTACACACATCCAGTCGGTCGATGTAGACTCCGAACTCGTTGCGGAAACGGAAGGCCAGCAGTCGGCTGCTAGCCTTGCCCGTCATACAGACCAGAAGGATGTTCTTTTTCTCAATCTGCGCTTTAAGAGATTCCAGTGCCATTTCCAGAATAATGGCAAAGTATCCCGTCTCGGATTCGGGCACTGGCCTGCTATAGAATTTTTCGTACTCAGCCATAGCACGCTGGGCCATCGCAAAGGCGAAGGGGTAGTTCTGCTTGATCTCTTCCAGGATGGGGTTCTCTATCTGGATGCCGTACTTCATCCGTATGTTGAAGGTGACGATGTGGTTGTACAGCGAGATGCGGACGTTGAGATTATCGCGAAAATTAAGGTTGTAGACCCGCTGCACGCAATCCAGCAAGATGGTGGTCAGCCGGTTGACGTTTTCCTGGACCACTGGACTGGACTGGGGATGGTAGCCCTCGCCCAAGCTGCGCCGTCCTGCGATGTAAATGGCAATGTACATCGTCTCGGCCGGTTCCGGCGCAATTTCGATGCCCGCCTGACACAGCCTGTCGGCCAGCATCAGAGCGGCCTGGTATTCAGGCATGGCCTGCACCTGGGCCAGCTCGCCGGGCTTGGCGGCAGCTAGGTGGCCCGCGCCGCTGCGCAGGAAGGCTACATACAGATAGATGACGATGTTCTGAAAAGCTGCCTCCGTAAATTTGATCCGCTGGCGTATCATCATGTCCAGCAGAACCTCGCCGATCCTGGGCAGCATCTCGGCCTGGTCACGCTGGTCAGCAAAGAGGGAGTTTTGAGACTGGACCAGGTAGTCCATATAACAGCGGCGGCGGTCAAATTCACTGCCATGCGCACGCACACCGTAGTGAGGTTTACGCTTCAAGGTAATGTTATACTGCCCCAGAACGAACTCCACCTGCCTCAGCTCGGCCGACAGGGTCTTGCTGGATACATACAACTCCTCGCTGAGGTCATCGAGCTTGAAGTATTCCTCGCCGTCCAAAAAGCAGGCCAGCAGGAAGCGGAAGCGATCCTCTACTGTATTGGGGACGGCGGAGGCCAAAGAGTGCCGGTTTTCGTTGTACCATGTCTCGTAGGCGTTGCGGTCCTCCACTCGGAGGCGGTAGCCGTGGCGTTGGCGCGACTCAACAGTTGCACCGTGACCTTCCAGTTCCGCGCGCAGTTGCCCGATGCGGGTCTGCACAGTACGGCTGCTGGCGCCACTTTTGACAGCCAATGTTTGGGCTGTGAGATAGTCGTTCTCCGACAAAAGAGTGAGCAGGCTCATGAGGTTGCTGTCAAGCATGGCGTTCTTCCTGTTCTTTTTTCACTTCGGCAGCCCGGCGGGCGAAAGTGGTCCGTTCCACGTAGTTGGCAGCCAGCCAATCTTTCAGTTCCTGGCTGCACAGAAAATCGGTCTCCATCGGGCGGATGAAGGTATAGGAAGAATGTTCCAGCAGATACTGGTCCAGCCACCCTGGATGAAAAACCAGCACCGAACACTCTTTGCCGCGCAGCCCGGCCTCGTCCTCAAAAACAAACTTGCGCACATCGTAGAGGCCGCGCTCGTCGAGTCGATAGAAAGCAGAGCACTGGATGCCGTGTTCGACCGACCACTGCGGATCCACCGGGTCGCAGTAGAGCAGGCCATTACGGGCAGCCACATTCTTCAACCCCTGGAAAAAGTTGGGCGACATGACCGCGTGTCCTTCGAAGTAAGCGGGATCCCGCCCGGTGATGGCGCGGAAGCGGTCGAGCTGCGCCTGAATCTCCAGTTCCACTTCTTCCAGGACGATGGTATCCTGTTTTCGGGCGCGTATTTCGCGGCTGGTACAGAATTCGCCGCTGGGCTGTACCAGGGAAGGAATACGGGCCGAATCGGTCAGTGGTCGGCCTACGCAGATATTGGTGTGTTGGCCCACCTCGACGCCGGTGTCCTTTACTAGCGCATAACCAGCGGCTGCATACGGCATATTGGGCATCAGACCGGTACAGGTGATGACCCCGTCCACGATGGCCTTGCGGATGCCATAATTGACCGCCTCACTGAAACCCAGGTCGTCGGCCCGGAAAATGATCTTCATTTTTCCCTACTCCTTTCGATCACGCACACTCTTTTCTGACACTACCAGTGTACCAGTTTCGCGCCGGTTTTTCCACGAAGTTTTTTGCCGCCGTCAAAGACGATAGCCGGCCCTGCACGTCCTTGGCTTCGTCATTTTTGACAGGAAACAGGAACAGGATTCGTCAGTTTGCACCCAAGCGGCGCGGCTTCACGCTTTGTTTGTCCTCGGCCCATAGCAGAGAGCGAGCTTTGCAAAAAAGTCCTCCAGCAAAAAGCGCACGTCCACTGAATCGTAGACCCGGATAGCCCGCCCACTCCCAGGCAGATAGCGCCCACCGTCCGCGAGGACGGGGGCGGGTTCCATGTGGAAATTCTGCCGCAAGTCGCAGCCCAGCAGGGCCGCCACCACCGGCGAATCACCAAAATTCCAGCTCTCCCCCTTGCGCAGAGTATACGGTTCGTCGGTAGTGAGGTTATATTGTTCCATCAGGTCGTATAAGTAGCGCCCCGCCGTGCCGCAGGGGCGGATTTTGAGGGCCATTTCGGCCATCGTTACCTCCACCGTGCCGTAAACATTGACCGGGAGTTGCCAGAGTGCCACCTTGCTGCCAAAGACGGCGCGTGCGGCTGCCAGATCCTGCTTCATGTTGAAGTCGCAGCCCCCCTTGGGGTAAGGCATACCGCCGATCCAGACCACCGTCATCTTCCCGGCAATGGCCGGGCAGCGGTTGAGAGCGGCGGCCACGTCGGTCAGCGCGCCCTGTACTGTCACATATAGGGGACGGGGATCGTCACGCTGTGCTTCCTCAATCAGGAAGCGGACCCCTTCTGCGTCCGGCACGTCAAGCTCACCGGCAAGCGGTACCGCACAACCGCGCAGCATGGGCACGTCAGTCATCCCGGTGGCTGCCATTAGGGCGGTCAGCATCCGGTAGCTGTTCTCCATCGACCGCCGGTCGCCGCGGGTCTTGCCCTCGTAGTGGGTGGCAATTACCCCGCGTACATCGAAGATGGGGGTCAAAAGCTGATGGACAATAGCGAATGGGTCATCCGCCTCATTGCTGACGTCGCTGGAGATGACAACGCGAATCTGTTTATCTGGCGGCAGGCACAGCCCCATCCGGTCCAAAATTTCTTTGCGTTTCATTGTAATAAGCCCTCACTTTTCAAAAAATGATGTTTTACAAGTTGCTGCCGTTCCCGGCAATCACATCTCTATACCACCAGCCGGAATCCTTGACAGTGCGCTGCAAGGTGGGATAATATCCCCAAACTTCTCCCTGGCCCATTCGGGGTAGCGGCCCAAAAATACAGGGTCAGCCCACCAAGTATTGGACATGATGTAGCCGGGGTAGTGCGAAAGGGACTTGGCTTGCGCCTTTTCCACTTCTTCCGGGCTGCCATCCTTGGGCAGGCAGCAGTCTCCGGTGGAGGCAATGCCGACTTTCGCATCGGGACAGTTTTTCCGCAGCACTTGTACCGTCCGACCATGGGCCAGCAGGATGTTTTTAGTCACTGTCATCATGGTAGTATCGTCGTTGTGCTCAAATGGCGCATCCATTACGCCAGCTGGCGTCTCCCGCAGTGGCACATCTGGTGCAACCGCCGGCATTAGGGCATACTTGATTTTCTGCACCCAGTCCTACAGCCTGTTTTCCTGAGCCACCACATCCGAATCGGCTTCCGGCGCGGCCGCGACGGAAGTCGGCACAAGGATTCCGCTTGCCAGAGTCGTTAATGCTAGTGTTGTAGCAAATACTTTTTTCGTAAACTTCTCCTTTAATTTTTAGCTTTCTCATGCAGAAAATCATGCAAATCTTACCGATACAGAAATTCCATTAGTGCTCTGGCCGATGCCTTGGCCCCGCCCAGGCTCCGCATATCCTCGCTGAAGGCGTGGGCCGTCTCCTTATAAGAAGGTTCGGTCAGCAACTTGACGATAGCTGCTTTCAGTCCCTCGCTGGTGATGGCGTTTTTATCCAGAAAGGCGCAGCCAAGGCCCAGCTTTTTGATTTGGCGGGCGGTGATGGCCTGCTCCTCCATCTGGGGAATGGCGATCATGGGCACGCCATAGTAAATGGCCTCGCCGGTGCCGCCCATGCCGGCGTGGGTGATGAACACCGACGCCTGGGACAGGATATTCAGCTGGGGCACCATCTGGCCGAATTCCACGTTGGCGGGGATGTCCTTCAGGCTGGCGGGGTCGATGGAGCCGAGCGCGGCAAAGACGTTGATGTCCAGGTCCCGCACTGCGTCAAACAGGATGGGGTAATAATCGGGCCAGTTGTTGAAGGCAGTGCCAAGGGAGGAATACAGCAGCGGCTTGCCGTTGTCGGGGGCTTTCCAGCTGCCGAAGGCGGTCCGCTTGCCGATCTGTACCCCGGTGAACACGAAACTGTCATCGAAAGTCTCGTAATTGGGAACCAACTTTTTCTGCATCATGACCAGGTTGAAGTCCCCGTGGCCGTCGAAGATCTCCTTGACGGTCAGCAGGCGGCAGCCATATTTTTCGGCATAGGTCTGGGCCAACTGCGCCGCGGCCTTGCGCAGAGGGTGGTCCGGCGGGCAGTTCTCGAACCCGGCAGCTACCGAGTAGCTGTCGTTGGAGGGGTAGCTGGTGTAGAGCATGACGTTGTCAACCTTGAGGTTGTCCGCCGCGATTGTGCCGGCAATGCCCGCAAAGTCGTGGACGACAGCGTCGGGTTTGTCGTTTTTCAGGGTGTCCAGCACAGTGTCGATGTAGGCTCCTGCCTCGTTTAAGAACAGGAAGGGCACCGCGGCGGCCACTCCGCCGTCATCCTCTTTCTTTTCGCCGTCCTCATTATGCTTGTCGTTTTCCGCCATCCAGGAGGGTACGGCGACGAACTTTGCCCCGGTGGGCTCGATGATAGTGCGGAAGGCTTCGGTGGTGAAATAAGTCACCCGGACGCCTTTCTTCACCAGTTCGGTGACGAGGGCCAGGGTAGGATTGATGTGCCCGAAGGCGCCCAGCGATACGAATGCGATGTGCATGGAAAAGCTCCTTTCAAAATAAGAGGCAGCCATGCAGGCAGCGCACGGCGTCGCTCGCATGGCTGCGATGTAAGGAAGTAGGAAAAAACTACATGGAAAGACTACGAATCAGTTCTGTTCCGTCTCGGCGGCCTTTTCCGCGTCGATGTATTTCTTATCCTGGATGCGGACAAAGGGCATGAAGATCAAGACGTCGATGATGCAGACCACGACCTCCAGGATGGCGATGGTGAAACTGCCATTCAGGATACCCGTGACGCCCATCGGGAAGTTAAAGACAGTGACGCCGGCGTATCGAGCGACCAGGCCAGAGGAGCAGGCCAGCCAGCCCAGCAGAACATTAACCGTTGGGGAGATAATCCAGGGGATGGCCATAAAGGGGTTCATAACGACGGGAACGCCGAACATTAGCGGCTCAGAGATGCCGAAGAAGGCGGGTGCGATGGAAATTTTGCCGACGGTCTTAAGCTGATTCGACTTGGAGAAGATCAGGACGGCCAGCGCAAAGGCCGGGTAGAGGACGGCAATGGTCATCGAGTAGGAAAAGGCCATACCGATGATGTTGGGAATGGGCTGACCGGCAGCGTAGGCAGCCTGGTTCATACCGTCCAGACCGAACATGATGGGGCCGGTCGCGCTGGTGAGGAAGCCGGGGTGGATGCCGAGGGCCCAGCATACCTGGCCGATGATCTGCAGGATCATTTGAGAGATGACGTTGCTGCCGATCAACGCGGTCAGAGGAATCTGCAGCAGGTTGTACAGGCAATCAAAGATGTTGCCCCAAGGAGTCAGGCTGAACAGACCGCGTAGTACCATGGCGGCGATTACCACGATAAAACCAGGAATCAGGGAGACGAAGGTGTTCGAGACGTAGTCCGGGGTGCCGGCAGGCATCTTGATGACGATGTTGGCGTCCACGATGGCCTTGTACAGCCGAACCGTGAGGAAAGCCAGTAGAAAGCCGACAATCATGCCGGAGGTGCCCATATAGCTGGTGCTGGGGGTAGTGGTGCCGGTATCCAGAGTAGCGGTGGGCAGCAGGGCAATGTAGACCACCAGGGCCAGGATGACAGCCACCTTGTTGGTGATCTTGAGCTTTTCGGCGTAGGCAGAGGCGACGCCGTAGGTAAAGAAGACGCCCAGCATGTTGGTGGTCGCCGACACGACGGCCGCCAGAATGCCGGAAATGCCGGTGGACTGGATGAAGTTTTGCCAGAAATTCACCGGTAGGCCGCTGAACAGGCTGGCGAACGAACCGATGATGACGACGGGCAGCATACTCATGCAGCCCTGCGAGATGGATTGCAGGTAGATATTGCGGCTGACCTTGTCACTGGCAAGCGTCAGCGTCTCGGAGAAGTTTATCTTTGCCATGATTATTAGACCTCCTCGCCCATCATCTTGCGGGCGGCCTTGAGGACGGCTACGCCGTTCATCATGCCATAGTCTTTCATATCAATGGGGGCGGCGGGGATGCCGGGGCAGGCAGCCTGTACCTCGCCCAGCTTGTGTTTGACCTGAGGTCCGATCAGAATGCAGTCGGCATCGGCAGTCACCTCGCTGGCGGCAGACAGAGCATAGGCCGCAATAGTACAGTCATAACCAATCTTTTTGGCGGCTTCCTTCATCTTTGCCACCATCATGCTGGTGGACATACCATTGCTGCAAAGCAGGATGATCTTCTTCATAATTGATTACCTCCATCAATGAATGATACCGTGCATCCATACAGCCACAGGCTGCTTGAATCCAATACTGTGCGTCCGAGAGCAATATCTACAAAAGATGCTAACGACGAGTTCTTTTGTTTGTGCCCTTTGGACGCATTCAGTGTACCATGTTCCCACAGGAGTGTCCACGAAATAATTTGCGGCAATCAAAAAGGCAAAAGAACTATAAAACAAAGCCTTTTCGTCAATCTGTATGATTTTTATGGTGCTACTTTGGGGGGTTTGACAAGAATTGCTTTATCTGTAGCAGTTTTCTTCTGGATGCTCGCGTTTTCTTCGCTTTTTTTAGAAAAATGTCTTGTAATGCCTCATAAAATATGGTATATATTATACGAAATATACTGTGGCTACATTTATCTCCATACAGAGTGAAAGGAGCCCCCACCATGACCGCTGTGATCTATGCCCGCTATTCATCGGATAACCAGCGTGAAGAATCCATCGAGGGTCAGATTCGTGAATGCACGGCCTATGCCGAAAAGAACGGCATCACCATCGTCAAGCACTACATCGACCGTGCCATCTCTGCCAAGACGGACAATCGTCCGGAGTTCCAGCAGATGATAAAAGACAGCGATAAGAAGCTGTTTGACATCGTGCTGGTCTGGAAACTTGATCGCTTTGCCCGGAATCGTTATGACAGTGCCCGGTATAAGACCCAGTTGAAGAAGAACGGTGTCAAGCTCATGTCGGCTACCGAGGTCATCTCGGATGGCCCGGAAGGCATCATTCTGGAATCGGTGCTTGAAGGCTATGCGGAATATTATTCCGCTGACCTGTCCGAAAAGGTCATTCGCGGCATGACGGAAAACGCCCTGAAAGGCAAGTTCTCTGGCGGTGCTATCCCTTTCGGCTACACTATCAATGCAGACCGCCGCTTTGAAATTGACCCTCTCACCGCACCTTTTGTAGCAGAAACCTTCCAGCGGTACAACGACGGCCAGACCATGCGAGAAATTCGGGATTGGCTGAACGAAAAAGGTATCAAAAACAAGCGCGGTGGGCCGATGAGCTTCAATGTTATTCAGCATATGCTGAGCAACCGCCGTTATATTGGTGAATTGAAGTACCGGGACATCCTGATTCCCGATGCGATTCCGCCCATCGTGTCCGTGGAGATTTTCAATGAGGTGCAGGAGAAGATGTTGAAAAACAAGAAAGCTCCTGCCCGGAGAAAGGCAGAGGATGATTACCTGCTCACCACTAAGCTGTTCTGTGGTCACTGTGGTGCGCTGATGTTTGGCGAAAGCGGCACAAGCCGGACAGGTGAAGTTCACCGCTACTATAAATGTGCTACCGCCAAGAAGCACAAGGGCTGTAAGAAAAAGACCGTCCGCAAACAGTGGCTGGAAGATCTGGTGGTCAACCAGACCATGCAGCTTGTCCGGGATGATGCCGCCATGGAATCCATCATCGCCAAGGTCATGGAGCTGCAAAACAAGGAGAACACCAACATTCCCCTCTATGAGAAACAGCTTCGAGATGCGGAATCTGGTATCCAGAATATGCTCAATGCGATTCAGGCCGGTATCCTGACCAGTTCCACCAAGGAGCGGTTGGAACAGCTCGAAGAAACAAAGCGTGAGCTTGAAGCCCGCATTGCGGAAGAAAAGCTGGCAAAACCCAAGGTCACGGAAGATTTCATCCGCTTCTGGCTGCTGCGGTTTCGTAAGCTCAACATGAACCAGAAAGATCAGCGGCAGGCATTGGTGGATACATTCATCAATTCGATTTACCTGTATGACGATAAGGTTTTGATTACCTTTAACTATAAAGAGGGTACACAGACCATTCCTTTTGAAAAAGTAGAGGAATCCAAAGCAAAGGGAAATGGTTCGGATTTTGATTGCGTAACTGCACCATGACGAATGTTCTTACAGCATTTAGCTGTCAAAGAACATTCGTCATTTTTTATTTGCTAAATAGCGACATCACAAGGGGCGTAGTTCACAACTACGCCTTTTCTTGTATTCACCGACACATCGGGTGTCGGCAAAGGAAGGGCACTTGGAATCTCGATGGTGCCCACGCAGTTGTAGTGAATGCGGAGCCGCTGCTCCCATACACCGTTGACCTTTTCTGCATTGAACACTTCGATTTTTTCCACCAGTTCATTCAGCATCCGGGGTGTCAGCTTTTTTGCTCTGGTGTACTTGCGAACTAGACTGATAAACATATCCGTTGTCATAGTTCGGCTGCTCTGCTTTTCGATTTCGGAGCGGAGCTGTTTGATTTTCTCAGTCAGCTCCTTTTGCTCGTCCTCATATCTCTGGGACATTCTGGAAAAGCGTTCATCAGAGATCTTGCCGGAAACATTGTCCTCATAGATGCGCTCAAAGAGGCCGTCCAGTTCTTCATCACGGGCAAGGAGTGCTTTCAACTCTTTCTCTTTCAGCTTGCGGTCGGCTTCGTCCGCCTGCTGGGAGTGCCCGATAACAGCCTTCAAAAAGTCGTCCTCATAGAGGCTGGCAAACTTGGTCAGCCGCCGAATCTCGCCCAGCACCACTTCTTCCAGAAAGTCTACCCTGATGTAGTGGGTGGATTGGCAGGTGCCACGGTTGCCCTTGTAGTTGGAGCAGTTGAAATACTTGATTTCCGGGTTGCCCTGATTGAAGTGGAAGTGCAGATTGCAGCCGCAGTCTGCGCAGACAAGCAGGCCGGAGAACATATTGTGTTCTCCGTTGCTGGTACGACGTTTGCGCATCTTTCCGCGTTTCTGCTGTACCTGTTCAAATACGGCACGTTCAATAATGGGCTCGTGAACATCTTGGAACACTACCCAATTTTCCGGGTCGTTATGAATCCGCTTCTTGTTCTTGTAGGACTTGGAGTAGGTTTTGAAGTTCAGAACATCACCACAATACTCCTGCTGGTACAGAAGATGGGTAATCGTGGAGCCATTCCACTTGGTGGCGGGGCGCGTCTTGGTCTTTCCGGGACGGCCGATGCCTTTCTGAATCCAGTAGGCCTGCGGCGTCAGGATGCCTTCCTTTTCAAACTGGGTGGCAATCTGTTCCGTACCAAAGCCCTCCAACGTCATATCAAAAATGCGCCGGACAACTTGTGCAGCTTCTTCATCAATGACCCAATGCTTGGGATTGTTCGGGTCCTTGATATATCCATAGGGAGGAAGTCCCATCGGTTCGCCGGAGTTGCCTTTGATTTTATTACTGATACGGCGTTTCTTGCTGATGTCACGGGCATACCACTCATTGAACAGGTTTCGGATGGGTGCCAGTTCATTTTCTCCCTCGGCCGTGTCGATGTTGTCCGAAACGGCAACAAGTCGGATGTCATGGTCTGGGAAAAATTCTTCTGTCAGCCGCCCGACCTCGATATAGTTTCGGCCCAGACGGGAAAGGTCTTTGACGAACACAGCGGAGGCTTTCCCTTGTTCAAGCTGCTGCATCATTTCAACGAAACCGGGACGGTTCATGGTCACGCCGGAAATGCCATCATCCAGAAAGTGAACCAGATTGGTATAGCCTTTTTCTTTTGCAACTTTGGTGAGTAGCTTCTTTTGGTTGCCGATGCTGTAACTCTCGCCCTCCAAATTATCATCACGGGAAAGACGCTCATAGAGAAAAGCGGTTGCTTCACGGGATTTCTTGTTACTCGACTGTTTCATACTCGCTCCTTTCTTGGGACAGTCGAATAGCAAATTCACTTGTACACCTATATTATAACACAATCCGCTTTCTCTGTCCGCTGCCTCCCGAAAGGTCATTATAATTTTTCGCTTTCGGATTTCATCAGCCGGAGAAGAACTTCTCCTAAGGTCTGGGAGCTTTCTTCTTTGAACACCGGCTCAACGATAAAGGAACGATTGCCAATACGATAAGTCGAATCCAGAGTAAGCATCTCTGGATTTTTTGTTTTTTCAGGGTTTGCCTTTTTCGCTTGCATCGTAAAAATCCCCTTTCTTAAAATCAAAAAATGAGCAACGGACGGCTGCTGGCGGCAGCCCACGGGAATCTCACCCCTGCATTCCTCATGCAGCCCTACTCATTGCCTGCGACGCTCTGAACGCTCGGACTTTGACGGTAAGGGAGTATCAGCCTGTCTGTATGTCATGGCCCGCAAGCAGCCGTACTTGCATTGCGGCGTGGTGGTGATCGCTCCACTTTTCAAAGAAAAGCATCGTGGCGCACCCGCCGTCCGGCTCGATACAGACAGCAACGTATCCGTTTGCCCTATGATGCACCGCCATTGTCCTGCGGGCATATTTTTCAAGGTGCAGTCCCGAAACGTGGAAAGGGTCAGCCCGTTTCGGCTTTGGTTACAATAGAAGAAATCAGTTTGATTTCCAGATGGCGTTTCATGTACTCGTCTATGCACACATGAGGCTGACCGTGCTTGTCATAGAGAATGCCTGTACAGAGCTTGTTGATATAACCTCTGTAATGTCGCAAAACCTGTTCAACTGCATCGGTGTCCCCAGCGCAGGCAGAGCGAATCACCGAGAGCGGTAAAAACTCTCTGCTCGTGTGTTCATAGGAGTTCATTTACGCCTAACCTCCCTCCGGCAAGTGCGCCTTTAGCTTTTTTTGCAGCTCGTTCAGCGTTTTTGTCCGGTGGCGCTGTACAGCACTCCGGGACATTCCCATGAGGTCGCCAATCTCGCCATCGCCCAGTTCCAGAACGCAAAACAGAATCAGAATGCTTTGTTCTTGCTTTGGCAGAGCGGCAAACGCATTGGCAACAAGTTCATTGTCGATGTGCAGATCACAGCCGTAGGACGAAAATACAAATTCTTCACACGGATAATGGTCTACACTCGTGAGCTGCCCCAGTTCTTCCAACGAAAGAACGCTGAATGACTTTTCACGGTCAAGCAGACGTTTCTTATTTCGGTGATAGTTCCGGGCCTCATTTCGCAGCACCGCTTTGCAGAACGCATCGAATCGGTACTGTTCGCCATCGTTGCGAGGGATAGCTTCCATCTTCTCACCCCCTTTCCGTGGGGATGTCGGGTGGATTTTTCCCTTTCCGCTAATATGACACCTGAAACACCCGATTCTGCCCGCTTTTTTGAAAATTTCCCAAAAAATTTTTGAAGCAGGCAACTTTTCAGGCGGCAATAGAAAAGCCCAGCAGACCGAAAACGGCCAACCGGGCATAATGGCAGTGTGAAATGTGCAGAAGCTACATTGTATAGTACATAGTAAAAGCCCTGCTGATCCTGTGCGGGAGCAAGGCTTTTTTTGACGGTTCAAAGCTAGGCGTTCGATAGAATATCAGGCGCATGGCGGCATCCTCCTATGGCCGCCATACGGACGATGAAACGCTCTGATAAGCAAAAAGAACCGGCGGCCTTGATTTTCTCAAAAGCCGCCGGTTCAAAATGGGCGCGCGGATATGTCTGCTATACGACGGCTTTTTTTCTTTTGCCGTCGTGCGGCAGGTGTTTTTACTTTTTATTCTTTTGTGCTACATGGACGATTATGGCAACTAAAATAATTGCGGCGACCATACCAATTAAAGGGAGCCATGTGTCGGTGATGCTTTGCAATACGGCATTCCAGTTTACATTTTCGGGCAACATAGTTTAGACCTCCAATTCTCGCTGTTCTGTGACAATACGTTTACAGGAAAGATACGTTGCAAGGAAATAACTTCCGTAGACAAGCAGAAAAAGAACGATTGTCAGTCCGATATTGGTTGCGATATGGATATTCATAAATTCTTCCACCACAGCCATTGCTTTGCCAATCAGGAAAGCAGAATACACGCCAGCGACGACTAGCGGAATGGCAAAGAACACGACTGTCTGCACAAAAAGCGTATGATCGATTTGCCAGCGGCCTGCACCCAGCTTTTGCAGCAAGCCATAACGATACACATTGTCGGTCGTTTCGGTAAGCTGTTTTAACGCTAGAAGTGCGGCGCAAATCAGCAAAAAGACCAACCCGATATAGCAGCAAAGGAAGCTCACCAAGGCATCAAGGCCGTAGAACGTCTCATACATCATGTTCTTTTCGGCATACCGATAGCCGTGTGTACTATCCAATCCAATCGGAATCATCTTTTGCAGAACTTCATTGGAATCTGCATCTGGTTTATATTGCACCAAAAGCACATTTACGTCTTTTTCAAGAGAAGCGGTGACAAAATCGGGAACGATCAAGGTGCCGCGGTCATTATTGCCAACCGAAGTCATAACGTATGTTTCCTGCAAAACGTTATCTTCTGCACGCTGTAAAGTCGCCCCGCCAACCGTGATTTCCGGGTGGCTCTGCAATGCAGCAGCAACGTACTGATACGTTCCATTGTAGTTGCAGTTCAACAGGTATTGGCCATCGTTCAGCGTGATGGGTGCTTTGTTCTGCATGGCTAAGGCACGATTCAAGTCCGAAATGGAGATTACGGAAACCTTGCTGTCAGGAACTTTTTCATCAATCGGCCAAAATTTGACTTTCTGTCCTTCAAATAGTTCAGAGTAGGTTATATCGGCCTCGTAAACACTGATTTGCTCTGTAGCTTTGGCGTAGTTGCTTATGGTAATATCGTGTGCAGCGAGATAGGCAGCAATATCGCTGTCCCCATCAACAGAAACATTGGAAAGCACGTTCAAATCATAGGGCGTTGCAGATTGGGACATTTTGTTCATAGCAAGCGCTGTGCTTGCGCCAATCGACACGGCGCAGATCGTGATGGTCAGCAATCCGCATACAACCGTTACCACAAGATAATTGGTTCGGATTTTACTGCCAATCTGACGGACAAGGAACGTATTCAGACCTTTCAGGTAAAAGCATTTCCTTGCACTTGCTGCTTGCATGAAAACGGCTGACAGCGAGTAGAACAGCAGAAAAGTTCCCGCGACCCATGCCGCCGCTGCCAACTGGAACAGATTATTTTCATGCGATGGCAGAATCCCGTTTTTGTTGAACAGCGCGGCAGAAATTCCGATGCAAAGCAGCGAGAGCAGGAACAGACAAACCGACAAGATACGGTTTTCAGTCTGCATACTTTCGTTTTTTCTGCCGTCCGTCAATAGGTCAATCAATTTAACATTGGTGACAGACCGAATATTGAAAAGCATGACAATAAAAAAGATGATTGTGAAACACAACACGGTCTGGCGAAGCGCTCCGGCTGAAAACACGATCCGAAATTTTTCAAGATTGATTGCAAAAAGCCGCAATGCAATTAAAGAAAAACCTTGCGAAAAGAAAAAGCCCAAAAGCAATCCTGTGCCCAGCGCAATGATGCCAACACAAAGCGTTTCGCCTGCAAACAACCGGGAAATACGCCCTTTTTTCATGCCGAGCATCATATACACGCCTAATTCTTTTTTGCGACGTTTCAATAAAAACTGATTGGCATAAAGAATCAGAAAAGCCAGAACAACCGCAATCATAGTGGAAAGCGTAGAAAGCATAATGCCGAGTTGACGATATAAGAGCGTGCCGGTCATGCCCATATTGGAAAAAGCCGGCTGGTCAGAAATGGAATTGAACGCATAGAACAAACTGACCGAAAGGGTCAGCGTAAGAAAGTAAATCAGATAGTCACGAATGTTCTTGCACACATTTCGGAAAATCAGCTTACATGTGTTCACTCTGTTCACCTCCCAAGACGGAAACTACTTCCAGAATTTTTGTAAAAAATTCTTTGCGCGTATCCGTCCCACGATGCAGTTCGTTGAACACCTGCCCATCTTTGATAAACAAAATGCGATTGCAATAGCTGGCAGAAAAAGCGTCATGCGTTACCATGAGAATCGTTGCTGAAAGCCGTTCATTCAATTCTGTCAACATTGTCAACAGCATTCGGGAAGAATTGGAATCCAGTGCGCCGGTCGGCTCATCTGCCAGTACGATGGCGGGATTTGTCACCATCGCTCTTGCAGCAGCTACTCTCTGTTGCTGACCGCCAGACATCTGATAGGGATATTTATCCAATACATCCTGAATGTTCAGCGCTTGGGCAATCTGTGGAATACGCTGCTCTATTTCACTGGGTTTGGCACCTGCGATGGAAAGGGCCAGAGAGATATTTTCATAGGCGGTCAAGGTGTCCAGAAGATTGAAATTCTGGAAAATAAACCCCAGCTTTTTCCCGCGAAAGTCTGCAAGCTGCGCCCCATGGAGCGCTGTGATGTCCTTTCCCTCTACATAGATATGACCGCTGGTGACGGTATCAATCGTGGAAATGCAGTTCAGCAAGGTGGTTTTGCCAGAGCCGGAAGCACCCATGATGCCGAGAAATTCTCCTTTGCGAACAGAAAAAGAAATGTGGTCGATAGCTTTTGTCAGGTTGCCTTTGTTACCGTAAAATTTTTGGATGTCATCCACCCGTAAGATCGTATCGCCCATAGGTCAGGCTCCTTTCTCAAAAGCGCTTTGCTTTTGTGCTTTTACTCTACCACAAGGAATTTTCCGATGCCATTAAGTTGGATTACATTTGTATTACCAAAATGTAAGGTTGAAAAAAGCGAGGCTTTACAGCCCCGCCGCCTGCAAATAGCTTTCCGTAGGAAAAACCATCGTCACAGTCGTTCCCTGTCCCGGAACGCTGGAAATAGAAAGTGAGATATTCATTTTTCGACATAGCCTTTGGCTCAAATACAAACCAATGCCGGTTGATTTGGAATAACGGCGGCCGTTTTCACCGGTAAAGCCTTTGTCGAACACGCGCGGCAAGTCAGCAGCAGAAATGCCAATGCCATTATCGGAAATGAAAAGAGATACCGTGTTTTTCTCTGCTCTGGCTGAAAATTCAACTTGTAAATTATCTTTCCGATACTTGATAGCGTTGGACAGAATCTGTCCGATCACAAAGGTGCAGCTCTTGCTGTCTGCGGCCACGGGAATATCCAGTTCCTTTAGAACCGGCTTTCCACCGACCTGAATCAACGGCTTTGAGTACGTTTTTAGCGCAGCGTACACCAATGCCTGCAAGGTGGTTTTCTCCACCTTAAAGTCCTTTTCTACATCGGTACTGCGGGCGTAATACAGCACCTGCTCCACATAAGCATCAATTTTCCGCAGTTCATCGTCAATTCGCAGTGTGGTGGGATTCTTTTCATTTTCAACGATCAGCCGGGCAGAGGTGATAGGCGTTTTGATTTCATGCACCCATGAATCAAGGTATTCCCGATATTCACGGTTCTCCTGCTCTGCACAGGCAAGCTGGTCGTTCTGGTATTTGTTGCAGCACCGCAGAACGTCCACCAAAATCTGCCCCTCTAAAAAATGAGGCGGCACCATTAACTCGCCTAAAAGAGTTTTTATGTCCATCTGTTCTGTCATTTTTTGAAGCAGATTATAAAAACTCTGCTTGCGGAAAAAATCATACAGCAGCGCTGTACTGTACGCTGCAAGTAAAATCACCTCGGCAAACAGAATAAACACAGCAGGTGTTTCAATCAGCCAGAGGAGCGCAAGCAGCACGAGTGCAGCCACCAGCATACAAATCAGGGAAAAGATACGGTCAAGCAGATACTCGGATAACTTCATACGCAATACCCTAAACCACGTTTCGTTTCCAGATAGTCCGGCAGACCGATTTCGGTCAGTGCTTTCCGTAACCGAACGATATTGACATTCAATGTGTTTTCGTCTATAAATTGTTCACTCTGCCAGAGTTCATCAATAATAGCGTCACGGGGAATAATGTTGCCCTTATTCACCATAAGCAGGCGCAAAATCCCAAGTTCATTTTTGGTAAGTGATTTTTTGTTCCCTTGATAGCTGATTTCCGCCTTGAGCAAATTTAAGGTCAAGCCTTTGTGCGTGAGAACGATGTTGTCCTGTACTTCATAGGTCCGAGCCAGAAGTTTTTGGATTCGCGCCAAAAGAATCTGTGCATTGTACGGCTTTGCAATATAATCATCTGCGCCGATGTTCAAGCTCATCAACTCGTCAAAATCGCTGTTTCTGCTGGTAAGTACAATGATAGGAAGATTGGATTTCTGTCGGATTTCTCTGCATACTTGGAAACCATCCTGATAGGGCAGATTGATGTCTAAGAGAATCAAGTTAGCCCCTGATGAAAGAGTAGCTTGCACAATGTGGTGAAAATCATCGCTGCTGTCGCATTGGTAGCCGTACTTTTGAAGAAGCTGAACAAGTTCCTCGCGGATTGCCGGTTCATCTTCTATAATGAAGATTTTCATGCTCACACCTCCATATTCTATTATATTTCGATTTTCCAGAGAATACAATGCTCAAACTATGAACAATAAAGTTTAGCATATATGCAGTTTGCATCATTTCGCCAATCGTCCATGAACTATAAAATGTATATGGGTGATGCAGAATGGCGAAAATTGAGGACTGTCCCGGCTTTGAAACGTTCGGAGCGGATGTCAAGGCAGCTCGAAAGGCAAAGCAGCTTTCCCGCAGTGCGCTGGCTGACATGATACATTGTGACAGCCGGTATCTTGCGAACATCGAAAACGAAGGTACGCTGCCCAGCCTGCCGGTGGTGATTCAGCTGATAAAAATATGTGGTCTGCCCGTGGAGCGGTACTTCAACCCGGAACTCATGCGGGAAGAAAGTGCGGAACGTCAGCGGGTCAGCCACAAACTGCAGCTTTGCCCGGAAGAATACTTACCCATCGTAGAAGGTGCCATTGACGGTGCCTTACGAATCCATGAACATGAAAAAGAGCCCGTGTGTGTCTGATTGTCATGCACGGTCATTGAGAGGATGCAAAAGCGTCCTCTTATTTTTTTTGCATTTTGCGGGCAAAACGGGGGCGTTGTGGTGTCATAGTAGTGGGGAAAGGTAACGTAGCAAGCATAGGGAGCGTAGCCACTCCCGGCAGAAATGCTTGCTGGGGAGTACCCCAGACCCCCAAGAAACGAGGTGAAACTATGACGAACCGAACCCGAAAAATTGTTCTGCGTGTTCCCGTGACGCCGGAGGAACAGGAACTTATCCGGCAGAAGATGGCTCTGCTGCACACACGGAATTTTTCTGCCTACGCCCGGAAGATGCTGATAGATGGTTATGTTGTCCACATCGACACCACCGACATCCGGGCGCAGACCGCCGAACTGCAAAAGATTGGTGTCAATATTAACCAGATCGCGCGGCGGCTGAACAGCATGGGGCCGCTGTACACACAAGATGTTGCGGACATCAAAGGAGCGCTGGCGCAGATATGGCAGTTACAAAGATACATCCTATCAAGTCAACGCTGAAAAAGGCACTGGATTACATTGAGAATCCGGACAAGACGGATGAAAAAATGTTGGTGTCCTCCTTTGCCTGTGCCTACGAAACCGCAGACATCGAATTTGAACTGCTGCTCTCACAGGCCATGCAGAAAGGCAACAATCTGGCCCACCACCTGATACAGTCTTTTGCGCCGGATGAAACCACGCCGGAGCAGGCCCACGAAATTGGCCGACAGCTTGCAGATGAAGTACTGCAAGGCAAATACCCCTATGTGCTAACCACGCACATTGACAAAGGGCACGTCCACAACCACATCATCTTTTGCGCCGTGGACATGGTGAACCAACGAAAGTATGTTTCCAACCGACAGAGCTATTCCTACATCCGGCGCACCAGTGACCGGCTATGCAAGGAATACGGCCTGTCCGTGGTGATGCCCGGTCAAGACCGGGGCAAGAGCTATGCCGAGTGGAACGCACACCGCAAGGGCACGAGCTGGAAGGCGAAGCTGAAAACCGCCATAGATGCAGCCATCCCGCAGGCCAAGGATTTTGACGATTTTCTGTGGCTCCTGCAGGAGCAGGGCTATGAAGTCAAGCGGGGCAAGTATGTTTCGTTCCGTGCGCCCGGACAGGGGCGGTTCACCCGCTGCAAAACGCTGGGCGAAGCCTACACCGAAGAAGCCATCACCGAGCGCATCAAAGGGCGGTTCGTGGAGCGGAAGCCCAAAGAAAACCGCAAAATTTCGCTGCGGATTGATTTGGAGAATAGCATCAAGGCCCAGCAGTCCGCAGGGTATGAGAAGTGGGCAAAGCTCCACAATCTGAAACAGGCTGCCCGGACGCTGAACTTCCTGATTGAGCATGAAATCGAAAGCTACCCGGATTTGGAAAGCCGGGTGGCCGAGATCACCGCCGCCAGCACCGAAGCTGCCGCTGCACTGAAAGCAGCAGAGCGTCGGCTTGCAGAAATGGCCGTGCTGATAAAGGATGTCACCACCTGTAAAGAGCTACGTCCACTGGTGCAGGAGTACCAGCGGGCCGCTGACAAAAAGCAGTTCCGGCGCAAACATGAAGGCACCTTGATTCTCTATGAGGCCGCAGCCAAGACCCTGAAAGAGCAGGGCTTTCAAAAGCTACCCGACCTCTACGCCCTGAAAACCGAGTATAAGCTATTGGTCGAGCAGAAAGACCAGCTGCAGCGGCGGTACAGCGAAGCCAAACGCCAGATGCAGGAGTATGGTATCATCAAGCAGAATGTGGATGGCATCCTGCGGACAACACCGGGAAAGGAGCAGATGCAGGAACGGTAAATTTGCACAAAATATTGGTTGGATTTTTGAACTACAAACGCTTAGACTGGGTGGCGTTTCCACCCGAAATCATGTAAAATAGAACCAGACAACGAAAGCGAGGAACCCTCTATGGCAGAAGTGAAAGACAATAGCTCTATCCAGCTTTTTGAAGATCAGAAAATCCGTACTGCATGGGATGCAGAAAAGGAAGAATGGTATTTTTCAATTATTGATGTTATTTCTGTTTTAACTGGAACAGCAAATCCACGGCGATATTGGAGCGACCTGAAACGTAAGCTGAAAACTGAGGGAGCAAATGAGTTGTACGAAAAAATCGTACAACTGAAAATGTTATCCTCTGATGGAAAACGGTATAAGACGGATGTTGCTAACACTGAACAGCTCCTACGCATTATCCAGTCTATTCCGTCTCCAAAAGCTGAGCCGTTCAAGGCATGGCTGGCAATGGTAGGCAAGGAACGCATCGAGGAAACCATCGACCCGGAACAGGCCATCGACCGCGCACTTGATACCTATTTGAAAAAAGGCTACTCCGAAGAATGGATTCACCAGCGGCTTTTGGCAATCCGCATCCGCAACGAACTGACAGATGAATGGAAGAAGCGCGGAGTGCAAAAAGGCAGGGAGTACGCCATTCTGACCGATGAAATCTCCCGTGCATGGTCTGGTATGACCACAGGGCAGTATAAGCGGCTGAAAGGTCTGACAAAAGAAAATCTCCGTGACAATATGACCGATTTGGAGCTTGTTCTGACCATGCTGGCCGAAGCCTCCACTACGGATATTTCCAAGACTGCAAAGCCGCAGACCTTTGAAGAAAACAAGCAGGTTGCCAAACGCGGCGGCAAGGTGGCCGGCATTGCGCGGCAGGCTCTTGAAGCGGAAACCGGCAAACCCGTTATCACGGAAAAGAATGCGTTTGACTTCCAGCAGCTTGTAATGGACATTGTAGAAGATGCTGCCGAACTGCCGGAGCAGTCCAATGACAATTTGAAAGAAAAATAATAACCAAAGGAGAAGTTCATCTATGAACAAGTATGAAATCGAAACAGCAATCCTGAAAGAGTTTGAGGCATTTTTACCCGCGATTGAAAATATGCCTTTTGATAAAGGTTTAATACTGATGCGTAAAGAAGCATGGCGGCTGGCGGATAAATATGACACCGATGGAGCAAACGTGTTCGCTATTGTGTTTAAGCGATTTGGAGAAATCAAGCATGGGTAAAGTGAAAAAAGGACTTGCACTTGTTCTTGCAAATGCGCTATATCAAACACAGCCGGTTTTATTGTCATGCAATAAAGATGGATTGGATATGAAAGCCAAGTTAGAACAGCTAGATTTTGATGTCTTACATTACGCAAATACAACTAGAGTGGCTACGCTTGAGGCAATCGCTGAATTTATTAAGCTGGCTGATTTATATTCAGTACTTTTGGTATACTATGCTGGACATGGAGTGCAAATCGATGGAAAAAATTATATTGTTCCGATTGATTGCATTTATAAGCCCATAAAGGATGTTTTTATTTCCAGTTCTTTAGTTGACGTAAGTACTATTACGAACTATATGAGTATGCACGAAGAAAAAACAAATATCCTGATAATGGATGCTTGCAGAAATAGTCCATCGTTTTTAAGAAGTTTTGGCAGTACAGGACTAGCAGAAATGACAGCTGGAAACGGTATGATCATAGCATTTGCAACGTCGCCTAATACATCAGCACTGGGTTCGGAAAGCCCTGACGGAAATGGATGTTACACTAAACGATTGCTTGAACACATTGATCACCCCAATATGAAAGTCGAGGATATGTTTAAGCTAGTCAGAAAAGATGTTATAAAAGACACTGCTGGCCAACAGGTTCCATGGGAAAATACTTCTCTGAATGGAAATTTCTACTTTTGTACAATGGCACAAGATGAAATCAATGAAGTCATTTATCAAAGCATTAGGAACTACCACTGTGCTGAAATGTTAATTAACCTAAGTAAACGCTTTGGATATACAGTATCCGATGTTATGAGAATCTATGAACGACAAAAGAGCGAAAAAGTTGGAGGCATTCGTATTGTTGATGAAAAGGAGTTTGAAAGTTATATATTAAAACAAATTTTAGATTTAGGGTTTGAATTTATAAATTACCGTTGGGTATATCGTAAAACACCTGTTTTGATGGGAGATTTTCAGCATGATTATACAAAAGCGTTATAATAGATAGCAAATAGCCGGACACAGTAGCCACAAGGCCACCGTGTCCGGCTGTTTCTGTGTTGACAACGACACATTACTTTGATTGAAAATAATGTGTCGTTGTCAAGCTGGCGGTATTATTCACCCGTGAAATCAAACCTCTGTCCGTCAAAGTCAGCATCGGTCATGTGCTCCAACTTGGCAATGGCGCTATTTGCCAGCCTCCGCATTTCCGTGTCCATGTCCGGCAGTGCGGCCATCATCCGCGCCATCGTCCGGCGGCGGTCAGAAGTGTGGTACATACAGATTAAATTTTCTTCTTCCACGCTAAAATTCATAGTCAGACCTCCATTTCGTATTGTTTGCTGCAGGCCGCTGCTTTTTTCGGGCTGGCGGTCTGTTTCGTTTCGGAAAGCTGCTTGCGGACGGAAGCACGGGGCTTACGGATGCCCTTATCCCGATTCTCGTTTTTGTCAATCAGCGCGTAGATGCCAAAACGGTCTTTTACGCTGGACAGATGTAAAGATTTATACGGCAGCATGGCAAGCAGCTGGTCCGTGTCCCGGCTGGATGCCAGCTTGGTGAAGTAGGGTGACACCTCCACCATAAAATGATTCTTGTCTGGGCTGTTGGGAGCAGCCAGCCGCTTCATATCGGTTACAATGCGCTGGGCCTCGGCCTCGATCAGCCCGGTGTGCAATGCCGCAAGGTGTTCTTTGAAATCACCGGGCCGTGCAGATTCCCGGCTATACTGCTCCTGCCGGATAGCCGCTTGCAGAAGTTCCGGGTCAAGGGGCTGCATTTCATACCGCACGAGTTCACCGAAATATTTATCCGGGCGGCTGTCAAAATGCTCTTTCGAGCCAATCTCCCGCATCCCGCTTTCGTAGATCAGACGGTTGGCACCCACGGGCAGGGCGGCTTCCCGGATGTGCTGGAAATGCTGCTGATAGTCCAATTCATACAGATTGCCTTGCACGGTTCCGTTGGCTGTGCCGGTCAGCTCCACCGCATAGGCAAGAATCCTGTCGTGGGTCTGCTCGCCGCAGAATTTCCATGTGTTGTAGGCTTGGGTGTCTTTGAGCAGCACATCCCGTTCCCGGAAGCAGAATGTTCCAGAAGGCCGGGACAGCCACAACAGCAGCTTATCTTCCGGCTGGTCGCTACGGGCCGCTTCCCGCATCATCTTGATGTCATAGGCAAAATCGCTCTGGTAGTATGCGGTGTTCTGGTGCATGATAGCTTCCAGCGCAGCGATCACATCCATATTTTCAAATTTCTGCACGGCTTACACCTCCAATTCCTTTGACTTTTCCCGTGGCTGTGTTTGCTTGCTCTGCTCATTTTTTGCGGCATCCAGCTGTGCCCGGATGGACGGCTTTTTCGGTTTTGCGGCGCGGGACTTCTTGGCTTTCGGTGCCTTTTCCTCGGCCTTGACTGCGGCGGCAAGGTCCGTCAGAGAGATTTGTTCTCCGGCCTTTGCTTTGGCTTCCAACTCACCTAAAGAGGGCGCATTGTTCAGCACACCGTCAATCATGTTTTCGTTCTGTTCGGTGGAAAGCTCTGCGGTGCGCAGCGGATTTTCCCGTAAGAACTCCGGCACCTGCTGGAAGCCCACACTGTCGCAGTAGTGGGCGGTGTCCTGCCCATTCTGGTGCAGCACCACCACATCCGAAACAGACAGTGAGTGTCCCTTGAAGTCTGCTGGATGGTCTATATTGAATGTGCGGTAGATGTCCTCCAACGTGGCACCAGCAGTCAGCGGCGCGGCGTATACTTCCGTATAGTTGGCCTTGTCCACGGTCAAACCGGCAGCCTGCAGGCGGTCGTAGGGCTCAAAACGGTAATCGCGGGTGGAATCTTCATTGCGTAGCTGGTAGATGGAAAAGCTGTCCTGCTGCGGTGTTTCAAAGCCTGCCGCTGCGTATTCCTCTACGGTCATTCCGGCAGCAGCCGCTTCCTGCGCAATCTCTGCCTGCACCTGCGCCTTGTAGTCCTGCAAGCTCTGGTCAAAGCCGGTCAGCTTGGGCGGTTCCGGCAAGTCATACTGGCCTTGGTTGAGCAGCGGGCGGCAGTCCTGCACATAGGTTACAATGGCATTGTAATAAGCGGTTCGTTCCGGCGAAATATCCTGACCCTCTCGCAAAGCGGCGGTAGCCGTCTGCTCCATAGCGGAAAGGTTGCAATGCTGTTTGAGGTACGGGATAAACTCGGTCAGCACCATTTCCCGCTCTGCCTTGTCTTGTTCCCACACTTCCGGGCCTTTGTTGTGCAGAACAAAATTTTTCCAGTTCTCGTCCTTGGCGTAGTATTCGTGGTAGTTCTGGATATGCTGAACCAAAGAACCCTCTCCGTCACCAAAATCCTGCCGTCCCTCGTAGTTATCGGGCTGGCCGTTCAGGGTAAAATCAATACGGAATGCGGTCTTGTCGTACCAGCCGCCCGTGTAGCCGTCCTTTTCCCGGTCTGTGTGCTGGGCGGTGTCCAGTTTTTCAAAGACGCGGTTTGCCACGGACAGCGGCATGATTTCGCCGTCCTGCAGCTTGTCGCTTTCACTCCACAAAATCGTAACCGTGGGCTCTGCGGCGGGGTCTGGAATTTTAACAGGTTCGGGAATTTCGTTGGCCTTTTCTGCGGCCTCTTGGAATGCCGCTAGCTTATCGCCCAACAGGACTTCTGACACCGCGGCTGTCTGCCCCAACAGATTAAGCGCTTCCTGCCCGGCATCCGGCAGGGTCAGACCGGGCGCGTCCAGCTGGCCTCCGTCCAGAGCCGTGTGGTCCGGGCCATACAGAGTGTAGTCATAGCCAGAATCGCAGGTCTGGATGAACAGCGTATTGCCATTATCCAGTGCAAATGCGGCCTCCTGTGCAGCGGAAAGGTCTGCTTCCCGCTGCTGGCGAAGTTCTGCCAGATGTTCGTCCAGCGCGGAGATCAGCTCATGGGCCGCGCTGCGGATAATTTCCAGAGAGGCTTTCAGTTCGGCCAGTTCCCGGCCAGAACTCCACCCGGCCACATAGCCAAAGGAATACTCGGATGTGTCCAGCCCGTAGTACTGGCAAACAGCATAGGCCACACTTTCGGCCTGTACCTCGCGGGTGCGGCTGTCCGAGCGGTTAGTCTGTTCTGGGTCGTTCGGGTCGATGGCGTGCAGCTTGGCATGGGCAATCTCATGGATGGCTGTCTTGATGGTCTGTAACTGGCTCATGCCCTCTTGAATGGCAATGCGGTTGTCGAGCAGATGAAAGTACCCATGCGCGCCTCCCTCGATGTCCTCAAACCCGATGGGCACCGGGGAGACCTGCTCCAACGCCTTGAAAAAATCTTGATAGTCCTGCACGCTGCCGGACAGTTCATCCACCGCAACGGACGGAAGCGGTTCGCCCTCGGTCTGGCTGACATCAAACACGGACACCACCTTGAAGGCCGGAATCTGCACGGTCTTTTCTTCCGTCAGCGGCTTGCCGTCCTTGTCCAGAATCGGCTTGCCCTGTTCGTCCAGCTTTTCTGTTTTCTGCTTGACCTTGTAAGGTGCAGGAGCAAGGATTTTGATACCTTTTTCGCCTTTCTTAACGGTGCGGTGAAACGTGTCTTTCCACTTGTTGAAACCCGCCACCAGCTGCCCGCCCTGCATGGCGATCAGCAAAGTGTTGTTGAAGCTGTAATTGTGGAACTTCGCCATCGTAGTAAGGTAGGCTTTGTAGCGGTCACTGTCGAACAGCTGTTGAATGCCAGTTTCCAGCCGGTCTGTTATCTCTTTCATGCGCTCTGCGCTGTCCTTGCCATTCAGGATAATGGGAAGAACCTTTTGCGGCTGCGGCTCACTCTGGATGGGCGTTGGGATGTTTGCTGCATCCCGCAGGATTTCCGGCGCAGGAAGGGACAACACCCGGTATTCCTCTGGCACAGGCTGGCCCTCGTAGACTTTCTGCCATTCGTCCCCGCTTTTGACAAGGTAGCCATACTCGGTAAACACGCCCTGCTCCTGCTGGGCCACATACCGGCCGAACTGCGCCGTGTCGATGCCGCCTTTCCATTCTTCTGGCATATCCACCATGCCGGAACGGTTCAGATAGTAGTCACCCAGCTGGGCAGGCCCGCGCACATCCGGCAGATACACATAATAGTCCACGTTTTCGGGAAAGTCGGTGATTCTCCCGATGCTGGAAAGCTCACTCTGCGGGGCTTGCAGGGCGGCGTTCAGCTCTGCGCGTTCCCCCGCAGAAAGCGTTTCCAGCTGTGCGGCCAGAAAGTTCAGCGCGTCCACATTGGATGCCAGTACCATGTTGTAGGGAATCGCAAAACGCTTTTCTTCCTCGGCAAAGTAGCCGGAAATGAAAAGGCCCTGCGGATTATCGGACGAAATGCCGATTTGCCGCAGGGCCGCTTGTACCTGTTCGGTTGTAGTGGGCAGGTCCAGCCAGACGCCATCCCTGCCTTGCTGCTGCTGATTTTGCAGCTGGATGGAAAATAATTCGCTCATTTGGTCACACTCCTTTTTTGCTATCCTACGGATAGAGAGAGCCGGTTATGGCAAAATGAATGCTTCACCTTACCATAACCGGCCCTCGTAATTTTATTATGAACTTATCCGGAATCTGTTAAAGGGACATATAAATATACCCATACGACTTTTCAAGCCGTTCAGGTGGAATTGTGATATTGGAATTTGCAAGAATTTCGCCAAATTCTTTTAGACCTGCCATTACCTGATCCGAAAGAAAGTTTAAATAGCTTTCAATTGTTGTGAACTCCGACCCTTTATACCAAAAATCTGTTAGAGAATCATTTTCTTTCAAATCTTTTCTAGTGATTTCCCAACAGGTAGTGCGCAAAGGCCTGTATTTATCACAAGCCTTTAGATAGCGTCCGACATCTTCATCTTTTAAGTCATCAAACGGAAAATGAAAAGAGTTAGTGTATTCAGACAATGGGACAGATTCCATTTTGAGCTGTTTTAATCGCGTTAATGTCCATTTGTCTGCAATTATATCTGTAAATTCATTCCACGTCATCAAACGTACATTTGAAAGGTTTGCAGCCTCAATCGCACCGGATTGGAAGCCAGCTTGTGAAATCAAAAGACCTAATGATGCACCAGAATCTTGTACAACCGTTCTGAATGCGTGAACTTTTTCTTTTGGAACTGAAGAATTCCAAAATTTACATTCACACACAATTCTTTTAACCAATTCATCAGGAGATTCGACCAAAACATCGACTTCCACTTTACCACGGACGGTATCAATTGTACAAGGGCTAACTGCTCGATATCCCGATTGATTTAGAAGCAGCGCAACATCATCCTGCAACTCTTTCCAAGTAGCTGGACATCTATCTGTAAATTTCATTACGGCATCTCCCTGCAAAGTTCCTTTAGTTAAGTTTATTTTATCACATTATAGAATCCCTCGCAATTCGGTAATTGACGTACTTGCCTCCCGTATCAGCCAGAAGCACCGTTGCATCATAGGTTTTGCCTGTCTTTTCGGAATAGAGGCCCTTGACCTTTGCCTTACCGTTTTTGAGCAGAGCAGCGGCGATCTTCGGTGTGAACGCCTTTTTGCGCTGCTCAAAGAAGCGGTCATTCTTCCACATCACGAACTGACAGCTACGATTCCCGCAGTAGAAGTTTTTCTTGCCCTCATAGACGTTTTCACCACACCGGGGACACTTGCCGATAATAACCCGTTCCGACTGGAACAGGTTTTGCTTATCTGCACTGATACAAGAATAGGTCTTGACCAGCTGGCGCACCTGCGCTTCAATTTCGGCCATGAACTCGTCCGCGTCTGCCTTGCCTTTGGCAATCTCGGTCAGGCGGTTTTCCCATTCGGCGGTCAAGATGGGAGAGGTCAGGCTTTCCGGCAGAACCACCGCCAGATTGATGCCGTCTTTGGTGGGGACAAGTTGCTTGCCCTTGCGCTGCACAAAGCCCATTTGCACCAGCTTTTCCAGAATCGCGGCACGGGTGGCGGGTGTGCCCAGCCCCTTGCGTTCTGCATGGCCCAGGCCACCCTCTCTTGCTCCTGCGGAGCAATTCACCTTGTCCTCCGGCATATCCTCGGCCCCGGCCCGCTCCATTGCCGACAGGAGCGTATCTTCGGTGTAGGCTTTCGGCGGGGACGTGAAGTGTTCCGAAACGTTAGCCGTCACGGAAAAACTCTGTCCCTCGGCCAGTTCCGGCAGGGTGTTCAGCACTTCTTCCTCGGTATCTGCTTTCAGGTTGGAGCGGAACCGCTGGTCGATCTCTTTCCAACCGGGAACAAGCACCGTCTTTCCCTTGGCGGTGAACTCGTTCCCGGCGCAGGAGAACACAGCAGTCACAGTTTCGTACTCATGGGGCGCGGCTATCGCGCAGAGCAGCTTGGAGCAGACAAGGTTCATCAGCTTGCATTCACTTTCCGCAAGACCAGCGAAGCCCTGTTTTACAAATTCAGCAGTGGGAATGATGGCGTGGTGGTCCAATACCTTTTTGCTGTTCAGCACCCGGCCCACATCCGGGGTAAGTGCAAGCCCTTGGGCAAAGGGCAGCAGCCCCAGCAGATCAGACACAAGATGTTGTACCGTCTGGCCCATGTCCTCGGTCAGATATTGGCTGTCCGTGCGGGGATAGGTCAGCAGTTTCTTTTCGTAAAGCTGCTGGGCGTAATCAAGGGTCTGTTTTGCGGTAAAGCCGAACAGACGGTTTGCTTCCCGCTGCAAGGTGGTCAGGTCATAGAGCTTGGGCGGCTGTTCTGTCTTTTTCTCCCGTTTGACAGAAGTACAAACGGTAGTTGTGCCTGTGCATTTTTCTTTGAGAGAATTTGCGGTTTCTGCATCCGAAATGCGCCCACTGTCCGCTTTCAAGCTGCCGGACTGGATGCCGACCGTGTAATACTTTTCTTTCTGGAAGCGCAGGATTTTTGCATCCCGGTCCACCAGCATTTTCAGTGTCGGGGTCTGCACCCGGCCCACGGTCAGGGTCTTGTGGTACAGCACCGAAAACAGCCGCGTTGCATTGATACCCACCAGCCAATCCGCCTTTGCGCGGCAGAGGGCCGACTGGTATAGCGCATCGTAGTCCGAATCCGGGCGCAGGTTTGCGAAGCCCTCCCGGATAGCAGCATCCTCCATGCTGGAAATCCAGAGCCGCTTCACAGGTTTTGTGCAACCGGCCATTTGGTAGACAAGACGGAAAATCAGTTCTCCCTCCCGGCCTGCATCGGTCGCGGCGGTCACACTGTCCACATCCGGGCGGTTGAGCAGAGAGCGCACAATTTCAAACTGCTGTTTCTTTTCGTCCGGGACAATGAACTGCCACGGCTGGGGCAGGATGGGCAAATCTTCATACTTCCACTTGCAGTATTTTTCATCGTACTGGCCCGCCTCGGCAAAGGACACCAGATGCCCGATGCACCAGCTGACCAGATACCCGCCGCCCTGCCAATAGCCGTTTTGCTTTTCAGTGGCCCCGATCACGGCGGCAATGCTGCGGGCCACACTGGGCTTTTCGGCAATTACCAGCTGAAAGCTCATGTTTCGTCCTCCTGTCCGTTCTCCGAATGAATCTCGATTTCAGCCGGTTCCTCGTCTGCATCCTCGTCCTCGCCAAAATCGTACTCGTCCAGATCATCGTGTCCGGTGGTGTCGGCCTTGGGTTTGCGGAACTTGAAATAGTAGAGTGCTGCACCACCGCCCGCCAGAGCCAGCACCAGCAAGATCATCAGACTGCCCATGTTGGACTTCGGCTTTTCCTGCGGCGTTTCGGTGTCAGTTTTCACAGCTTCCGGGGCCGTGCAGTTACGCAGGCTCTTTTCACACAAGGGGCAGTTTTCGTTGACGTTCCCGGCCTCACATTTCACGGTGCAGATGCAGAACTCGGTGTCCTGCGGTTCTTCATCCAGCAGGGCCAGCAAGTCGGCATCGTCCACTTGGTTCAGGAAGTGGACAGAGGTTTCTTTGTCCTCGTTGGCGCGGTCAATCAGGATGTAAAAATAATTCCCGGCTTTGGTGGTCACGGTGATAAGCTGCTTGTCGCCGTAAAAGTCATCCACCAGTGTTGCATTGCCCTTGGGCGTGATGGGCACACCCTCCGGCTCCATGCCGCCCGTAGTGGGTTCTTCTTCGATAATCTCCGGCAGAGGTTCCGGGGCCGGGTCAGAGCCGCTTGCAAAGGCGGGCATGGAGAACGAGCAGAGGCAGAGCAGGATGGCCAGCAGCCCAGCTGCAAAACGGCGGTTCCAATCAGGTTTCATTGGCGGCATCCTCCTGTTTGTGGTACGGTGTGGCGGCGGGTGCAGCATTCAGCGCACCGCTGCGCAGAAAGGCTGCGAACTCGTCCGGCTTCATGTTCATGCTGCGCACCAACTGAATGATTTGAAGATTTTCCTGTTCGGTCTTTGCAGCTTCCAGTTCTTTCAACTGCTGCTGGTATTCGCTGATTTTTTCTTTGAGCCGTTCGATGTCGCGCTCAATGCGGGAAAGTCTTTTTGCCATACAAAATCCTTTCTGGCGTCACGGTAAACGCCCATAGCTGTAAAAATGTTCCTGCCAATATTTTGAGTTGAGGTTTGTGTAAGAGATAGGGTCGCCGCAGTGCAGCATGATGGAATTGCCTACATAGATACCGCAATGGCTCACGCCGGGGGTATCGTAGGTTCCCTTGAAAAACACAAGGTCGCCCGGTTTGACCTGTGCGGCCGAAACAGGAGTACAGAGGTTGTAAAGGCCCTGTGCGGTCTGGCGGCCCACGTTCCAGCCGGAGTGATTCAGCACCCACGAAATGTAGCCGCTGCAATCAAAGCTGGTGCTGGGCGAACTGCCGCCCCACACATACGGGTAGCCGATGTACTTTGTTGCTTCCTCCATCATGGCGGCAAACTTATCATCTTTGAGGGATTCCGGGGGAATATCGTAGTAGGTGGGCTGCTTGATGGTAGACGCATTGGGGTATTGTGCCTGCCCGAACAAATCCGGCCGGTTACCCAGTGTGCGCATATAGAGCGAATAGGCACTGAGCTGTTCTTCGGTCAGCACTTCCACGGGTAGGTGGGACAAATCTTTGTTCTTCAGCTTGACCGTGCAGATGTAGTATTCATACGGTTCTTGATAGGTGATAACCTGCGGCACACCATACGGGCCAATAATGACCATCATTTTTGTACGGTAACGTATCTGCATGGTCACGGTCTCGGTCAGGATGTACTGCTTTTCAAAGAGCATTTCAAGTTCGCCCTGCACCTCGGCCAATGTAAAAACGCCATCATGGAGCGCGGACAAAATCGAGATCAGCACATAGGGGTCATGCTCGATTTCGTCCAGATAAAAATGGTATTCATCGTAGTTGTGGGTGGCCTCGTAGGTGTCGAGATACCGTTGCAGTTTTTGTTCCAGCTTGGCGTAGGCTTTCTCTGCACCCAGCATATCCTTGTCCTTGGAAAAGTAAGAGGATGCCGTCACGCCGGTTCCAGCGGTGCCCGCCATCACCGTGCAGGACTGCAAGCCCGTTATCAAGAGCAGAGCCAGCAGACCGAACACCGCCACGATCAGAATGGTTTTCCAGTTCCGGGCCGCAAATTCGGCCACTCGTTCGCCGCCCTCGGCTGCCAGCTTCGTTACCCGGAAACCGTTCTCTGCGGTGGTGGCCGCACCCTGCGCGGCGGCTTGGCCGGCCTGCCGTGCAGCTTTGGCATACTGCTGTTTGATACGCCGTTTCTGCCACATCCGGGAAATGGGGTTGCTGGCAGACTGCGCAATTTGCGGATTGTCCTGCAAAGATTTCTGATAGAAATACTCGGCGTTAGCCGAACGCAATTCCCGCTCTGCCTTTTCCACGGCCTTGTAGGGCTTCATCTTGTGGTGCCGGATGCCGCTGCGGATGACCTTGGCGGTCTGATGCTCCACCAGTTCTTCACCCTTGTGGCCACCCTCCACACCCACATTTTCGTGTTCGACTTCATGGATTTTTCCGTGAGCGAACAGCAACGCTTCCGATAGCGGGCGGCTGGCCGGGTTTGGTTTCAGGCTGGGTGGGCCTTTGTCCTGCTGCTCAAAACGCAGGGTGGATTTTACCTTTCCGCTGACAGCATCGTAGACTTTTCCCTTGACCGGGACACGCTTTTTGGGCAGAGCAGCGCGGGCCGCATCCAGCTTGTCGGCTTTCGCTTCCGCCTTTTGGATATACGGCTGCAACGCCGGGTCTGCCCGTTCTTCCTCGGTCAGTTCCAGACGGGCGGCGGAACCGTGCAGGCCATCTTCACTTTTGGCGGTGGCCGCTGTTTCTGCTGCCTTTTTCGCTTTCTTTTTATTTTTATGCCCGTCCTTGATGTCCTCGGCCCGTTCCAGAATTTTTTCGGCCTTGCCCTCGGCATCTGTGGAGTAGTCCTGTTCCGCTTCCCGGCTGGAAACATTCTCTACAGTGCCGTCCGCTTGATTTTCCACCACCAGACCGTCACGGGTCATGATCTGGGTGACTTTGGCTTTCGCCTGCAATTCTTTCAAAGTTCTTCACCTCCCATCGGACAGCGGCCCGTTTCAATGTCCGCAATGTATTTGAGAATCGGGAACACCTGCGGCGGCGAAACTGCATTGCCCAGTGTTTTCATCCGCTTGCTGCGGTTCGGCACATCTTCGGTCAGGCGCGAGATGTCGGCGGGTTCTTCGGCCCAAAGGGAATGTCCGTCCATTTGCGCGGGAAACCCATCAGCCACTCTACCCAGTCCGGGTTGAGGTAGGGCTTTTCCAGCGTGGTGGGGGTCATCCGGTAGACCACATGGGAAAGCCGCGCCGTCCACGCCTTGCCATCCTTGTTCATCTTGCGGTAACTGCCATTCGCAGAGATTTGGATGTCCAGCCCCTTGCCCACATCCCCGGTGTCGCTGGCAAGGGGTGTGGGAAGCAGCGGAGCCGATGATGAATACCCGTTTCCGTTCGTGCCACGCGCCAACGGCAGCAGCAGGTAATACGAAAACCCGAACATTGTAACCTGCCTGCTCCAAGTCAATGAGCGTTTTGTCGAGCCCCATACGGAGGAAGCCAGCAACATTTTCTCCAAGCACCCAACGGGGCTGCAATTCCCGGATAACCCGCAGCATTTCGGGCCACAGGTAGCGTTCATCGTGGAAGCCGCGCTGCCGCCCTGCGGTGGAGAACGGCTGGCACGGGAAGCCGCCTGAAATGAGGGTGACGGTGCGAAGTCCTGTTTTTTCAAAGAAAGCCTCCTTTGTTACGGTGGTGATGTCCTGAAAACGGGACACCTCCGGCCAGTGGCTTGCCAGAACAGCGGCGGGAAAGGCCGCCCACTCGCATTGACAGACAGAGGTGAAACCCGCTGCTTCTGCGGCAAGGTCGATGCCGCCGATGCCGGAAAACAAGCTGAAATGTGTTAGGCTCATAGCTCCACCACCTCACTGAGCCGGGTGGTCATGATCTTATAGAGCTGGGTGTTTTTGGGGATGGGATTGGAAAATGGCAGCACCACATTTTCAAAAATCAGCAGTCCTTCGCCCGGTTCGGAATTGTCGATGTACTTCTGCTGGTCTGCGGAGAGATTCAGTCGTTCCGAAAGGATTTTACGGTCGCCGGATGCCTGATTCAGCAGCGTGATGAAGTCGCTGTTTTCCAGAATGTTTTCAATCTCCGGGGAAGAAAGAAGGTCCTTCACATTCTGTGTGGCGCCCGTGGGCACACCGCCCCATTTGCGGAAGCGTTTCCAGATTTCTGCGGAATAAGCAGCGGTCTGTTCTTCTTTCAAGAGCAAATGGAACTCGTCTGCAAAATACCATGTAGCCCTGCCTTGGCTGCGGTTCTGGGTGACGCGGCCCCATATCTGGTCTTGGATAATGAGCATCCCCAATTTTTTTAACTGCTTGCCTAACTCTTTGATGTCAAAGGCCACAAGCCGATTATGGATATCCACATTCGTTTTGTGGTTAAAAACATTCAGCGAGCCGGATACATACAGGTCGAGTGCCTGTGCCACCCGGTCCGCTTCCGGCAAGTGCTGGTCGAGCAGGGCTTGGTGGAGGTCAGACAAAATCGGCATATTCTCCGGGCTGGGATTCGCCAGATAGGGGCGGTAGATGGCTTTCACGGCACGGTCTATCACGGTGCGCTCAATCGCTTCCAGACCTGTTTTGCCGCCCATAACCAGTTCACAGAACGACAGCACAAAATCCGATTTCAAGGCCAGCGGGCTATCATCCTCGGAGTAGTTGAGGTTGATGTCCAGCGGATTTACATAGTCCTTGCTGGTAGGCGAAAGTTTAATGACCTGCCCATGCAGCCGCTTGACCAGCGGATAATACTCGGCCTCTGGGTCTGAAATAAAAATATCGTCAGCAGTCGTTAAAAACACACTGACGATTTCGGACTTGCAGCTCATGGATTTGCCGCTGCCGGGCGTACCCAGCTTTAGGCCGTTGGGACACCGGGCCTGCTTGCGGTCCAGCATGATCATGTTGTGGGATTTTGCGTTGATGCCGTAGTACATAGCGGCTCCGCTCTGGAAAAGCTCCTGCGTTACAAAGGGCACGAACACCGCCACGTTGGAGGTGGTAAGGCTGCGCTGAATCTTTATCTGGTTGATGCCCAGCGGCAGGCTGGACACAAGGCCCTGCTCCTGCTGGTAGTCCAGCCGGACAAGGGAGCAGTTGTACTTCTGCGCCACACCCGCCGCTTGGAACACATCGTTGCCCAGCTTTTGCTTGGTGTCGGCCACGTTCAGCACTAAAAAAGTCAGCATGAACAATCGCTCATTTCTTGTTTGCAGTTTGTTCAGCAGCTTTTTGGCATCCTCGCCGTAGGTGGCAAGGTCGCTGGGGAGGATATCCATGTCGTACCCGGAACGGACAGCCTTTTTCTGTTCCTGAATCTTCATGGCGTCAAGGTCTGTGATCTTCCGCTTGATGGTTTTGATGGCCTCGGTCTGGTCGATGGCCTGCACATGGAGATTGACGAGAATCCCGCTTTCCGTTTTGAGGAAGTCGGCCAGCATTTCGTCCGAAAGTTCCGGCGCAAGGATTTGTAAAAAGCTCACGGCTCCATATTTGCCGCCCAGTCCAAAAGTCTTGGCCGTGCCGAAGCAGAGAGAGGACGGGGCCACAAAGTCCTTGGTAGACAGGCCGGAGGGTGCCAGCCAGTCCCAGTCAAAACGGAACGGTTCGCCGTCCGGGTGAAAGATGCCGTGCAGCACCTCCAAACGCTCCTGCCCATCCATGACGTGCGCCACGCAGCCCATGGTCTTGAAGTAGCCCAGCAGGTCAAGGCCAATGCGGGTCAGACGTGCCCGCGCCGTTTTCGGGCTGTCCGCCTCGATGGTGAAAGTCAGGTACTTGGTTTTCACAATACCATTGTTGCCGCTGGCAAGCTGCTTTTGCAGAATGGCCGTGTACTCGGCGCGGATGTCGTCAAAATCATCCCCCTGCGGTGCGATCTCAAAACTTTTTGCGTACTGCACCGGGTCAACCTTGCGATTCAAAAACGAAAGCTGCACATGGATGGAAGCATCCACATAGTTGTAGAGGTCGCACAGATGTTCAAAGATGGCGGTTCTTGTTTCCGGCTGGGCCAGCTGATAACTGATGTCCTCAAAGGCAATGCACTTGGAGAATGTGCGTCGGTCAATGCGGCACACACCGTCCGGGTAGATGGCCTCATACGGGATGGTGGCCTGTGCCGTGCGGGGCTTGCCGTCACCCTTGTACTTGCGGAGAACGGCATCAATTTCTTTTTTCTGGGCGCGGGTGAGCTTTTTGGGCTTTTCGGTTTCGCGGGGTGTCGTTTTTCTGGACAATGGCCTTTACCTCCTGTTCCATTTGGTATTGCCGCACAAGGGCGGCGTAAGCGTTGTTGGTCTGATAGGGCCTCTCCTTGGGCCGCAGGAAACAGCACTGAATCATTTGCTGAATCACTACTTCAAGGGGCTGGCCGTGCCACTCGAACAGAGCAAACAGCAGCCCCGGCAGCATGGCAAAAATCATCAGCAGAGCCGCCGCGCTGTTGGAAAGATAGTTCCGGGTCAAAAAATAAAGCGGCCCGCCCGTGAGGAGCGCGCCGCCGAAGCAGACCAGCTGCCGCTTGGTCAGCCCGAATAAGACTTTGGATTTTACATGGGTCAAATCTTTGGGAACGGTCACATACGCCATTCAAACGCTCCTTTCTCAATGGGTACCAAACACGGATTTGCTGATGCTCCCAGTCTTGAATAGACAGAAGCAGAGCAGCACGGTGTAGCCCATGCAGCCCCAGATAGCCCCGGCAATGTCCGCCGCGCCCGAAATGTTGCGTATCAGCACCGCGTAGATGCCCACGACAATCATAATCAGGAACGCTTGGAAACCCAGTGCCAGCAAAGACTTCAAGTAGTTCTGCCCGGTGCTGCGCCACTCGCTGCTGCCCATGGTGGCAAGCGGGATAGGCCCCAGTGCGGTCACAACGTAAATCTCAATCATGCGGCCGTAGGTCACAAGGAAAATACAGATGGACAGGATGTTCATGGTCAGGCCCACCACAAGGGTCTGGAACCACAGGCTGAGCAGACTGCCAATGGTCATGCTTTCCAGCTGAAATTCCAGTCCGGGTATCAGGCGGTCAAAGTGGATGGATGTTTCACCGATGATAACGCCGGAACTTTGGTTGACAACGCTCTGGGTGGCATCGAACACACCCATAACGATATTCCATGTGTTGCTGACAATGAGGATGGCAAAAGCAGACTTGAAAATCCAGCGGAAAAACATAGAAGTGTCAAAGTCGTGCATATTATTCTTTTCGGTAATCATCTGGATAAGCTCATGGCACATCACAAGGGCAAGGATGGCCGCTGCAATGGGTAGCACTACCGTTTCGGAAAGACTACGCAGCATATTGAAGATGCCGCTGTTCCACGCCTGCGGGGTAGAGCCGACATCCGAAGCGATTTCGCCCACCTTGGCGTTCACGTTATCGAACAGGCCGGAGAGGTTGCCCGTGATGCCATCTATCAAAATGCCTTTTATCCATTTCTCGATGATCTCACTAATCAAGCAAAGATACCTCCTTTCCCGCGCCCTCCCATGTGAGAGGGAGAGCGCGGAGTAGGATTTTAAGTGTTAGTTGTTCGGAAAATTGTGGGCAGCGATGCAGGACTTAGCCCAGCAGCCCGGACAGCAGCGGGACAAGGGTCACGCCGATCAGGGCAACGCCGCCGCCCGCGACCAGCTGCTTCACGCCCTGGCTCTTGCTGCCGGGGTTATCCTGTCCATAACCCTCCAACAGGTTGATGCCGCCCCAGACACACAGGGCACCGCCCAGACCGACCACGATGGTCTGCAAAGTATCGACTGCACTGTTGAAAAATTCCATAAGGTCCTCACTTTCTGCCGCTTATTCTGCGACACTCAAAATAAAAATTATTCGGCTGCATCTTCATCCGACAGGTCGATTTCGTACAGGTCAAAACTTTCGTCCTGTGCGACTACCTGCTGCCGTTTCCGGCGCAGGGTAGATAAAAACCTGTCCACATCAAAGGTGTTTTTCTTGTCCGCGTCCGCAAGGTACTTGTAGTGCGGGTGCTTGGTAATGTCGAACTTCTCCGAGAAGAACGGCCTCACTCCCCGCAGCTGCAAGATGCACCTGCCGCCGTCCATGATTGCGATTTCGTCCTCTGACATCAACGCCTTTCCTAATTTTTGATAGTTCAGTCCGTGGGAGGTTTGAGAGCCCCGGTTCTCGCTGGTGTTGAAACTGTCGATAGTCTCTTTCCCCAGCGCATCGGAGATCTCTTTGGCATTTTTGCCCCGCCCACTCAAAAAGAGAACAGAATCGCAGTTGTCCGAAATGATTTCGGCCGCATCTTTGTAGATGGCTTTCAGCTGCGACTGGCTCTGCAAAATGATGGATGCCGAGATTTCCCGGCTGCGGATGGTGGCGATCAGTTTGTCGAAGTTGGGAATCTGCCCGATGTTGGCAAACTCGTCCAGAATCAGCCGCACATGGACAGGCAGCCGACCGCCGTATTTATCATCCGCACGGTCACACAGCAGGTTGATAAGCTGGCTTTGGAGCATGGCGAGAATGAAGTTGAAGGTGGTGTCCGTGTCGCTCATAATCAAAAACAGCACGGTCTTTTCATCCCCGATGGTGTCCAGCTCCATTTCATCGTCCTCCATCAGTTCCCGCACTTCCCGGATGTCAAATGGGGCTAAACGGGCACCGCAGCTTATCAGGATGGAGGAACGGGTCTTGCCCGCCGACAGCAAAAACTTTTTGTACTGCCGGACGGCGAAGTGGTCCGGGTCTTTCTGTTCCAGCCGTTCAAACATGAGGTCCACCGGGCTTTGAAACTCCGGGTCGTCCTCGCGGGCTTCACTGGCATTTATCATTTCCAGCAGGGTGGTGAAGTTCATTTCTTCTGCCGGGGCCTCGTACCAGATGTAGCCAATCAGAGCCGTGTAGAACAGCCGTTCCGACTTCACCCAGAAATCTTCTGCTGATTTTTCACCCTCGCCTTTGGTGTTAGCGATAAGGGTATTCACTAGCTTCAGCACGTCTTTTTCCGAGTGGATGTAGACAAAGGGGTTGTACTTCATAGACTTGGAAAAGTTTATCGTGTTCAGGATTTTCACCCGGTAGCCTGCCCGCTGGAACATTTGGCCCGTTTCCAGAACCAGTGTGCCTTTTGGGTCTGTGACCACGAATGAGGTGGGATAGTCGGAAGTGGGGAAACATTGCATGAGGTTGGGCTTCACATAGAAGCGGGTCTTGCCGCTGCCGGAGCCGCCGATCACCAGTACATTCTTGTTCCGGGCCGTCTTTGGGTCTTTGGGCCGCCCGGTCATAGTCAGGCGTTCGGTCTGGGTCAGCAGGATGTTATTTTCAAACTTGGGGTCGATGTACGGGGCGATGTCCTTGGCGGTGCCCCACCGGGCAGAGCCGTATTCCTCGCCCTTGCGGTATTTCTTGGCATTTTTGCCTTTGCTGTACACGATGAGCCGGACAGCCACCGCCCCGGCAACGCCCACGCACAGGTCAAACGGATGCAGGCTGGGTAGCGGGTTTGCAAAGGCGGCGGAGATGCCGCCCGTCAGGTGAAGCAGCTTTGCCGAAGCATCCGCACCCGCCGCCAGACGGTACGCCTGCCCGCATTTGGCAAACAGGTATACGAACAGCAGATACGGCAGGTTCAGCACCAGCAGCTTTTTCAGTTCAGGCTTCATCGTTCCAGCCCCCTTTGCTTGATTTTTTCCTTCGCACGTTTCGGCTGCTGGGCGGCTTTCTGCTTGGCTGCTGCCAGCACCTTGCGGATAGAGGGCCGCTGCTCCTTGGTGAGCGTTTTGGCCGTGAACTCCCGGAACGCCTGTTCCAAATTGTCCGCATCCTTGGCCTTGAAGATCACGATGTAGTGGGGCGGCTGGGTGGTCTTGTCCTTGCGTAAGGTGAAGTCCACGCCGTACTTCTTGGCGCAGGGCTTGAACGTCCCGATGTTCGCCTCCGTGACTTCAATGTTGGTCAGGGCCGCGCCGTGGGCTTTCAGCTGTTTCAGGCTTTGCTTGCCGTGGTGCAGCTTTGGCCCCTTGGCCCGGTGCTGCAAATATTTTTTCAGCGCAGCTTGCAACGCTTGGGCGGTGAGTTTGCCCGTTTTCATGGACAGGGCAATGGTTTTCTGGGTGACTTCTTCCTGCAATATGAATCCCTCCTTGTTGCAGAAAATTCAGAGCGGCAGCTAGGGTGGAACCACCAGCCGCCGCAGGTAGGTAGTGCGCATAGGGTGACGCTCCTTTCGGTCAGGTGTTGGGCTGGCGGCCCCAATCGGGCTGCGCCATGTCGTGCGCCACAAGGGACGCATAGTAGCTGTTGATGGTGCTGGGCGCATTAAAAAGCATGGCCCGCAGGTATTGCTTGATGTTGCGGACTTTGGTGGTGTTGTCCCGCAGGCAGTCCATGACGAACTCGATGTGATGGCTGTCCAGTTTCAGGAACTTGGCCTTGACCAACCCTGCCGGGTAATCGTCCCCGGCCACCCGGATGGACTTGCGGGAAGTGCAGACCGTTTCCAGCAGGATGTCCACGATCTCGTCCAGCTGCTCCCGGTCTATCCGGGGATTCTGGGTGAGGGTGTCATACTCGATGTTCTCCAAAATCAGGTCCCGGTAGATTTGATAGGCCGTTTCCTTTCGGCTTCCGGTCCGTTCCGGCAGCGGTGCCGCTGCCTCGTCCTCGTCCAAAGGCAAGGGGTTTGGGGAATGGATAGGAATGGAATCGGTATTTAATCCCTCTTTCTTTTGTTTTTCTGTAATTAGTTTATCTTTATTTAATTGCATTGGATTTTCCAACGTAGGGTTTTCCTGCGTGGGATTCTCCAACGTTGGATTTTCCAATGTAGGTGAAACCGATGCAGGAACGGGCTGCGGCAGCTCAAAGATCACATAGTCTGCACCGCGCAGCCGCCCTTTCTCGTCCCGTTCTCTGGAACGCTGGATGTAGCCTGCCTGTTCCAGTTCCCGGATAGCCTGCCGTATCGCGTCAATGCTTTCCCGGTTGATACGGGCCAGTCCTTGCAGGGTGTAGTCCCAATCTTCCGGCAGGGAGAGCATTTGGGAGAGTAAGCCCTTGGCTTTCAGGGACAAGGCCCGGTTCCGCAGGTGGTGGTTTGACATGACCGTGTAGCCGCTGTTCTTTTCTACCCGAAAAACTGCCATTTCACGGATGCCTCCTTTCTGTTTTTGGGCAAAGAAAAAGCCGGACTCGGCCGGCTCAAAGATTCTGATTGTTAACTCAATAATTGTTCTTTTCTGCTGCAATGGCTTTTTCAGCCAGCTCTTTGTAGAAGGCGTAGCGATCGGGATCGATCTCACCTTTCTCTACAGAAGCCTTAACAGCGCATCCCGGTTCATTCAAATGGCGGCAGTTCGTGAACCGGCAGTATTCCACGCGATCTCTGATCTCGGGCATCCCGCGCATGATGTCGTTTAGCGTCAGATGCGAGAGACCGAATTCTTGGAAACCCGGAGAGTCGACAATGGCGCCGCCTTCATAGTTGAACCAGCGGGCGGCA
>OHBQ01000114.1_pt1 | contig 44950 bp, 30 predicted proteins | sample 1577401 | NCBI WGS metagenome assembly OHBQ01 (sample SAMEA3879581, study PRJEB24766) | human gut metagenome | biome: human-associated habitat; feature: feces | place: USA | collected 1985/1987
GCATGTGTTGTGCTGAGTGCATGTTCACCTCAGGCTCCTACTGTTCATACGACCGATAAAGGTACGCAATGGGAGTGGAACGAGGGAACTATTGTTGTAAAAAGCCCCGAACGTCCTGCCGGACAAAAAAGCGTGATCGGACTTACTGCTCCTAAAATGGAGGTGGTGCGTGTAGGCTTTGTTGGCTTGGGAATGCGTGGTCCCGGAGCTGTATCGCGTTTCACCCATATTCCCGGCACCCAAATCGTGGCGCTTTGTGATTATGACCCTAAACGTGCGGAAGCATGCCAGAACATTTTAAAGAAAGCTTCTATGCCGAAAGCGGCAATCTACTCGGGTGAGACAGGTTACGAGGAACTTTGTAAACGTGATGATATTGATTTGGTATATATCGCCGCAGACTGGTTGCACCACTTCCCCATTGCCAAATGTGCATTGGAGAACGGCAAGCACGTAGCCATCGAGGTACCTTCTGCCATGAACCTGCAGGAATGCTGGGATCTTGTCAACTTGAGCGAGACAACACGCAAGCACTGCTTCATTCTGGAAAACTGCTGCTATGACTGGTTTGAGATGAATACGCTGAACATGGCGCAGAACGGTGTGTTCGGTGAGGTAATCCGCGCACAAGGAGCTTACATCCACAACCTCAGCGATTTCTGGGATTATTACTGGAAAAACGGTGAAAACGATAAACTGGGCTGGCGTCTGGAATTCAATATGCGTCATCGTGGTGATGTGTATGCTACACACGGCCTTGGCCCTGTGGCACAAGTTTTGGATATTCACCGTGGCGACCGTATGAAGACACTGACTGCCATGGATACCAAATCAGTAGTAGGAAAAGGATTGGTAGAAGCCAAAACAGGTTCAGAATGCACTAATTTCCGTAATGGAGATCACACTACGACTATGATTCGTACCGAAAACGGTAAAGTGATCGAAATACAACACAATGTAATGACTCCGCAACCCTATAACCGTTTGTATCAATTGACAGGTGTGAAAGGGTTCGCCAACAAATATCCTACAGAAGGCTACGCATTGGGAGCTGATCAGCTGAGTGCTTCAGGAGTACAACCCAAGGTGGACAATCTCAGCTCACACGGATTCCTGCCACAAGCTGAAATGGATGCTTTGGTTGAGAAATACCAGCACCCTATTCTGAAGAAGTATGGTGAAATAGCCAAAGAGGTAGGCGGACACGGGGGTATGGACTTTATCATGGACAGCCGTCTGGTATATTGTTTGCAGAATGGTCTGCCTCTGGATATGGATGTGTATGACCTTGCCGAGTGGTGTGCACTGGCCGAACTGGGTGAGATATCTATGGACAATAACTGCGCTGCCGTAGAGTTCCCCGACTTCACTCGTGGAGAATGGAACGTGGTGAAAGGCTACAAGCACGCTTATGCAAGCCCGGAAGAAGAGCAGGCAAGTATGGAAAAAGCCAAAGCATTCACCGCTAAACTGAAAGAACAGGGAGCCAAAGAGTGGACGACGGAAGCTGACAAATAATGTAGCATTTAACTGAAGTGTATCGAGTTTAAGCATCTGCTCCAGACTGGAGGACGGGTGGTGTGGATGCTTGGAACAAGGTGAAAGGATATCATGACACTTTCTAAAATAATTTTATAACATTCTATTTAAAAATAGTAACAAGGATAAGGAAAGGGGGAGTGCAGCTGGGGCTGCATTTCCTCTTTGCTATTATTAGAAAGACGTTGCTTTCAAGCCTTTTTCATGCTTGTGTTTTGTTTCAAGTCTATGTTAAAAGAATTTAAACAAATCTGATTAATAGATTGGGCTATTTCCTTTCACTGTATCTTTAAACTTCAATACGATTAATTCTTAATTCTAACTGAAAATGAAATTATTATCTGTTTTATCATTGAGTCTGGTGTTATCGTGCACCACTCTTTCTGCTCAGAAAGTCTATGAAATCTCTGCTTTCGGTCTGAAAGCCAATAGCAGTAAAAATGCCTCTCCGGTTCTTCAAAAAGCGCTTGCCAAGATAAAGGCGGAATATAAGGAAGGTGAGAAGGTAATCCTCCGTTTTCCCGAAGGGCGTTATGAATTTCATGAAAAAGGAGCCGCTGTGCGCGAGTATTATATTTCCAATCACGACCAAACGAATCCCAAGAAAGTAGGTATCGCATTAGAGGACATGAAGAATCTGACATTAGACGGGCAAGGTTCCGAATTTGTATTTCACGGCAGGATGTTGCCTGTTTCCTTGTTGCGTTCCGAAAACTGTCTGTTAAAGAACTTCAGCATCGATTTCGAGAACCCCCATATTGCCCAGGTGAAGATCGTAGAAAACGATCCGCAGGATGGAATTGTTTTTGAACCGGCTCCGTGGGTCGATTATCGCATTGCTAAAGATTCCATATTCGAGGCTTATGGTGAAGGATGGACCATGAGACACTCGTGGGGAATTGCTTTTGACGGGGATACCAAACATCTGGTTTACAATACCAGTGACATAGGTTGTCCGACGAAAGGAGCCAGTGAGGTGGCTCCGCGCCGTATCCATGCTCCGGGGTGGAAAGATGCCCGCCTGGTGCCGGGGACAGTGGTGGCCATGCGTGGCTGGGGACGTCCTACACCCGGTATATTCCTTTCCCATGATGTCAATACAACGATTGAGAATGTGAAGGTACATTATGCGGAAGGCATGGGATTGTTGGCACAGCTTTGTGAAAATATTACACTTGAGAAATTTGGCGTATGTTTGAAAGGGGATGCCGATCCGCGTTATTTTACCACGCAGGCAGATGCGACCCATTTTTCCGGTTGTAAGGGTAAGATTGTGTCTTGCAACGGGTTGTATGAGGGGATGATGGATGATGCCATCAATGTACATGGCACTTATTTGAAAGTGGTGAAACGGGTGGACGACCGTACCTTGGTGGGCCGCTATATGCATGGTCAGTCGTGGGGATTCGAGTGGGGATGCCCGGGTGATGAGGTGCAGTTTATCCGTTCGAATACGATGGAACTGGTCGGAAAACAGAATAAGATCATTTCTATCCGTCCTTATGACAAAGAACAGACCGAAGGCGCGCGAGAGTTCCTGATTACGTTTCAGGAACCGGTAGACCAGGTAATTAATGAACAAAGTGGTTTCGGAATAGAGAACCTCACATGGACTCCTGAAGTTTTGTTTTCCGGCAATGTGATCCGTAATAACCGTGCACGCGGTTCTTTGTTCAGTACCCCGCGCAAGACTATCGTCGAGAATAACTTGTTTGACCATACTTCGGGGGCTGCTATTCTGCTTTGCGGCGATTGCAACGGTTGGTTTGAGACCGGTGCCTGCCGTCATGTCATTATCCGTAAGAACCGTTTTGTAAACGCGCTGACTAATCTGTTCCAGTTTACCAATGCGGTTATCTCCATCTATCCGGAGATTCCCGACCTGAAGGGACAGCAGCAATATTTCCACGGCGGACCCGAGGGTGGCATTGTGATTGAAGACAATGAGTTTGAAACCTTCGACGCTCCTATTCTTTATGCCAAGTCTGTCGATGGGTTGGTCTTCCGCAATAACACCATTAAGTTGAATACGGAATACAAACCGTTCCATCCTAACCGGAACCGCTTCTGGCTGGAAAGGGTGACGAATGTGACGATTGCCGAATAAATATTTTCCCCTTGTTTGCAGAGATGTAGTTACAGGCGGAAGAAAGTCTGAATAGTAAGATTAGATAAAGTTATCAGCTGTAAGGGTGGAAATTTCCTCCTTTACAGCTGATTTTTTTATCGGTCTTATCTTATTGTTTTTTCCCTGTCAGTTTCATGAATCCTAGCCTTGTTGTATAGATAAAATATTTACTAATTTGATTTAGACAACAAGAATTATATTGCTATCTTTGGCAGGATAAAACTAATATTGAATATGAAAAATTGGGTTGTAAAGCTGTTACTGTTACTTTTCATTCCTTCTTTTGTGGGAATTTTGTTCACCGTTATCCTGGGTTTTAATCCGGGTGGTTGGTTACAAATTACGACGTATGCTTTACCTCCGTTACTCACTCTCGCCGGAGGGGCTTTTATCGTTGCTTCAAGATGGAAAATTCCTTTTCTTATATTGATGGCAGCTGCAAGTATGGCCTTTAATATTCCTTTACAGAACTGGCTTTTTCATTCGGCAGATGAAGTGGTGCGTTATCATGCTGTTACCGATTTATATAATTTGGAGAATAATGCTCTGTATTTTACTTTCGATACTCTGGAGGTGGATTATGCCCGAAGGAGCAGTGTGACTGTCACTCGTGAGGTGACACGAAGTATGGGCAGACACCGCTATCGTAAGGAACAGAAGCAATATCATTTCTCTGTAGCTCCTGTATTTACCGATTCATTGCCCCGTCATAAGTATGAGGAGCGGGAAGTTAAGGCATGGGTTATTCCGGTGAGGCATGAGAAAGGACAAGCCGTTGTATGTTATGAGCGTTGTATTTTTGATTTAGATGATTATCAGAAAGCCATTGATCGGTCCCGCTGTAAACTCCACCATCCTCAAGCTCCGATTATACGACCTTTGTATTCACAGTTCATTACCCGGCAGGAATGGAAAGGGATCTTTTTGAATGTTGCATGGATTGTACTTTCTGTACTGATAGTACTGGGGGTAATTCTGAATTATCAGGCAGACAGGAGGAAAGCATAATATCGGAACAGACTGTATGAAGGGTACTTTATGAATATTATGATCTTCATGCATGAGGCCTGTCAGTACTATTGGTAAATTCTAGAATGATGTTTTCTTTATATAAAACTTTCCCCGGATATTTCATGACAGAAACATCCGGGGAGAGGTTTTTCATTTTTTATTTATTGAAAAGTTTTATTTTGCCTCTACCTTCAGATTGGATAATTCTGTGTCCTTATGGATGGATGGCAGATTATTTTGTTTTACAACAACAGTATGAACTTTTCCTTTTGCCACTTGCGGCAAAGTGAATTTCTGCTTGTAGATAACCTGTTCCGCTGATGGGCGCAGCAGATAGCCTGTTTCTTTTTCAAAGCGGTTGTATATTCTTACCACAATTTGGTTACTGCCTTTTTGAAGCGGTAGCAGCACCTTTTCCTCGCGGAACTTGCAGCGGTAAGGGTTGAGGTGTTTCATTACCGACTTGCCGTTCAGATAGATTTCGATACCGTTTCCGGCACCTACATCTACTAGAATATCTTGTGCTTTGGGCGATTCTACCTGCTGCATCAGGAAGTAACTTTCCAGAATATTGCTGGGGAACATGGCTTTTTCCTCATTCACTTCTTTCCATTGTCCTTTTCTTACCGGTGCTTTGTCCGGATCAGTATGGATGGTGGCAGGAGCATCGAACAATCCGCTGCCCGGTCCGCAGAAGTAACGCTGACCCCATACGGTCTTGGAAGGCAGGTTTAATGCCTGTGCCTTGCCTGCGTCAAGGGTTACTGTGTAAGGTGTTCCATCTACTTCAACCAGTAATTCCTTACCGTTCTCCTGCGGAGTATAGGTAAATTCCAATGCGTTGAGGTTGGATTTGTTGATGCTCCATTGATAGCTCACCGTACTGCGGTAGTTGCTGTAATAATCGAAACAGGAATAACTATAATTGGGAGTGCGCTGTGCAGCCATAGGTTGCGGTTTCACCGGTTGGTCGAACGTGGCGCAAATCACTTGGATGTCTTTTCCGTATGCGTCGGCGGGCAGTGTGAAGATCATCTCCTGTCCTTTCTGAATAGCTTTAATGTCTGCTTTTTGCAGTTTGCATCCCGGTACGTTCAAAGTGATTTTACCATCGGCAGGGCGGTTGCCTGATAAGATGAGGTAGAGGTTATTGCCTTTGCGGGTAATGGTTCCCCATTCGAATTGCTCACGGAAAGGAGAGGCTTCTGTGCCATAAATGGCTTCACCGTTTTTCTTCAACCAGATACCGATTTCTTTCAGCACCTCTCTTTCAAAGGGTACTACGGAACCGTCACCTTTGGGACCGATGTTCAGCAGGAAGTTTCCGCCATGGGAAACTACATTGATCAGGCTGCGTAGTTTTTCCATCGCTTTGGTGTGAACGTCCCCCCTTTTCTGCCAGGAACGGTAGCTCCAGGTTTCATCGAACATGGAAGCTGCTGTTTGCCATGCGGTCTGCAAGGAGCCTTCGGGGTATGTGTTGTCTGCCATGACACTGAAGTCATACTGATCGTTGCCCAACCGGCCGCTTACCATACAGTCTGGTTGCAATCTGTGCACCAGTTGATACAGTTCCTTGCTTTGTTCAGGAGTGTTGGAACCCATGTCAAACCATAGTTCGGAGATGGGACCGTAGTTGGTCAACAGTTCGGTAACTTGGGCTTTGGTGAATTCATGATGCTGTGGGGTGATGAAATCACAGTTATGGCTGGAGATAGGATAGGCTTGTGGAAAATGCCAGTCTATCAGTGAGAAATAGATGCCGAAGTTGATTCCGCCACGTTTGCAAGCTTCCGCCATCTCTTTTATGAAGTCGCGCTTGCCGGGGGTGGCATCGTATGAATTATAGTCGGTGGTGGCTGTACGGAACATACAGAAACCGTCGTGATGCTTGGTGGTAATGATGATGGAGCGCATACCGGCTTCTTTGGCCAGTGACACGATAGCGTCTGCATCAAACAGGGTGGGATTGAAGCGCAGGGCGGTATCTCCATACCAGTCACTGAAGATTCCCGCAAACGATTGGATTTGTTCACTGTATCCTCGGGTGACGGGGTTGCCTTCCCATACGCCTCCCAGTTCGGAATAAAGACCGAAGTGGATGAACATGGAATACTTGTTCTGATGCCATTTCTCAAATGCTTTTTCCGAGATTTGGGCTGTTGCACCCAGGCTTATGACACAAGCCATGATGAAGGTTAGTAATTTTTTCATGATTGTAATTAGTGGTTAACTGAATGAATATATTGCATAATTTCTGTTTGTTGGTCGGGATGGAACCACACGATGTCTTTGTCCCGTTTGAACCAGGTCATCTGTTTACGAGAGTAAATGCGGGAATTTTGCTTGATTTTCCCGATAGCGAATTCCAATGTCCATTCTCCGTCCAGATACTTGAACATTTCTTTGTATCCTACGGTATTGAGCGAGTTCAGATGCCGGAAAGGATATACCTGCCGGGCTTCTTCCAGCAAGCCGTCCTGCATCATGATGTCCACGCGGCGGTTGATGCGGTCATACAATTCTTCGCGGTCGCGGGTTAATCCTATTTTGATGATGCGGAAAGGGCGTTCCTTGTGAGTACGGGTACGGAAAGAAGTATAAGTTTTTCCGGTCATGTAGCATATTTCCAATGCATGTATTACTCGTTTGGGATTTTTCAAATCCACTATTTTGTAATACTCGGGGTCCAGCAGCCTTAGTTCGGCGCACAGAGTGTCCAGCCCTTCCTGTTCGTAACGTCGTAGCATCAGCTGGCGTGTTTCATTGTCTACAGTGGGGATATCATCTATGCCTTTGCAAATGGCATCTATATACATCATGGAACCTCCGGTCAGTATTACAGTGTCATGGTTTTGGTATAGGATTTCCAGTTGTGCCAGTACGTCTGCTTCGTATTGTGCGGCGCTGTAATAATCTGTTAGCTGTAATGTTCCGACAAAATAATGAGGAACACGCGCCAATTGCTCGGGGGTAGGGGCGGCAGTTCCTATCTTCAGGTCTGCATACAATTGGCGTGAGTCTGCCGAAACAATGGAAGTCCGGAAGTGTTCGGCAATGGAAAGGCTTAGTTCGGTCTTTCCTACACCGGTAGGGCCGATAAGGACGATAAGGGTGTCAGGCATGGTGTTTATAAAAAGAGAGGGGCGGACGTGTAACGTCCGCCCCCGTTAAGATTAATAGTTTTCTTGCTCATAAGGGTCCGGTGAGGAGGCACCGCCCATATCAAATCCTTCGGGATCAAAGTCTTCCATATCGAAGTCCTGGTCGCCGTAGAAATTCTCGTCTATATCCAGATTTCCGCTATTGCTTTTTGCCATCATTTCGTCAAAGTTGACGGTTTGTTTCGGGGCTTCTCCGGCTTTGCGCGAACACACTGCTTTGTCAAGGTCTTTGCCGGTGATGATTTCCGACAGTTCAATGAAAAACACTCGTTCTGCCAACGGGTCGAATACATACAGCAATTTTTGCTTTTCGTCTTCCACCAAATCACTCAAGCGGGTTTCTCTCATGATGTAGCTGTCTTCTTCCGAACTGCTTCCCATATCTTCCAGTGTGATTTCCTGGTCTTTCTCCCAGTCGTCATCACAAATGAAGAAAGAGGTCATCTGGTCATCTTTATATCCTGCCGCTTTCAATATTGCTTCGTGCAAATCAAAGAAAGTTGCTTCCGAGTCTATCTTTATTTCTCTTATAAAATCATCGACTTCATCAGAGATTAGTGTAAATCTGTAAATCATATATTTATACTGTATATACTATATAACTTTTTTTTCGTGCAGTAAAGTTATAAAAAACTTTGTTATCTGATGATACCTCTTTGAGAATTTTCTATGAAAGAAATAATATATTCTATTTCTTTGCTCATAGGTATTTCTTTGCGTACTTGTTCCAAGGCATCGGTAACGTTCATGCCATTTTGATAAATAATGCGATAGGTGTTGTGTATATTCTCTATTAGTTCATTAGAGAATCCGCGGCGGCGGAGTCCTACGATATTGATTCCTGCGTAGGCAATGGGTTCGCGCCCTGCTATAATATAAGGAGGAATGTCCTTGCTGAAACGTGAACCGCCCTGTACCATTACATAACCGCCTACCCGGCAGAATTGGTGCATCAATACGGCGCCGCTGATAATGGCGTTATCATCAATGATAATTTCACCTGCCATCTTGGTGGCATTGCCTATGATGCAACCGCTGCCTATGATGGCATCATGTGCTACGTGTACCCCTTCCATCAACAGGTTGTTACTGCCCACTATGGTTTTGCCTTTAGCCGCTGTACCACGATTGATGGTTACATTCTCGCGAATGGTGTTGTTATCACCTATTTCGGCAGTCGTTTCTTCACCGCAGAATTTCAAATCCTGGGGAATAGCGCCTATAACAGCTCCCGGAAAAATGGTGTTGCCGTTCCCTATGCGTGAGCCATACAGTATATTGGCGTTAGGCATGATTGTGTTGTTATCACCGATAACTACATTCTTGTCGATAAACACAAAAGGACCGATTTCTACATTCTCACCAATTTTTGCTTCGGGATGTATATATGCTAATGGACTAATCATGTTGTTTTTTTAGTGGTTATTTATTTTTTACTATTTGTGCCATAAACTCGGCTTCGCAGACTACTTTCTCGCCTACAAACACATATCCTTTCATTGTGGAGATGCCCCGGCGGATAGGAGCCAACAATTCAACACGGAACAATAAAGTGTCTCCCGGCACTACTTTCTGGCGGAATTTCACACCGTCTATTTTCATGAAGTAGGTGGAGTATCTTTCGGGTTCGTCCACTGAATTAAGAACAAGCAGACCACCGCATTGTGCCATGGCTTCTACTTGAAGCACACCCGGCATGACAGGTTCCTGTGGGAAGTGTCCCTGGAAGAAGGGTTCGTTGGCGGTTACGTTTTTCACACCGACAATGTGGTTGGCGCCAATGGCAACGACTTTGTCCACTAGCTGGAAAGGATAACGGTGCGGAAGCAGTTCGCGGATGCGGTTGACATCCATGATGGGAGCTTCGTTGCAGTTATAGGACGGAGCCTGTATTTCGTGAAGTTTGATTTCTTTGCGTATCTGGCGGGCAAACTTGTTGTTGATGGTGTGCCCCGGACGGGTGGCGATGATACGTCCCTTGATGGGTTTGCCTATCAGTGCCAGGTCGCCGATGATATCCAGCAGTTTGTGGCGGGCCGGTTCGTTGTCCCATACCAAGGGAACATGGTTGATGTAGCCCAGTTTGGTGGCGTCCATGTGGGGAACCCCCATGACGTCTGCCAGCTTGTCGTAGTTTTCCTGGCTCATCTCTTTTTCGTAGATTACGATGGCGTTGTCCAGATCGCCTCCCTTGATCAGTCCGGCACCCAGCAATGGTTCTATTTCGCGGACGAATACAAAGGTACGCGCGGAAGCTACCTCGGTGGGGAATTTAGCCATGTCTTCCAGTGTGGCGAACTGATTGGACAGTATTTTAGACTGATAAGAGATCAGTGCATTCACACTGAAATTTTCGTCCGGAAGAACAATGATGGAAGATCCGGTTTCCTCGTCCCTGAATTCGATTTTTGATTTTATGATATAGTAATCCTTGACAGCATTCTGTTCTTCGATTCCTACACGCTGTATATTTTCTACATACGCTTTGGCACTGCCGTCCAGAATAGGGAATTCGGGACCGCTTACCTGAATCAGGCAGTTGTCTATACCAGCTGCATAAAGAGCTGCCAAAGCATGTTCTACTGTACTTACTTTTATTCCGTTTTTCATCAGCACAGTGCCGCGGGTAGTATCACCTACGTTTTCTGCTACGGCATCAATTATTGGTTGTCCTTCAAGATCAATTCGTTGGATTTTATACCCGTGGTTGTCCGGTGCAGGATTGAATGTCACCGTCAAGTTTACTCCGGTGTGAAGGCCTTTTCCATTTAAAGAAAAACTGCCTTTTAATGTCTTCTGTTTCAACATGGGGTTTATTTATTTAGTTGTTTTTTTAATTCTTCTATTTCTTTCTGCATGGCGTTCAGTGTGGTGTAAATTTCGGGCAGTTTTTTGTATACGGCCGATGATTTCATGAAATTCTTGGCATCGATGGCCGGAGTGCCTAGAATTTGCTCGTTGGATTTCACGTTACCGGGAACGCCTGCTTGTGCGCCGATACCTACCTTGTCACCTATCTTAATATGTCCGGCTAGTCCTACCTGTCCGCCAAACATGCACCATTCACCTACTTTGGTGGAACCGGCAATACCCACCTGTGATGCCATGACAGTGTGGCTTCCTACTTCCACATTGTGTGCTATCTGGATCAGGTTATCCAGTTTCACTCCTTTATGTACAATGGTGGCACCCATGGTGGCACGATCTACGCAGGTATTAGCACCAATCTCTACATTATCTTCTATGATGGCAATACCTATTTGTGGAATTTTTTCGTACCCTTCGGGAGAAGGTGCGAATCCGAATCCATCAGCACCGATTACGCAGCCTGCATGCAGGGTACAGTGGTTTCCTACCAAGCAGTCGTGATAGATGGTGGCATGTGGATAAAGTGTACAATTATTACCTACTTTGGCATGGCTTCCTACAGTAGCGTGCGGGTGGAGGGAAGTGTTGTCACCAATCTCAGCACCATCGCCTACGCAGGCAAACGGAGCGATATATACATCCTTCCCCAACTTCGCAGTGGGGGCAACGTATGCCAGCGGATCTATACCAGTCTTTTTAGGTTTGCTCATTTCATAGAGGGTCAGTAGTTTAGCCAGACTTTCGTAGGCGTTGTCTACCTTGATTAAGGTAGCTTTTACTTCTTGCTCGGGAACGAAATCTTTGTTTACCAACACAATGGTAGACTGAGTATCGTAAATGTAATGAGTATACTTAGGATTTGAAAGAAAAGAAATCGCTCCCGGCACGCCTTCCTCTATTTTAGCAAAAGTATGCACAGTTGCGTTTTCATCGCCAACAATAATTCCCTGGATGTATTCCGCAATTTGTTTAGCTGAGAACTCCATAATACTGTCTAATTCTTTATGTTCTAAATGTTTCAGTTTTGTTACTTGCGTGTTACATGTTAGTGTAAACACATCATTAATTATGCAAATTACGCATTTTTTTTTTATATATCCGTACAATTCGCTAATTATTTAATGTCCGTCGTTTTCGGAACGCAGGTAACATATATAATATTTTTTGACTTTTCGGGAGAGAAGAGAGATGTTGAGCATATCCGAAGCCTTGGCTATATCGCGGGTGCTTCCATCTTTATAGATGATTTCAATACTGTCATCCTCCTTTTTATACATATTGTTTTCTATACTGGATATGGATAGGAAGTATTTTGCTTCTTTCTTGTTGATATTCAGTCTCTTACTTATTCTTGAAAGAATTTCTTCTTTTCGTGCTTTTGTGATGGAAGAGGAGGTTACCTCTACTTTGAATAGTTTCCTGTTAATCATTCCACGACTCAGAGTGGACAATACCACATCGCTGTGATTGCTCCAAACTTTCAGTGCAGTCCATATGTCATTATCATCTAATTGAATAAAATTTTCAATACAATCCGGGCTGTTATAAAATTCTTTTTTATCAATAGGATGGTATAAAAAGAATCTTAAAGCGGGTGAGGCGAACAGCTCTACGCCACGTAAGGCTAATTCCTTTGCTCGTGTCAGAGTGTTGACCAGCATTTTTTCACTGGCAACGGAGGTCTTGTGCAGATATACCTGCCAGTACATCAGGCGGCGGGACATCAGGAAGTTTTCGATGGAGTAAATGCCTTTGGATTCTACTACCAGGTGATCGTCTTTTACATCAAGCATTTTGATGATGCGGGCGGACCCGATATTGCCTTCGGATACACCGGTATAGAAACTGTCACGCCGCAGATAGTCCAAACGATCCATATCCAATTGACCGCTGACCAGTTGGTGCAGGAATTTCTTGGGATATTCATCTTTGAATATCTGTATGGCAAGATTGAGTTGACCTTTCATGTCCTTGTTCATTCGTTCCATCAGCATCAAGGAGATTTCTTCATGTGAAACGCCTCCTGCCAATGTGTTTTCCAGCACATGGGAGAAGGGACCGTGTCCGATGTCGTGTAACAGGATGGCAGCTTGTACGGCTTCCGCTTCGCTGTCAAAGATGAAGTTACCTTTGGCGGTAAGGTGCTTGATCGTTTCGCTCATTAAGTGGAAAGCGCCTAATGAGTGTTGGAAACGGGTATGTTGTGCTCCCGGATATACGGCAGAGGACAGGCCCAGTTGCTTGATGCGGGTAAGACGTTGCAGCAATGGGTGACATACAATGTCATATAGTAACCCCTTCGGGATGTTGATAAACCCGAAGACGGGGTCATTTATAATTTTTCGGTCACTCATGGGGAATAATTATTCAGTGTGCTGATATGCTTAAACCAATGTATTACGCTATGTATCTACCTGGTAATTTGCATATTAGCACATTGTTTTATTGGCACATTATTTTCTCCATCTGTGCCTGGACTTTCTGAGCTTCTTGTCCTGCTACAGTCGCAAAATTCTCAGTTTTATCCGCATAGATAATGGCACGGCTTGAATTAACAATAAGTCCACAGGTACTATTCATGCCATATTTGCAGACTTCCTCTAGAGAACCTCCTTGTGCGCCGATTCCAGGTACAAGCAGGAAGTGGTTGGGAACAATTTTACGGATGTCTTCGAAAGCGCGTCCTTGTGTGGCACCTACTACGTACATCATGTTTTCATCGTTGGCCCATTCTTGTGATTTGCGCAATACTTTTTCGAAAAGGCGTTCGCCGTTGGTGTCCTCGGTCAGCTGGAAGTCGTGGGAACCCTTGTTGCTGGTAAGCGCTAGCAGGATTACCCATTTGCCTTCGTAACTCAGGAAGGGAGTCACGCTGTCTTCACCCATGTAAGGAGCTACGGTGACTGAGTCAATGTCCAGCTCTTCAAAGAATGTGCGGGCATACATGGCCGAAGTGTTTCCGATATCGCCACGTTTTGCATCGGCAATGATGAATTGGTCGGGATAGTTTTCCTTGATGTAGGATACAGTCTTTTCGAAAGCGATCCATCCTTTTACGCCCATGCTTTCATAAAAGGCCAGATTGGGTTTATAGGCGATGCAATAAGGGGCGGTAGCGTCAATGATGGCTTTGTTGAAAGCGAAGATAGGATCTTCTTCTTTTAACAGATGTTCGGGGATCTTCTTTATGTCGGTGTCCAGTCCTACACAGAGGAATGATTTTTTCTTTTGGATATTTTCAAATAATTGTTGCTTGTTCATTGCTATGTTTACAGTTTATGGTTTACGATATTTAAATTATAATTCGCTCTCTTTCAAACGTTCGGCATTCTCGGCTACAGTCAAATGGTCAATGCAGTCTTGAATGTCGCCATCCATAAAGGCGGCCAAATTGTAAATGGTATAGTTGATGCGGTGGTCGGTGATACGTCCTTGCGGATAATTGTAGGTACGTATTTTTGCCGATCGGTCTCCGGTAGATACCATTGTTTTTCGTTTGCTGGCAATGTCGTCAATGTACTTTTGGTGTTCTTTATCATATATAAAGGTACGCAGGCGAGAAAGGGCTCGTTCTTTATTCTTCGGCTGGTCACGGGTTTCGGTACATTCTATCAGGATTTCCTCTACTATTCCGGTGTTGGGGTTCTTCCAGTTGTAGCGCAGGCGTACTCCGGATTCCACCTTATTTACGTTCTGTCCGCCGGCACCACCGCTTCGGAAAGTGTCCCATTTGATTTCCCCTTCGTTAATTTCCACATCAAAAGGCTCGGCTTCGGGTAAAACGGCGACTGATGCGGCTGAAGTATGTACACGTCCTTGGGTTTCGGTGGCTGGTACACGTTGCACACGATGTACGCCCGATTCATATTTCAGAGTGCCATATACTTTATCTCCGGTTACGGAGCAGATAATTTCCTTAAAACCTCCTGCTGCTCCTTCATTGGCGCTGGATACTTCCAGTCTCCAACCTTTTGTCTCGCAGTATTTGGAGTACATACGGAACAAGTCGCCTGCAAAAATGGCGGCTTCATCACCTCCCGTACCACCGCGTATCTCCAGAATGGCATTTCGGTCATCTTGCGGATCCGCAGGAACGAGTAACAGTTTGATTTCCTCTTCCAGTTCTGGGATGCGGACTTCGCAGAGATTTGCCTCTTCGCGTGCCATCTCTTTCATCTCCGGGTCGGATTCGTTAGTCATGATTTGTTTGGCCTCTTCCAGTCCATTCAGGCATTGTATATATTCTCTACGGGCTTTCATGATGTCATTCAAGTCCTTGTATTCCTTGGTGAGCTTGACATAACGTTTTTGGTCAGCTATGACATTAGGGTCTGTAATGAGGGTGGAAACTTCCTCAAAGCGAGCCACTAACCCGTCTAATTTCTCAAGTAATGTATTATTGTTTTCTGCCATTCTTTTCTAAACATTTATTTGCGACATACCAAGTGAGTAATATCCACCCAAGTATGGCAAGTACTTTTCTTACTGTATATAGTATGTCATGCCAAGTTGTTTCATGACCCCATGCGGTAGAGATGAAATACAACTCGCGTATTGTATCAATCGTAACTAATGAGCATATTATTGCTCCTATGCCATAAAAAAATCTTTTTTTCAATGTAGCAGGCTTGGAAGTGTTATTATAATATTGCTTGTCAGTATTTGAATTCTCCAAACTCACTTTTGATAATTAGCTCCTTCTTGTCACTTTCTTCTATACGTCCCACGATCTTCGCGTCAATATTGAATGACTTGCTGATGGCGATCACCTCTTCGGCATGTTCGGGTGAGAGGTAAACTTCCAGGCGGTGGCCCATATTAAATACTTTGTACATTTCTTCCCAATCGGTGCCGCTTTGTTCCTTGATGGTTTTGAACAGAGGGGGAACGGGGAACAGGTTGTCCTTTACTACACGGCAATTGTTTCCTACAAAGTGCAGGACTTTGGTTTGAGCACCGCCTGAGCAGTGAACCATTCCGTGAATTTCAGGTCGGAGCGCATCCAGTAATTTCTTCACTACCGGAGCATAGGTACGGGTAGGTGAGAGTACCAGCTTTCCTGCATCCAGCGGACTTCCTTCCACAGCATCGGTCAGCTTCAAATTGCCACTGTACACTAGTTCTTCGGGTACTGCCTTGTCATAGCTTTCGGGATACTTCTCGGCCAGGTATTTTGCGAACACGTCGTGGCGGGCGCTGGTGAGTCCGTTGCTGCCCATGCCTCCGTTGTATTCTTTTTCATAAGTAGCCTGTCCGTAAGATGCCAGACCTATGATGACGTCACCCGGGCGAATATTGGCATTGTTAATGACATCGGTACGTTTCATGCGGCATGTTACGGTAGAATCTACGATGATGGTACGAACCAAGTCACCTACATCAGCAGTCTCGCCTCCGGTAGCGTATACGCCTACACCCATTTCGCGAAGTTCGGCCAACAGTTCATCCGTTCCGTTGATGATAGCGGAAATGACTTCACCCGGAACGAGTAGCTTATTACGGCCGATAGTTGATGAAACCAGAATATTATCTACTGCACCTACACACAACAAGTCATCGATGTTCATAATCAGTGCATCTTGTGCAATGCCTTTCCATACGCTTAAATCGCCGGTTTCTTTCCAATACAAATAAGCCAGTGATGATTTGGTACCTGCACCGTCAGCGTGCATAATGTTGCAATATTCAGGATCTCCGCCTAGAATATCGGGGATGATTTTACAAAAAGCTTGCGGAAAAATACCTTTGTCAATGTTCTTAATGGCGTTGTGCACATCTTCCTTGGATGCTGACACACCGCGCTGCATGTATCGTTGATTGCTCATGAGTTATATATTTTATTCAATTGAATGTGCAAAAATAGTTATTATTTTGCTTATAGCCTTGAGTTTTATGAAAATAAAAGAGGAGAAGGGATTTATTCTGTTCCCATATTATTGCCGTTCCTGTTTTAGATTTATTGTTATGCTCTTATTTTTTAGACAAGTAAATTTAATATGTATATCGAACAGGCATTAATATCATACACTATTTATATGTTACAATGCCTTGTCAATATAGCGTTATAAAGAAAGACGCATAGTACAACCACCCCCCCATCAATATCAAAGATCTTAAAGACTATAAAAGAAAACACGGCCTAATTTAACGTGAAATATAAAATTCCCCCGTCATCTCATCGTCTTCATTATCAGTATGTTCCGGTGTGAAAATATCTGTAAAGGCCCCGAAACGGTTGGTAATCGCCGGTCAATGTACCACATTGCGCCCACCATACCCATAGCGGCAAAACTCCAACAGATGTACCTTGCCGGCAGTATGTTACCATGAAAACAGCCTTATGGCTTTATTGCTTCACCTGTGTGAAGCGGCAGTTTCACACAGGTGACAACGGCTCTTCACCCGAATGATAGGGCCTGTTCATCTGGGTGATGGTACAGATGGTGCACTCTTCTTGCACGGATACTGCCGTAAATATACCAAGATTACGTATCCAATATGACAACCGGCATCTGACGAGCTGGCTTCCGCAAGGAAAAACGAAAAAAAACACTTTGTGGGGATACAGAAAATTCTGTCACTGCATATCGTTGTATATCAGTATAATGCGGTGGCGGAACAAAAACATTGCAGTGCGGAAATAAAAAATAACAGTACGTAAAGTTTTATCAGATTATAACTTAACGACAAAGATGGATATGCCCGGCAGACAAACTTTTTGAGAGCCGGGCATCTGCAACGACATAATGTGTCATGCCAAAGAAGCAGTTTGCATTTTATTTTAGATTTTCATCAGTTTGATACAACCGATTGAAGAATAAACTTTTAGCGTAGTATTTGAGAAACAGAGGTAACGATTTAGTAACCGTGCGAATATCAGCGATTTGCGGTGCTATGCTGTCAAACAACTCTTTGCATTTATAAAGTTAATAAAATTATTCGGGGAATAATGCCTACTATCAAAAAAACTGCATCCTATCTTTGTAGATAGTCCATATAAAAAGAATGCAACCTCACAAATTATAGCTATCTTTGTGATTGAAACTCAATGCATCAATTACAATGGCAAAAATTACCGTTCAAAATACAGATATTAGCGTTGTCAAATACAATGAAGAAGACTATATCAGCCTTACAGACATGGCAAGAAGCCAACTGCAAGATGAGCATGGAAACATTTTTGCTAAAATGAATACTTCTGCCTTTATCGTAGAAGATAAAATTCATGCAATATATGAAAATGGGAAATTGTACTTTCAAAGTTATACAATTGCAAATCAAATATTTTCGCTAATAGATTTTGTTACAGAAGCCACAAATACAGAAATTGAATTATTTGGCGAAATAAAAGGTATAGATGTAAATGCAGAGAATATAAAACATATCGCAAACATAAAAACTCGTCGACTCATAAAATTATTATCTAGCACAAACAACATTGCTACTTTTATGCGAAAGACGTTTCGAACGAAAACAAGTCTTTTAAAGAAATATGGAATCAATGCACAAATTAATGGGAACAATGAGTTAGTGTTACCGACCAATAATGTTGTTGAGCTAAATCGTACTTTAGAATTTCTTAATGAAGATATATTTAGAGGTTTCATCACTGATAGCCTTTATCGTTCAAATTCCAAGAAAAAAGACAATCGCTAATCATGAGTGAGAATAACAAAATAATACTTTATCAAGACGATAATGAGATAATACGTGTGTCTGTTCGCTTTTCCGATGAAGATTTGTGGCTGACACAGAATCAGTTGGCGGAAATATATTGTACTACACAACAGAATATCAGCCAACATGTAGATAACATCTATAAAGACGGAGAATTATTCACAGAAGCAACTAACAAGAAATTCTTGTTAGTTCGTCGGGAAGGCAATCGTCAGGTGAGACGTAACATTGACCATTACAATCTTGACATGGTTATCGCCTTGGGCTATCGTGTGCAATCTCAGGTTGCAACCCGTTTTCGCCGTTGGGCGACTCAACGGCTTCATGAATATATCCAAAAGGGATTTGCTATGGATGATGAGCGGTTGAAGCAAGGGGGTAATCGTTACTTCCGTGAGTTGCTGCAACGCATCAGGGATATTCGTAGTAGTGAACGTAACTTCTATCAACAGGTTACGGACATATATGCCACAGCCACGGACTATAACCCACGGGACGAGATGACAAAGATGTTTTTTGCCACCGTGCAAAACAAGCTCCATTATGCCGTTCACGAAAATACGGCAGCGGAAGTTATCTACAATCGTGTGGATAATGAGAAGCCGTTTGTGGGTATGATGAACTTCAAAGGCAACTATGTGACTAAGGATGATGTGAAGATTGCCAAGAACTATTTGTCAGAAATAGAACTCCAGCGTTTGAATCTGCTTGTTTCCGGTTTCTTGGACTTTGCCGAGTTCCAGGCATTGGAAATGAATCCCATGACCATGAAAGATTGGATAGAGGCATTGGATAATCAGATTATTGCCCATAAACGAAAGGTTTTGATTGATAAGGGACGTATTTCACATAAACAGGCGATTGAAAAGGCAGAAAAGGAATTCGCCATCTATCGCAAACGCGAAATGGATTTGCTTGAAAGTGATTTTGATAAAGAAATCAAAAGATTAAAGGACAAGAATGATAATAATCCAAACTAATCCACTACCTTTGCATTTGAAGTCAGCGTTCTTTGGGTTTAACAAGGCAGAATACAGAACTTCGCTCGTTTCTAAATCGTTACCTATCAAGAAGCCAATCTTTGCAACCCATTCAATTTGAGCGATAAAGACAATGCACAATGTCTTGCCACGTGGTAGGTCAAACAAACCTTGAAACCGCATTGTATGCCTATATCTTTGAGTATTTTGTTACAACTTCCGCGTCCACCGTGATACAACACATCAGAGGCAGGTTGCCGTTGGGTTTGGCACTGCCTTTCTTCACGTAGAATAACACTTTGAATGTACTTCGCTACGCTTTGCCCAAATTTACTTTTTGCTATGTGTTTATTTTACGATTGTTCCGACAAAGGTTTGTGCTCCTGCATTATTCAAGATATATACTGTATAGAATCCGCCGGGTAATGAGGCTATGGACATTTGGGGTGCATAAACAAAATATTTTATTTCTTCACCGGTAGCAGTAAATATTTTCACTGTCTTTGCCTCTTTTATTTCAGGCAGGGTGAGAATATCTCCGTCATTTAGTAAAGGTATGTCCGTTTCTGAAATTGCATTCAGTTCCAAGGGAGCACTTTCGTTTCCAAAACGGTCGGCAGCTGTTACGGCAAAATAACGTTTTTGTCGCCAAGGTGAAATAGGGGTATATTCGTATTCCGTATGGGTGAGATAGGTTTCCAGTAAGTTTCCGGCATCTGTGATATCTACCGGATAGGTATCCGAGGCATAAAGATGATAGGTGACAAGACCTCCGTTGTTATCTGTGGAAATCTGCCAGCTCATGTGCATTTTGCCGTCCGGCAACAGTTGCAGGGAAGGCATGGCCGGAGTGGATGGGGGGATGCTGTCCATCCAGGTCATTGGGGGAATCAATGCCGGAGTGGTATAGAAATTCTCTTGGAGTTCGTCCCAAATGCCTTTGGTGTTGTTCAATAGAAAACGATTGCGGAAGTAGGCTTGTCCGTTTAGTTTTATCTGACGGGTGAAATGAAGTTGGCGGACTATTTCGTCCAACGGCCAATTTTGTTCGTCGGGAGAGAGGAAATAAATGCCCAAACCTGGTACTATCCAGCGGTTACCGCAATTCTCTTTCCAATCCAATGCAAAAGGATAGAAATTATTTCCCTGAAAATACATCATCGGGAACAACGCATCATGAATACCTTCTTTTAGCCATTTCTGAGCATCTTGGTAAACTACATGATAAGCGTTCCATCCACGGGAGGGATATCGGTTGGTATCTCGGTATTTGCCAATAGGGGAACTGCTGACTTTCACCCAGGGTTTGATAGTCTTGATGTCGGTATAGAGCCTATGCACAATATCTGTGATATTATCACGCCGCCATTGTTTCAACTCCTTACCTTTGCCGTATTTCCGGTAGGTGTCCTTGTCGGGAAAGTTGTCGGCTTGCTCAGGGTAGCGGATGTAATCGAAATGAATGCCGTCTATATCATAACGGGAAGTTATTTCTTTTACGATGCATGACAGATATTCTTTGGTTCCCGGATTTCCCGGGTCCAAGTACCAGTTACCTTTATAAAGTTTGCAAATAGTCCGGTTTTTCCGTACTACGGAGCTACGTCCTTGCAATTGTACTTGACGGGTGTTTCCGGCAGGAATCGTAACAATCCATGCATGTAGTTCCATGCCGCGTTTGTGGCATTCTCCGATGGCGAAAGCCAAAGGGTCATATCCGGGATTCCCTCCTGTGCTACCTGTCAGTGATTCGGCGAAAGTTTCTATGGCGGAAGGATAAATCATATCTCCGCGCAGACGGGTTTGCAACAATACCGTATTGAAATTGGCGGCTTTCAGGCGATCCAGTATATCACATAATTCTTTTTGCTGACGCCGGATGCCTGATGCGTTTACTGCCTTGTTACGAGGCCAGTCCATTCCTCCGAGCGTAGTGATCCAGGTGGCACGGATTTCATATTTAGGTTGTGAGAAAACGGGTGATAAACTCACTATGACTAGTAATAAAGTTATAAAGAATGTTCGCATTTACTTTAATTTTAGGGCAAAGATACGAAGTAATCAATTAATTCGTTACTTTTGCCCCAACAAAACAAAAAATAGAATATGATAACCTTTATTATTGCATTATTGGTTCTTGTAGGCGGATACTTTTTGTATGGAAGTTATGTGGAACGTGTGTTCGGTCCTGACAAGATAAGGAAGACACCTGCCCTGACCATGGCGGATGGTGTTGACTTTATTCCACTTCCTACTTGGAAGATTTTCATGATTCAATTTTTGAATATAGCCGGCTTAGGACCTATTTTCGGTGCTATAATGGGAGCGAAGTTTGGTACGGCGTCTTATTTGTGGATTGTTTTAGGTACCATTTTTGCCGGGGCGGTACACGATTATTTGTCCGGAATGCTTTCCATTCGGCATGATGGCGAGAGTTTGCCGGAAATTATCGGTCGTTACTTGGGCCTTCCCACAAAGCAGTTGATGCGCGGTTTTACGGTTGTGCTGATGATATTAGTCGGAGCGGTTTTTGTGGCAGGACCTGCCGGATTGCTTGCCAAACTTACTCCGGAGTATATGGATGTTACTTTTTGGATTATAGTCGTATTTGTCTATTATATGTTGGCTACATTGTTGCCGGTAGATAAGATTATAGGAAAAATATATCCGTTGTTTGCCATTGCTTTATTGTTTATGGCGGTGGGGATTTTGGTGATGTTGTTATGGAATCATCCGGCATTGCCCGAAATTACGGACGGGCTGCATAATACCCACCCTGCCGGATTACCAATTTTTCCTATCATGTTTGTTTCTATTGCTTGTGGGGCAATCAGTGGCTTTCATGCCACACAATCTCCGTTGATGGCACGTTGTATGAAGAATGAGAAGTATGGCCGTCCTATTTTTTATGGAGCGATGGTGACCGAAGGGATCGTGGCATTGATTTGGGCTGCTGCCGCTACTTGTTTTTTTCATCAAAATGGTATGGAGGAGAGTAATGCTTCGATTATTGTGGACAGCATAACCAAGGAATGGTTGGGTACGATAGGAGGTTTATTGGCTGTATTGGGGGTAATTGCCGCTCCTATTACCAGTGGAGATACCGCTTTACGTTCAGCTCGTTTGATTGTTGCCGATTTTATGCATTTGGAACAAAAAAGTATAGCGAAACGTTTATTGATTTGTATTCCTATTTTTGCGGTAACTATCGGTATATTGTTGTACAGTCAGCGTGATGCGGCAGGATTTGATATGATATGGCGTTATTTTGCCTGGTGTAATCAGGCTTTGTCTGTGTTTACTTTGTGGGCGGTCACTGTTTTTCTGGTACGTGCGAAAAAGAATTATTATATTACCTTGTTTCCTGCCTTGTTTATGACGGCTGTATGTTCTACTTATATTTGCATTGCTCCCGAAGGATTGGCACTTTCTGATTATGTATCTTATATAATCGGTGGTCTTTGCACGTTGGTAGCCGCTATAGGGTTTGTAAGTTGGTATAGGAAACAAAACAGCATAGTTTATGAAAAAATATAGAAAATCGATTTGGTTGCCTGTCGCTTTGTTGGTTTATACTACAGCGATGGCCGTTTATTTTATTCCGCGTAATACGGAAATAAGTGATACGGAAAAGTATCTCACAGTAGGTTTATCCTATATGATAATAGCGTTGTTATGGATTGTCCTTCGTAAGAAAGAAAAGGCGGAGGAAAGACGTGAACGTGATTTGGAAAATAAAAAATAACTATTAAACGACAACATTATGAAGAAAATTTTAGTCAGCTTGATGCTGTTGGTAATGACTGCACTGAGTGCACATGCTCAATTTGAGAAGGAGGTATGGTATGTGAATGCTTCATTGACAGGGCTTGACCTATCTCATAGCAAGAATGAGGGTACAAATTTTGGTTTCGCTTTGACCGGTGGTGCGTTTGTAGCCGATAATGTGGCTGTATTGCTGAATTTTAAGGGCAATTATGTAGAACATGGAATGGATGAAACCAGTATTGGTGCACAAGGACGTTATTATTTTTCCAGTTGCGGTATTTATGGAGGATTGGGAATGGCGTATAAGCACCTTTCTTGTGTAGGATTTAAAAAGAATCTGGTTTGTTTGACACCGGAAGTCGGATATGCTTTTTTCTTGGGCAGAAATGTGACTATTGAGCCGTCTGTATATTATGACTTGAGTTTTAGTGATATTTCAGAATTTAGTAAATTAGGCTTCAAGATAGGGTTCGGAGTTTACTTCTGATTGATGTAATTCCACCACAGATTACGCAGATTATTGAATGGGAGAATTCATTGAAATTCAATCTATGTAAATCTGTATAATCTGTGGTGGAAAAACTTTTTATGTGAGATTAATGCGCATAGAGATGCGTGAACGGAATTTCTTTACCATCACTACCTGTTACTTTTAATTTCAGTTGTCCTCCGTTTTGGTCGAAATAACGTAATTCCATTGGATGATATCCTTTCGCCAATGCCTTTTGTCCCACTATTTCTTTAGGTCCGTGAGGTCCGTCATTGTCTACTATCTGTTCACTGTCTATGGTCAATGTACTACCATCGTCGGACAGGAGTGCAAAAGTGTAGATATCGTCTTGAGGAGCATTGAAATATCCTTTGATAATCAGTCCGATATTTCCTTTTACTTTTTTAGGAATCATAACGTCTTCCACTGGATAAGTACCATTGACCGGAGCTTTTTCTATTTCACTGCATTTATTTCCTTTAAATTCGTGCCATGTAGCTTTCAAACCCGGATTGGAAGGAGCGGCAGTTACAGAGGGGGTATATTCACTTTTGATGAAACGGGTCTTGGCTATGTCACCTTTCTTTCCATTAGGGCGGAAGGTGCAGAAAGTAAAGTCTGTGGTTTCAGTCACTTTGATGGGACCTTCATATACGGGAGATTGTAAAGTAGGAGTACTGCCATCAGTGGTATAGTGAATTTCCGCAGTGGGGTCAAGGCAAGTTACATTAATGGTTCCTTCACCGATAAAGGCGTTGACGGCATTAAAGCCTTCCAAATCGGGTATACGGTAATTGATACCCATGATATTGAGACGTTCAAACTGATCAGACAGGCGTTGTTTGAAGGCATTCCAGTCTTTTTGCTCCGGTTTGCTCCAACCTAATTCGGCAATAGCCAGCAAACGTGGAATGGCCATATATTGCATACGTGCGTTGGAAGGAATCCATTCGCACCAAATATTTCCCTGCACTCCTAAAATCAGCGACTGCTGCTCGGGAGTCAGGTTGTCTGTCGTATCCAGATTATAAATGCTTGCCATAGAATTCTTGTCTTCTGCATAATCCAAATAAAATTGTCCGTTAGGAGTGAAAATGACAGGGTTGCCTTGTGCCGTTGCCTTGGTCGCTGCATCTTTTACCCAGCTGCGCCACCACATTACGGTAGCTGTTTTAGACAATCCGCCTTCAATGATTTCATCCCAGCCTATCATTTCTTTGCCTTTCCCGTTAAAGAATCTCTCCATGTCATGAATGAACCATGATTGCAGTTCTTCTTCGGTTTTCAGATTATTGTCATGCATACGTTTCTGGCAGTCCGGACATTTTTTCCAATTGGTTTTTTCTACTTCGTCACCTCCTATATGTACATACTTATAGGGGAAAAGGGCTATCAGTTCTGCATAAACATTCTTGCAGAACTCCAATGCAGAGTCTTTCCCCGGACAAACAGGTGAGGAGAAGACGCTTCCCCAACCGGTTTCGTTAAAACAGGAAACACCTTCATAGTTACTCACAGCTGCCAGCATGTGTCCCGGCATATCAATTTCGGGAATAATATCTATGCCTCGTATTTTGGCGTATGCTATGACATCCTTGATATCTTCCTGAGTGTAGTAGCCTCCATATAGGGTGTCACCTTCTACGATGCGTATCTTGTCTTCGGGAATTGCCATATCCGGATTGTTATCAGTCTTTGACTGACGTATGCATTCGCGGTCATGGGAATTGAATTTGCGCCAGGCTCCTTTTTCCGTCAGTAAAGGATATTTCTTGATTTCGATACGCCATCCTTGGTCATCGGTAAGATGCCAGTGGAATTTATTCATCTTGTAAAGGGCCATGACATCCAGTAATTCTTTCACCTCATCTATTGTGTAGAAATGGCGGGATACGTCCAGCATGATGCCTCTCCATTCAAAGCGGGGGGCATCTTGAATGTTAACGGCCGGTATGGCCCAGTCTGTACCTTTAACAATTTCTTTAGATTCTATTTGCGGGGGAAACAGCTGTCTGAGGGATTCGATACCTGCAATGACACCTCCGTAAGAGTTACCTGTAATGTTGACCTTATCGCTCTCGGCTGTCAGGGTATAGGCACCTTCTTTTCCTTGAACATCCCCCAAGGCAAGGGTGATGGTTCCTTCGCCTTCTTTTACTTTAAGGTCGTAGCCTGTGGCACTGGAAAGCATATCGGCCAAATACTCGGCTGCGGGAATTAGTTCGGCGTCAATAACACCGATGGAGGTATTACTTTTCAATACAAAAGCACCGTTTGTTTCCTCCAGATGGTTGGTTATGGGTACAATGGATACCTCTTTTGTTACAGGGGGAGTACTGGTACATGCTCCCAACATCAATGTGCCTGCTAACATACAGGCGGTCATTAACTGCTTATGTGTACATTTGGTCATAGGATAATAAATTAGGTTATTGGACAAAGATAACAGAAATATTGGGAAAAACGATATTATTTGGCGGGATATTGGAAAGTAACCAGTACTCCTTTATGGTCTGTAGGCCATACGCCCAATGGTTCTATAAACTTGTCTTTAGATGTTTCCTGAACACGCTGTGCACGGACTATGGAATTTTTCGGACCGAAAATGGCGGCGTCTTTCACTTTCAACCCCTTTTCGGGATAATACCAAATGTAATCTATACGGTCGCGTTCATCTGCTTTGGGAGCCCAGGTTATTTTGTCGGCGGGCTTTGCCGGATTATCCGAAGGATAAGTGAAGCCGGGATAGTTTAATACATCTGGATAGAATTCTCGATAGGCGTCTTTCAATCCGGCTTCGTCTAACAGGACAGGAACTGTCCAGGGGATTACAAAGCCATGATGGTCATACAGGTCTTTGGTCTCTTCAGTCCAATCTTGATGTGACGGTTCATTAAAATCTCCTCCTAAAATGATGGTGTAGCCGGCTGCACGATCTTTTTTTGCCTGTTCAATGAATAGTCTGATGGCGTCATCGCGTTGTGAGGCTACATTTCTCTTTAATACTTCTTCTACGGTAGTGGGGATAGGGATTTCTTCCCAAGTAGAACCATCATATCCGCGTACATTATAATAGGCGTCATCCAAATAATCAAGATGAGCGGTATAGACTGCTATTTTCTGTCCGTTCATATCGGCTGTAAGGCGATAGATACTGCCGTGGTCATTCTTTTCGGGAAAAACGGTTAATGAATCAGTGATGGGGTATCGGCTTAACAGACCTGTATCATAGGTATAGAAGGAGTAATAGGTTTCTCCTTTTTCCTTTAATGATTGCACTAGGCGGGCAGTGAAATTGGTGTTTTCGTAATTACGTACTTCGCTCAATGTGACGAAGTCCGGACGAAGACGGGCTATTTCATTCACAATAGCGTCGTAACCACCGGGAATTACAGTTCCTTCTTGCCAAATGTTCCATTGAAGAACGGTGAATTCTTTCTCTTTTTGTGAACATCCCAATAGGAAAGGGAACAGCAAGAGTAGTAAAAAAAGTTTTTTCATATTCTGTTGATTTATAAGGTTGTTAATTCAATTCTAAATTTACTCATATTTTCGTTTAGATTGACAATGCGGAAAACATTAAAACAGATTTTTAGTAAAATGATTCTGCAATCATACCACAAAATGCTAAACTTATAGAACGGAATAAATCACTTTTAAATTCCCATTTATCATCTAGTGGTATATTGCGTATAATCATATTTAATAATTTGTGTCAGTTTGGACAATCAACGGTGAATAAAAAATCAATCAGGAGAATCCATCGCCAGTTTTTCACGTAAAAACTGTCCCGTATAAGATGCCGCACATGCTGCAACCTCTTCCGGAGTGCCCGCAACTACCAGATTTCCTCCCATATTTCCTCCTTCGGGTCCTAGGTCAATCACATGGTCGGCACATTTTATCACATCCATATTATGCTCGATAATGATAATGGTATGTCCGCGGCTGATTAAGGCTTCAAATGCTTCCAGCAGTTTCTTGATATCATGAAAATGCAGACCTGTGGTTGGTTCATCGAATACAAAAATAGTGGGTTGTGCTTTCTCTATGCTCAGAAAATAAGCTAGTTTTACGCGTTGGTTCTCGCCGCCGGAAAGAGTGGAGGAGGCTTGTCCTAACTTTATATATCCCAATCCCACTTCTTGTAATGGAATTAGTTTCTTCACTATCTTTTTTTGATTGTATTCGGCAAAGAATTCAATGGCTTGATTCACTGTCATTTCCAGAATGTCATAGATGCTCTTGTCTTGGAATTTTATTTCCAGCGTGTCGCTCTTGAAACGTTTTCCATGACAAGACTCACATTCTAGTACCAAATCTGCCATAAATTGCATTTCAACGGTTACCGTACCGTCACCTTTGCATTCCTCACAGCGCCCGCCTTCGGTATTGAATGAGAAATATCCGGCAGTATATCCCATTTGCTTGGCAAGAGGCTGTTCGGCAAAGAGTTTTCGTATTTCGTCGTATGCTTTTACATAGGTTACCGGATTGCTGCGTGATGATTTTCCGATAGGATTCTGGTCTACAAATTCAATATCTTTCACCAGCTGTACATCTCCTTCCAAAGAGATGAACTCACCCGGCCGTTCGCTAGCTTCACTATATTCGCGTTTCAATGCCTTGTAAAAGACATCACGTACCAACGTACTCTTCCCCGAACCGCTGACTCCCGTAACTACCGTCATTACATTCAGTGGAAATTTTACGTCAATGCCTTTAAGGTTGTTTTCACGCGCACCTTTTATTTCTATATAATTGTTCCACGGACGATGGCATCGGGGAATCTCTATGTTTTCTTCTCCCAACAAATAGCGCACCGTATAACTGTTACTGTTTCTTTGAAGATCGTTCATGTTGCCTTGATATACTATTTGTCCTCCTAAACGTCCTGCTTGAGGACCGATATCAATGATATAATCGGCAGCACGGATTATTTCTTCATCATGTTCTACCACTACTACGGTGTTTCCCAGCTCCTGTAACTGACGAAGTACTTTTATCAGCCGGTCGGTGTCACGGCTGTGTAATCCGATACTGGGCTCGTCCAGGATATAGAGTGAACCTACCAAGCTGCTGCCTAATGAGGTGGCCAGATTGATGCGCTGGCTTTCACCGCCGGAGAGCGAGTTGCTGAGACGGTTCAGTGTAAGATATCCCAAACCCACATCCATGAGGAAGTTGATGCGGTTGGTAATTTCCGTTAAGATCCGTTTGGCGATGGCTGTGTCATGTGCATCTAGTTCTAGAGTGCGGAAGAATTCTTTTAAGTCGTGAATAGGTAAGTCAACCAGTTGAGAGATGGATTTTCCACCTACTTTTACATAACCGGCTTCTTTTTTCAAGCGTGTTCCGTGGCAGACAGGACAAATAGTTTTTCCCCTGTATCGTGCCAGCATCACACGATATTGTATTTTATATTGGTTTTCTTCCAGCATTTTGAAGAAAGAATCTATACAGGCCTTATTTCTAGGTCCATGCCATAAATAATCTTTTTGTTCCTGTGTCAGTTCATAATAAGGGGCGAAGATGGGGAAATCGTGGGCGGGAGCTTCATGAATGAATTCCTGTAGCCATTCCCCCATCTTTTCACCACGCCAGCAAAGGACAGCTCCGTCATATACACTCAGAGCACGGTTTGGAATCACCAGATGTTCATCTATACCTATCACTTTACCGAAGCCTTCGCATTCGGGACAAGCGCCGAGAGGGGAATTGAATGAAAACATTTGGTCATTCGGTTCTTCGAATTTAATTCCGTCGGCCTCGAATTTAGTGCTGAAAGAGAACAGCTGCGTACTTCCGTCAGCAGAGTAGAAGCGGAGGAGGCAATTCCCGTCTCCCTCGTACATGGCCGTTTCGGCAGAATCGGTGAGGCGGCTGATACTGTCTTTGCTATCATCGGCTGTCATGCGATCTACCAGCAGATAGATGTTTTGTTTTTTATCTTCGGCAGCTGTTTGTTGCAGAAAATCTTCTATACGGACTATTTCACGGTTCACCTCTATACGGGTAAATCCTTGTTTCAAGTCCATTTCCAGTTGCTGGAGCAGTGTACGGCCTTCACGGGGCATCATAGGAGTGAGAACCGTGTATTTCGTTCCTTTAGGAAAGGAAAGCATACAGTTTACAATATCTTCAATACTATGTTTTTTCACCAGTTGCCCGCTAATGGGGGAATAAGTCTTCCCCACGCGTGCATAGAGCAGTCGCAGATACTCATATATTTCGGTGGAAGTACCCACGGTGGAACGAGGATTGCGGCTGTTCACTTTTTGCTCTATGGCGATAGCGGGTGGTATACCTTTGATGAAATCACACTCAGGCTTGCTCATGCGGCCCAGAAATTGACGGGCGTATGATGACAGGCTTTCTACATAGCGTCGCTGACCTTCAGCGTATAATGTATCAAAAGCCAAGGATGATTTTCCGGAACCGGATAGTCCCGTGATGACGACCAGCTTGTTGCGTGGAATGTTTACATCGATGTTTTTGAGGTTGTTTACCTTTGCTCCTTTTATGGATATATAGTTACTTTCTGACATTCTTTATTGAATTTGGTTTAATATGCAAAGATAATTATAAGTTTTCTTATCTTTGCAAGCGTATTAAACAAGAATAACAAAATGAGAGCAAAAACTATTCTTCTTTTATTGATAGCACTACTTTTTACTTTTGTTGTCAGTGCTCAGACACGTTATCCTAAACGTGAGTTCCGCGGTGCATGGATTCAGTGTGTGAATGGACAGTTCCAGGGAATGCCGACAGAGAAGATACAGCGGCTGTTAATAAATCAACTAAACAGTCTGCAGGGCGCAGGCATTAATGCGATAATTTTTCAGGTACGTGCAGAAGCCGATGCCTTGTATAAATCTTCTTATGAGCCGTGGAGCCGCTTTCTTACAGGAGTGCAGGGCAGAGTGCCTTCACCTTACTGGGACCCGATGCAGTTCATGATTGATGAATGCCATAAGCGTGGAATGGAGTTCCATGCCTGGATTAACCCTTACCGTGCCAAGACAAAGGGAACTACTGCCTTATCACCCATTCATCCGTATAATAAGAATCCGGAACGTTTCGTGAATTATGCTGGTCAACTTTATTTTGATCCGGCTTTGCCCGAAAACCGTAAATACATTTGCAAGATTGTGCGCGATATTGTTACCCGTTATGATGTGGATGCCATTCATATGGATGATTATTTCTATCCTTATCCCAACCCGGGCGAAGATTTTCCTGATCATGTCAGTTTTGCGCAATATGGTCGCGGATACAGTAATAAAGCCGATTGGCGCCGTGACAACGTGAATGTGCTGATAAAGGAAATTCACGAAACTGTGCGCGAGTGTAAGCCGTGGGTGAAGTTCGGTGTTTCTCCTTTTGGTATCTACCGCAACAAGAAAAATGATCCGAATGGAAGTGATACACGCGGTCTTCAGAATTATGATGATTTGTATGCAGATGTGCTGATGTGGATTAATAATGGTTGGGTAGATTATAATATCCCTCAGATTTATTGGGAAATAGGTCATCCTGCTGCCGATTATGACAACTTGATACATTGGTGGGCAAAACATGCCGCTTCGCGTCCGTTATTTATCGGTCAGGATGTGATGCGTACGGTGAACAAGGCGGATGCCCGTAATCCGTTACAAAACCAGATGCCTGCCAAAATGAAGTTGCAACGGTCGCTTCCTACCGTGCAGGGAAGTTGTCAATGGTATGCTGCTGCAGTGGTGGATAATGCCGGCAATTACCGCACTATGCTGGAGAAGGAGTATCATCGTTATCCGGCTTTGATTCCTGAATCTCCTTTTATGGACGATAAGGCTCCAGGTAAAGTAAAGAAGGTGAAGATGGTATGGACGTATGAAGGTCCGGTACTCTTCTGGACAGCTCCGAAGGCAAAGGACGAGATGGACAAAGCTGTACAATATGTGGTTTATCGCTTTGATAAAAAAGAAAAAGTCAATTTGGATGATGCTTCCCATATTGTAGCCATTACCCGTGACCATTTTTATCCATTACCTTATAACGATGGAAAAACGAAGTACCAGTATGTAGTGACAGCGTTGGATCGTTTGCACAATGAGTCGAAGGGTACTAAAAAGAAAGTAAAACTGTAAGAAGCGGGAGTGTTTCTTTAATTTTAGATTTTATTTTTACTGCCACTGCCTGGGTATTATATTCACGTCCTATCGATGAATAAAGAATTCCGGGGCAGTGGCAGTTGATTTGTATGCCGCCTGTTTTCCGGGTGCTATATTGTTTATGTTGAAATCAGGAAAAGGTTATAACATCTGTAATCCATCTATTGCGGCTTTATCTAATCAGTGATGACAAAGAGTTGATGATTATTTCCGGAGCCAATCATACGGATTTTTTTGATGATTTCCCATAATCGTCCTATTCTCAGTAAAGCAGGAACCCTGCCACTCCGCAAAGTATAATCATTAATATAGGATTGATTTTGTATTTCCGTGTACCTATAAAGGTTACTAGAAAAATAATTATACTGATGATGAATTGATACAAATCTATTTGATAACTGCCGAAGTTTTCAGCATTCATCAAGACGAGTGCAGCTGCTGCCAGCAGACCTACTACTGCCGGACGCAACCCTTTGAATACGGCTTCTACAACCGGATGCTTTTGGTATTTCAAGAAGAACCGGCTGATGATTACCATTAATATGAACGATGGAAAAACTACAGCAAAAGTAGCTATGCAAGAACCGAATATAGCCCAGCTTTCATTGTAGCCTGCATTCAATACCGCAGTATATCCCACATAAGTAGCAGAGTTGATGCCAATGGGACCCGGTGTCATTTGGCTGATAGCGATGATATCTGTAAATTCGCTGGCACTGATCCAATTATATCTTGTTACTACTTCTCCTTGTATCATGGACAACATGGCATAGCCTCCTCCGAAACCGAAGAGCCCTATTTTACAGAATGTGTAGAATAAATATAGAAAAATCATTTGGATGAATATTTATGTTTGTACTTGCCATATATAAAACCTCCCACGCCCGCTATTATGATAATGTAGACTGGAGACACGTCCAATACCCAGATAAGCAATGCGGATACTATTGGTATCCAGACAGTGTAACGGTTTATCTTGGCGGATTTTGCCATGGAGAAAGTGGGAGCTGCAATAAGGGCTACTACCGCCGGGCGAATTCCCTTGAATATATTCTCTACAATTGGGTATTGTTTGAACTGTTGAAAGAACAAGGCAATTGCCAATATGATAAAGAAAGAGGGGAGTATTGTGCCTAAAGCCATTGCCAATGCTCCACGGAATTTACGCAATTTATATCCGATAAATATGGCAATATTTACAGCAAATATTCCGGGTACAGACTGAGTGAGGGCTAATAAATCAATAAAATCCTCTTTGTCAATCCATTTTCGTTTGTCCACTATTTCATCTTGAATTAGGGGAACCATAGCATATCCTCCGCCAATAGTAAATAGTCCTATTTTTAGGAAGATAAGAAATGATTGTAAATAGAAATTCATTTTTTTAATTTTGTTTCATATAAGTGCTTGGTGGAACTCCGTAGTATTTCTTAAATGTATCCGTAAAATATTTGGGATCACTGAATCCCATCATATCCGAAACTTCGGATACGGTATAACGTTTGCTTTTCAATAAAATGCTAGCTTCGTTCATACGTACTTTACGTATAAAGTCACTGGGCGAATCATTGGTTAAGGCCTTTATTTTATTGTATAAACTACTCCGGCTCATATTCATTGCATCACATAGGTTTTCTACGTTCATTTCTTTGTTTATACTACTTTTTATGATGTCGGTAGCTTTTAAAAGAAATTCCTGTTCCAAACTGACCGTCGGATCATCTGATACCTCGTCTGCATTGAATTTGAATTGTGAGAAACGCTTTTTCATGATTTCCCTGTTCGCCAGAACGTTGGTTATGTTTGCTTTCAGTACTTCCATGTCAAATGGTTTGACTATGTATTTATCGGCTTTGGTCTGTAAGCCTTTGATAATACTTTCTTTATCGTTCAATGCGGTCAGCAATATGATAGGTATATGACTGGTTTCAATATTACTTTTCAATATATTGCACATTTTGTTTCCATTCATGATAGGCATCATTACATCCGACAGTATCAGATCAGGTTGTCGCTCTTTGATAAAATCCAGTGCTTCTTGCCCGTTTCCTACATCAGACACATGATAATCTTCCGATAGTGTATGCAATAGGAAAGTACGCAATTCCATATTATCTTCCACTATCAGAATGGAAGCGGCATGTGTTTTGACCGGCTTGTTTTTGATCTCTTTCACCAGTTCTTCCGGATTGCCTTCGATGACAGGCAGCGGGTCAATTACATCAGCTTTTTTGAATATACGGTAGTTGTATTTCCGACTTTTGATAGGGAATGCCAGTTTGAAGGTAGTTCCTACATTCTCTATACTGCTCATTGATATTTTGCCGGCATGGCTTTTTATCAGTTTGTAGGTAAGCAGCATGCCGATGCCGCTTCCTGTGATTTGCAGATTGATGGCATTATTCCCTCTGAATAGGCTTTTGAACATTTTCTTTTGTTCATTGGCGGGGATCCCGATTCCTGTATCTGTAATAGTGATGAACCAATGACTTTTATTTTTCTGAGTTTGCACAGTGACATTGCCCCCCTGACAGGTATATTTCAAGGCATTTGTCATCAGGTTACGGATAATGGAATCCATCTTGTTTCTGTCCAGCCATACTTCCTGGCTTTCGAAATTAGTTTCAAATATGATATTTATCTGTCTTTTGCGGGCATATAAATTGAACTGTTCCAAATAGTTTTTGATATAGTTGTTCAATTCGTATCGGGATACATATACAGTGGAGGTATACAGTTCCTCTTTTTCAAAATTAATCAGATTACTGGCTAACTCAGACAGATTGTCTGTATTTTGTATAGCTAGGTTGATATTGATTCTTCCCTGTTCGGACAGGTTTTCGTTTTTAAGAATCTCTCCCAAAGGAGCTTTTATCAAAGTCAGCGGTGTACGTATATCATGCGCCGTGTTGATAAAGAACCGGATTTTTTCTTTTGAATTGTTTCTGTCTTTCCTAAGCCACAAATAACGTAAGACAATTACTCCGACCAGTATAAAAATGATCAGATAAAGAATGCCTGCCCAAAAAGTAGCCCACCAAGGTGGGGTTACGGTTATGAAAAGTGAACGTTCTTCTAACAAATGGTGATCATCCATCAGGATGGCTCTCACTCTTAATTTATACTTACCGGGACCGATATTAGTGTAACGTATGCGGTTATTGTTCGTGAGTGAAGTCCATTCATCATAAAACCCTTCCAGTTTCCAGGAATAGACGATGTTGGAGGGATTATCATAATTGATGGAAGACACATCCAATGAAAAAATATTCTGGTCGTAATTCAGTATGATATGCCGGGTATCATCAATTTCTTTTTTTAAAGGGGAACCTTTTTCACCGGGCATTACTTTCTGATAGAGCAGTCGGAAATTATCAAATACCATTTTGGATTTGAATTGATGAGGCAGCGTGACGGTATCTGCCAGTTCAATGGCTCCGTCTCCACATCCGAAAATAAATTTTTTATCGCGTGTATGTACTCCGGCAGCTTGATTAAAGCTGGTAGACATCAACCCTTGTTCTTTTGTCCAGTTAGAGAATATTTTTTCTTTTGTTTTGAAACGGGTCAACCCTTTTTCTGTACTAATGATCAAATCGTCTTCCAAAGTAGACAGTATGCAATGAATATTATTAGATATCAGAGCTGAATTATTGACATGGTAATTAGTTACTTTTTCTGTATAATTGTTGTAAATCCATATACCGGAACCATGTGTACCAATGAAAGTGATGTTCTTTTTACTTTGATAAATAGTATTTATGCAGCCTAGTTCGGAGTCTAGATTCACCGCTTTGAGCTCTTGATTGACCTTATTGAACTGATACAATCCATTGATAGTTCCTATCCATAAATTGTGGGCGTCCTTATTGGTGATATAGGTGATAGGGAAATCCATTTTATAACAATGCATTTCCTTTGTATCCATATCATAACTTTTTAAATTGTAATATCCTCCGGCCCAAATCAGATTATCCCAATCCTTATAAATACAACGAATATATTTATCCGGTTTTATGGTGTCATCATTTAATGTCTGGGGAATAAAATATTGTGTGGTCATGTTTTTCTTATCTATTTTGTACATTCCCGACATATATCCTCCTACTAAAATAATTCCTGGCCGGGATTCACATATAGAGATAAATACATGATTTTGATTAGGTGTGTCATGCTGATAAGTTGATAATAAATTCGTCCATTGTTTGGTGGAAGGACGGTAGCAACATACGCCATTATTGGTCGCATACCAAATATCTCCTTCAGAATCTTCCAATATATAGTTCACTTGGTTATCTATCAGTGAGTTGGGATTGTCGTAAGAGTGCTGTATCCATTTATATCCGGGATATTTCTCGGAATATACAGTAATTCCTATAGGATAGACTGCCATCCATAATTTTTGATCATCATCAATATAGATATCATTAATGATATTACCGTTCATTTTATTGGAATGGTTGTGGTCGGCATTTAGAAAATTTGTCAATTCGTAAGTGCCCAAGTTTAATTTATATACGCCTGCGCCATTAGTTGCTATTAGCACCTCGTTTTCATTTTCTTTACTTGCTATGATAGAGTTGACATTAATGTCTTGTAGTCCGTTGTGTACATCAATCAGTTGGCGGCTATGGATATTGTATAGATAAATACCATCCAGCAAGGTACCTATTACTAGCATTTGGGTTTCCGGATGAAAATAGATGTAGTTCACTATATGAAAATTATCCAGTTCCGGATGCTTGATTGTTTCTAATCGGCCATGATTCAGTTTTGCACAGTAAATCTTGTGGCTGGATGCCAGAAAATATTGGTTGTTCGTAGATTTTGCAATATATGTGATTTCTTCCTTGATAGGACTTTCCAGTTGAATAAGTTCATGGGTATCTATGTCGAAAAGATATTGTTTGTTTTTAGTGCAAAGCAATATATTGTTGTCTTTGGAGTCAAGAAATGAAGCGGTGAGCGGCAGTCCGCTGTTGCTTTTGTCCTTACTGGCAAAATCGCAAACTAGTTCAAATTTATCTTGTAAGGAATTGTACCTGAATAGATGACCGGTTTTTCCTATCTCCCAAACCACTCCTGCCGTATCTGTTTGCAAAGTGTTCAAGTTAGGAAAAAAGTTCAATAGTTTTCCGTTGGCTGTTAAGCTATAGTGTGTGTATTGTTTTCCGTTGTACCTGTCTATTCCTTCGTGAGTGAGAAACCACATATAGCCCTTTTTATCTTTTCGTATAGATAAAACTCTACGGCTGCTCAAACCATTCTGAGTATCCAGATACTGGTATAGTTGAGCAACGGCAGGTGTTACCAAAATAACAAAAAGGCATATAAGTAAAAGAATTCTTCTCATATTATTAGGAGGCAAAATCCTTACAAAGTTCGTAATTTCCCTTAACATATCAAAATCTGTTATATACAAAAAAAGCGGTAATCAGTATGACTCACCGCTTTTTTAGTAAATATAACAAATCGTTTTTATTTTTTGTTCATCTCAATCCATTTTCTAGCATTGACAAATGCTTCCATCCATGGAGTAATCTGATCGTTCTTTATTCTATCAGCCGGATAATAAGCATTTTGCCATGGGAAACAAGAGCGTTCCAGATGAGGCATCATGGCCAAATGGCGACCGTCAGGACTGGCCAGACCGGCTACGCTGTAATCTGAACCGTTCGGATTGCCGGGATACTCATCGTATGAGTATTTCAATACAACATTGTATTTATCTTCATGATATGGCAATGAGAATTTACCTTCTCCATGGGCTACCCAGATGCCAAGCTTGCTTCCGCTTAACGAACCGAACATGACGCTTCTATTCATAGGAACAGTAACACCTACAAACTTGGATTCGAATTTATGTGAATCATTGTGCAGCATTTTCGCTTTCTTGGTGAAGTCTGGGTTAATCAGGTTTAATTCTATCATCAGCTGGCAGCCGTTACATACGCCCAATGACAATGTATCTTTGCGTGCATAGAAGTTATCCAATGCAGCTTTGGCTTTGGGATTGAACAAGAAAGCTCCGGCCCATCCTTTGGCAGAACCTAAAACGTCCGAATTAGAGAACCCACCGCAGAATACGATGAAATTGATGTCCTCTAATGTCTCACGTCCGCTGACCAGATCGGTCATTGTTACATCCTTCACATCAAATCCTGCCAAATAGAGCATGTAGGCCATTTCGCGTTCGCCATTGGTTCCTTTTTCACGGATAATAGCCGCTTTGATACCTGTCGGAGTACGACGGTCGGGGTTAAGGTCGAATTGTGAAAGTTTGCCGGTGAATGATTTGTCGAATACAAATTCCAAAGGTTGTTTCTTGTAGTTCTCGAAACGTTTTTTGGCGCAGCCGTTCATGCTCTGCTTGCGGTCTAGCAAGTAAGAGGTAGAATACCATACATCGCGCAGATAGTCTATGCCGAACTGGTAAGTCGCATCTCCCTTTTCTACCAGGATATGCCGTTCTTCAGTCGGTTTACCTAATTTTACGTAGCCTATGCCTGCGTCTTCCAAGATCTTTTTCACTTCTTCTTTGTGCTTATCTTTTACCTGGATAACAATACCCGGATTTTCGGCGAACAATATCTTGATAATGTCATCTTCCTTAATCTTGTTCAGGCTGATTTCCATACCACCTTCCATATTCGAGAAGCACATTTCAAGCAGTGTAGTAATAAGACCACCGGCAGAAATATCGTGACCGGCCATAATCAGACCTTTATTTACTAATTCTTGTACAGCCAGGAATGCGTCGCGGAAATATTCAGGATTTTGTACAGTCGGTACATCGTCACCTACTTTGTTCAGTGATTGTGCAAAAGCAGAACCTCCCAGACGTAACTTGTCAAAACTGAAATCAATATGGTAGATAGTGCTCTTTTCATCATTTACCAATACAGGAGAAACCACTTTCTTCACATCCGAAACTTCACCGCCGGCAGAAACGATGACAGTTCCCGGACTGATGATCTTTTCACCGTTAGGATATTTCTGAGTCATAGACAAAGAATCTTTTCCGGTCGGTACATTGATTTGCAATGAGCAGCAGAAATCGGAAAGGGCTTTTACGGCAGTGTACAGGCGGGCGTCTTCACCTTCCTGTGCGCGGCATGGCCACATCCAGTTGGCAGACAAGGAAATGCTGTCCAATCCTTCCGCCATCGGAGCCCATACGATATTAGTCAGTGCTTCGGCTACCGACAAAACAGAGCCTGCGGCCGGATTGGCTAAGGCGGCTTGGGGAGCATGGCCTAGAGAAGTTGCTATACCTTTTTCGCCACGATAGTCGAGAGCTACTACACCACAATCGCTCAGAGGCAACTGAATTTCACCTTGACATTGTTGGCGAGCGATTTTACCGGTTACGGAACGGTCTACTTTATTGGTTAACCAATCTTTGCAAGCAACAGCTTCCAGCTGAAGTACGCGGCGGATATATTCATTTAATTTGGAAGTTTCGTATGAAACATTTTCATAATGGCGCTCTACGGTCTTGTCAACCATGTAGGTTTTCGGAGAAGAACCGAACATCTGATCTACTGCCAGATCGAACGGACGTACCCCATCGGTCTGTTCAAAGGCAAAGCGGGCGTCTCCGGTTGTTTCACCTACGGTATACATCGGCGCACGTTCGCGATCAGCAATTTTTTGTACATGTTCAATAGCCGACTCGTCAATCAGCAATCCCATACGTTCCTGAGATTCGTTGGCGATAATTTCTTTGGCAGACAAAGTCTGGTCACCGATAGGTAGTTTGTCCATATGAATTAATCCACCGTTTTCTTCTACCAGTTCGGATAAACAATTCACGTGGCCGGCCGAACCGTGGTCGTGAATGGAAACAATCGGGTTGTTATCTTCTTCACACAATGCACGGACTACATTATAGGCACGTTTTTGCATTTCCGCATTGGCACGTTGAACGGCGTTTAGTTCGATTCCCGATGAGTACCGGCCTGTCTCAACAGAAGAGACCGAACCTCCACCCAAGCCGATGCGATAGTTATCACCACCCATTACAACGACTTTATTTCCTTTTTCGGGATGTCCTTTCAGACAGTCGCGCTGAGTACCGTAACCTACTCCTCCTGCCAGCATAATCACTTTGTCGTATGCATACTTCTCGCCGTTTTCCTGGTGCTCGAATGTCAGTACAGAACCACAAATCAGCGGTTGACCGAATTTGTTACCGAAATCGGAAGCACCGTTGGAAGCCTTGATTAAGATCTGTTCCGGAGTCTGGTATAACCATTGGCGGACAGGAAGGATGTCTTCCCATTCGCGTCCCTCATCAGTACGGGGATAAGAGGTCATATAAACGGCAGTACCAGCAATGGGCCATGAGCCCTTGCCACCGCCCATACGGTCACGGATCTCACCACCGGTACCGGTAGATGCACCGTTGAATGGTTCTACGGTTGTCGGGAAGTTATGTGTTTCGGCTTTCAGTGAGATAACAGTCTTGATATCTTTGATAATGAAATAATCGGAAGTGGAATGATCGGCCGGAGAGAATTGCTCTACTATCGGTCCTTCGGCAAATGCTACATTATCTTTATAAGCGGAAATAATCTTGTTGGGATTTTCAGCAGTCGTTTTCTTGATCATCTGGAACAAGGAAGACTCCATTTCCTGACCATCAATAATGAATGTTCCGCCGAATATCTTATGGCGGCAATGCTCGGAATTGATCTGTGCGAAGCCGAATACTTCGGAATCGGTTAATTTACGTCCCAAATCTTTTTCAACCTTCAGCAAATAGTCCATTTCCTCACGGGAAAGTGCCAGACCTTCTTTTTCATTGTATTCTTCGAGGTTCTCGATGTGAACAATCGGCTGGGGTTTGATGTTGACTGTGAAAATCTCCTGGTTCAATCCCTTATACATACGTTGCAGCATAGGATCGTACTCGGCGTTTTCGTCTTTTACAGGGAAATATTCCTCAATGCGTAAGACACCTGTAAGACCCATGTTCTGAGTGATTTCTACAGCATTTGTACTCCAGGGAGTAATCATTTCCCGACGCGGTCCGATGAAGCAACCTTTCAGGTTCTCTTCGTTCTCTACAGTGGCTTCACCATAAAGCCAGCTTAATTTCTGAATATCCTCAGAAGCCAGTTCCTGGCTGACTTCTGTTGCTATTACACTTTTAGTGGGTGTTCTGAAAAATAGAATCATAGCACTTTTATAGTTGTTTTGTTAATTGAAAACTAGTTCTAATATCAAGGGTCTATTAATAAGGTGCAAAGTTATATAAAAGAGACGGGGTATGAAAGAATTTTGAGCGTAAATATAGGTACTTTCGTAAAAAAGTAGCATCTTTGCAGCATGAATTGGATAGAACAAGTAACCATACTCGATTTATTGGTGAAAGGGCTTATCGTCGGTGTAGTGGTTTCTGCGCCGTTAGGTCCTGTTGGGGTACTTTGTATACAGCGCACACTGAACAAGGGACGATGGTATGGATTTGTTACCGGTCTGGGAGCTGCCCTTAGTGATATAGGCTATGCCTTGATTACAGGTTATGGCATGAGTTTTATGGATGATTTCTTGGCAAAGAACCAAGTTTTGTTACAAATTATCGGCAGTATCATGCTGTTCTTTTTCGGTATTTATACTTTCCGTAGTAATCCTGTCCAGTCTATCCGTCCTGTATCTTCTACCCCGGGCAGTTATCTTCATAATTTTGTTACTGCTTTTTTTGTGACTCTCTCCAACCCCCTCATTATATTCCTGTTTATAGGTTTGTTTGCCCGTTTTTCTTTTGTGATGCCGGGCAGTCCCATAGGCTTTCAACTGGTGGGGTATTTGGCTATTGTATTGGGGGCTCTTCTCTGGTGGTTCGGAATTACGTATTTTGTCAATAAAGTACGCACCCGTTTTAATTTACGCGGCATTTGGATTTTGAACCGTGTGATTGGTATTGTAGTGATGCTGATTTCAGTCGCAGGTTTCATTTATACTATTTTAGGAAAAACGATGTACTGACAAAGAAACATATCTTGTGTATCATACGTTGGTTTTTTAATTTTTTAATTATCAATTTTAATTTAAAAAGTATGTTCGTTTCCAGGCAGTTAAAAGAAAAGAATATAGCCGAGTATCTTATATATATGTGGCAGATAGAGGATTTAATCCGTGCCAACGGCTGTGATATGGAAAAGATAAAAAGCACCATCATAGCTCCTTATCCGTTAACGGAAGAGCAGAAAGCGGAACTCACCCAGTGGTATATGGATTTGATTGAGATGATGCGTCATGAAGGGATTATGGAAAAAGGCCATTTGCAGATTAATAAAAACATTATAACTTGGCTTACCGACCTTCATTTGCAGTTATTGCGTTCCCCTAAGTTTCCTTATTATAATTCTGCTTATTATAAAGTATTGCCTTATATTGTAGAGTTACGCGCTAAAGGTGCGGATAAAGAGGAGCCTGAACTGGAAACTTGTTTTGAGGCGCTTTATGGTATCTTATTGTTGAAATTGCAAAAGAAAGAAATCAGTGAGGAAACAAGAAAGGCACAAGAAGCAATCTCGACATTGCTGGCTATGTTGTCAAACTACTATATAGAGGATAAAAAAGGAGAATTGGAATTCTAATAAATGAAATAGAAATGAAGAATATATTGGTGACTGGTGCCAACGGTCAATTAGGAAATGAAATGCGTGTGCTATCGGCTGAATACAAGGGATACACTTGTTTTTTTACGGATGTAGCCGAATTGGACATTTGTGATGAGCAGGCGGTGATGACTTTCGTAAAAGAGAATAATATTCATGTCATAGTGAACTGTGCGGCCTATACGGCGGTAGATAAGGCAGAGGATGATATAGAGTTATGCACCAAGCTGAATAAGAACGCAGTGAGCTATCTGGCGAAGGCGGCTGAAGCCAACTGGGGTGAGTTTATTCAGATATCAACGGATTATGTGTTCGATGGCACGAAACATCTTCCTTATAATGAGGGGGATGTTCCTTGTCCCAATTCTGTTTACGGCAAGACCAAGCTGGCCGGTGAAACGAATGCATTGGAGTATTGCAAAAAAACAATGATTATCCGTACCGCATGGCTTTATTCCACTTTTGGGAATAATTTTGTAAAAACGATGCTCCGTCTGGGAAAGGAAAAGGAAACTTTGGGTGTGGTCTTTGATCAGATTGGTACACCGACATATGCCCGTGATCTGGCACGTGCTATCTTTACAGCCATTTATAAGGGAGTGGTTCCGGGAGTTTATCATTTCAGTGATGAAGGAGTATGTTCCTGGTATGATTTTACCAAGGCTATCCATCGTATTGCCGGTATCACGACCTGTAAGGTCAGTCCCCTGCATACAAATGAATATCCGGCAAAGGCTCCCCGTCCCCATTATTCCGTATTGGACAAGACCAAGATTAAAACTACTTATAACATTGAGATTCCTCATTGGGAAGAGAGTCTGGAAGCATGTATCAAAGAATTAAATGCATAATAAAATATGAATAGTGAAATAGAAAGAAGACGGACGTTTGCGATTATAGCGCATCCGGATGCCGGTAAGACCTCTCTAACTGAAAAATTGTTACTTTTTGGCGGACAGATACAGGTGGCCGGAGCCGTAAAGAGTAATAAGATAAAGAAGACCGCCACATCCGACTGGATGGACATTGAAAAGCAGCGTGGTATTTCTGTGACCACTTCTGTGATGGAGTTTGATTACAATGATTATAAAATCAATATTCTGGATACTCCGGGCCATCAGGACTTTGCCGAGGATACTTATCGTACTTTGACAGCCGTAGATAGTGTCATTATTGTGGTGGATGGTGCGAAAGGTGTGGAAACGCAGACACGTAAGCTGATGGAAGTATGCCGTATGCGTAATACTCCGGTAATCATATTTGTCAACAAAATGGACCGTGAGGCGAAAGATCCGTTTGATTTGTTGGATGAACTGGAGGAGGAACTCATTATCAATGTACGTCCTCTGACGTGGCCTATTGAAAGCGGTCCCCGTTTCAAAGGTGTGTATAACCTTTATGAACATAAACTGAATCTTTTCCAACCTTCCAAACAGGTGGTAACAGAAAAAGTGGAGGTTGATATCAATACGGAAGAACTAGACAACCAGATCGGTGCTCCTTTGGCTGAAAAATTGCGCGGAGAACTGGAACTGGTTGACGGTGTTTATCCTGAATTCAATGTGGAGGAGTACCTGAAAGGCGAGATGGCTCCTGTATTTTTCGGGTCGGCATTGAATAACTTCGGTGTACAGGAACTGCTGGATACATTTGTGGAAATTGCTCCGAGCCCCCGTCCTACCAAGACAGAAGAACGTGAGGTGGAACCCGATGAACCGAAATTTACCGGATTTGTCTTTAAGATCACAGCTAATATCGATCCTAATCATCGTTCATGTATTGCATTTTGTAAAATTTGTTCGGGCAAATTTTCCCGTAATACTCCTTATTATCATGTACGTCATGACAAGACGATGCGTTTTTCTTCTCCCACTCAGTTTATGGCACAGCGTAAAACAACAGTAGACGAGGCTTGGGCGGGAGATATCATCGGTTTGCCGGATAACGGAACGTTCAAGATCGGTGATACGCTGACTGAAGGTGAGAAACTTCATTTCCGTGGAATTCCCAGTTTTTCGCCCGAGATGTTTAAATACATTGAGAATGCTGACCCTATGAAACAGAAACAATTGGCTAAAGGTATTGACCAGTTGATGGATGAGGGTGTGGCACAGTTATTTATCAATCAGTTTAATGGACGTAAGATTATCGGTACGGTAGGGCAGTTGCAGTTTGAAGTGATCCAGTATCGTCTGGAAAATGAATATAATGCAAAATGCCGATGGGAGCCTATCAGCCTATACAAGGCATGTTGGGTGGAAAGTGATGATCCGGAAGAACTGGAAGCTTTCAAAAAACGTAAATATCAGTATATGGCCAAGGATCGTGAAGGAAGGGATGTATTCTTGGCTGATAGCAATTATGTACTTCAAATGGCACAAATGGACTTCAAGCATATTAAGTTCCATTTTACCAGTGAGTTTTAATTTGTTGTTGGAGGTGTGTCAAAAATCCCTAAGGGATGGACACACCTCCTTCTTGTTTTCACGAGGGACATTCATTAAATATTACAAAATCAGCCAACTAATTCATACACAAAGTATT
>OHBQ01000154.1_pt1 | contig 38218 bp, 39 predicted proteins | sample 1577401 | NCBI WGS metagenome assembly OHBQ01 (sample SAMEA3879581, study PRJEB24766) | human gut metagenome | biome: human-associated habitat; feature: feces | place: USA | collected 1985/1987
CCCATGTCATGAAGATATGCGCGTCATCCTGAGTGAAGCAGCGCACGCGGAACAGGCCGTGCAGGGCGCCGCGCAGCTCGTGGCGGTGCACCAGGCCAATCTCGCCGGCGCGAATGGGCAGCTCGCGGTAGGAGTGCGGCTTGGAGGCATACACCAGCACCCCGCCCGGGCAGTTCATGGGCTTAATGCAGTACTCTTCGTCATCGATGACGGTGGAGTACATGTTGTCCTTGTAGTGATCCCAGTGACCCGAAGTCTCCCAAAGCGAACGCTTCATTATCTGAGGAGTGGATATCTCAAGATAGCCCCACCTCTCGTGAACCTCGTGCCAATAATCAATGAGGGTGTTGCGGAGAATCATACCGTTGGGAAGGAAGAACGGCATTCCGGGAGCCTCGTCGCGAAGTGCAAAAAGCCCAAGCTCCTTACCGAGTTTTCTGTGGTCGCGCTTTTTAGCCTCTTCAATTCTTTCGAGATATTCCGTAAGCTCGGACTGCTTTGTGAAAGATATACCGTATATACGCTGAAGCATTTTATTTTTTTCATCGCCGCGCCAATATGCACCTGCTATGGACGTGAGTTTAAATGCTTTTACTCGGCCTGTATCGGGAATATGCGGCCCAGCGCAAAGCTCGGTGAATTCCGCCTGCTTATAAAATGAAATCTTCTCGCCTTTGCCGGCATGCTCTTTAATAAGCTCAACCTTATACGGCTCGTCCTTTTCCTCCATAAGCTTTAAAGCCTCGTCTGCGGAGAGGTCGAACTGCTCAAGCGTAATATTTTCCTTTACGATTTTCTTCATTTCAGCCTCGATTTTTTCGAGAATTTCGGGAGTGAAAGAAAAATCCACGTCAAAGTCATAGTAAAATCCGTTTGCTATTGACGGTCCTATTGCAAGCTTGGCACTCGGATAAAGACGTTTAACAGCCTGTGCGAGTATATGCGAAGTTGTATGCCAAAATGCCTTTTTGCCGTCCTCATCGTCAAAGGTAAGTATTTCTACATGACAATCCTTTGTTACCGGAGTGCGAAGGTCGCAAGTCTCGCCGTCAATCTTTGCAAGGCAGGCGGCTTTGTAAAGCCCCATGCCGATAGACTTTGCTATATCCATTACGGTCGTGCCGCTTTGGAACTCCTTTACAACATCATCCTTCAATGTAACTTTTACCATAAAAACTACCTCCATTATAATTAAAAAGCACTTCATCCCAAATTACTGGGATGAAGTGCTATGCATTCCACGGTTCCACCCGAATTGACGATAAAAATCGCCCGCTCAACTGCTTTTAACGCAAGCTTACGTCACGCCTTAATCATCTGTTTTCGACGCGCGCTCGGGAGCGGTATCGGGCAGCTTTGCACGCTCTTCTTTCAGCCAACGAAAGAGCTCTCTTATGTGCAAACGACTTGCCGTCATTCTCCGTCAACGGTTTAACCTTTTTACTTTGGCTCTATATTATACTCATTTTTCCGATATGTCAAGAGATGATTTTAATTAAAAATTCTATTACAAAAACAGCGACGCAGGAGGACAGCGCAACCGTGAGCAAGCCCTTCTCAAAAAACGCAAGCAGCAGCGCCACTATGAGCCCTGCCACAGCCGACCACACGCTTCCCGTAGACGAAAAAACCGCCGGAAATGTCATCGCCGCCAAGACTGCATACGGAATGTAATAAAGAAACGATCTTATAAATCTGTTTTCGATTTTTTTGCGAAAAATCACAAGCGGCAGCATTCTTATAAGATATGTGACAAGCGCCATAACCGCTATATATATAAATATGTTCTCAGCCGTTTTCATTTGCTTCGTCCTCCTTTACGGGTTTTAAGAGGGCGCCGACAGTTGCGGAAAGAACGGCGCAAATGATTATTACAAATCCCGAAGAGACTTTACAAAGACCCGGCACGTATTTGAAACATATACTCAACGCCGCCGACAATAATACCACAACAGCCACAGTCTTATTATGCTTCGCGGGCGGTATAAATATAGCTATGAACATACCGTAAATCGCAATGCCGAGAGCGGAGCGCACGGACAGCGGAAGCACGGTGCTCGCCGCAGCACCTATAAGAGTGCCGAGAGTCCACCCGACTATTGGCAAAAGGGCAAGCCCGTACATATATTTTTTGCCGACCTCTCCTTTTTGACCCGAGGCTACGGCAAATATTTCATCGGTATTGCTGAACGCTATTAAAAATCGGTCAAGCAAATTTACGCTCTTGTGAAGCTTTTGCGACAGAGAAACCGACATCAGCGCATAGCGTATGTTTATAACAAGCTGTGTTAGTGCCATTTCAAGATAAGCACCGCCGGCGAGAATTAAATCAAGCCCTGCAAACTGACCTGCCGAGGTCAAATTTGTCATAGAGATAAGCACCGCCGTAAAGACGGGCAAGCCGCCCTCGACAGCCATCATACCGAATGTAAACGAAACCGAAAGATAGCCGAGCGCTATCGGCAAACCGTCTTTCAGTCCTTTTTTAAAACTGTTTTGAAATTCCGTCATTTTTTCTTCCTGCGTTTTCTTCCCTACGATATAAAAAGCACACCTCGGTGAAGCCCCGAACGGTGTGCTTTTAACAGCATTGAATATTATAATCACAAAGTCGATTTATGTCAATATTATTCGGTTTTATTCTTTAATCGAAGTGCTCTTGTGGCGTTGATAACCGCTACAACCATAACTCCGACATCGGCGAATATGGCGACTCCCATATTTGCAATGCCTACTGCGCTGAACACAAGGCAAACGGCTTTTACAAGAAGGGCAAACGCAATGTTTTCTCTTACTATTTTCAGCGTGTGAACCGAGATTTTTTTCGCAAGCGAAATCTTAGCCGGATCATCGTCCATAAGCACTATATCGGCCGCCTCTATTGCCGCGTCCGAGCCGAGCGCGCCCATCGCTATGCCTATGTCGGCTCTTGAGAGCACGGGAGCGTCGTTTATTCCGTCGCCGACAAACGCCAGCTTTTCTTTGGACTCTTTTTTGTCAAGGAGCTTTTCGACCTCCGATACCTTATCGGCAGGGAGAAGTTCAGAGTGAACCTCGTCTATGCCTATTTCCGCGGCTACCCTGTCGGCAGCGGCCTTGGAGTCGCCCGTGAGCATTACCGTCTTTTTGACACCGTGCTTTTTGAGTTCGCTGAGAGCAAGCTTTGTATTGGGCTTTACAACATCCGATATTACAATACAGCCGGCATATTTTCCGTCCTCGGAAACATACACAACCGTACCCTCGTTATGCTCGGTTGAGACAGCGATATGCTCTTCTTTCATCAGCTTTAAATTGCCGACTAACACTCTTTTACCGTCAACTTCAGCCGACACGCCATGCCCTGCAATCTCTTTTATGTCTGTAACGCCGTTTTCGTCAATATCCTTGCCGTAATATTTTTTAAGGCTGAGGCTTATCGGATGGCTTGAAGCGCTCTCTGAATACGCCGCCAAGCGTACAATGGAATCCTTTGTGTATCCGTTTTCGGGATATACTCCGGTTACCTCAAAGACTCCCTTTGTAAGAGTTCCGGTTTTATCAAACACAACATATTTCGTATCTGAAAGCCCCTCAAGATAATTGGAGCCTTTTACAAGTATACCGTTCGCCGAAGCACAGCCTATACCCGCAAAAAACGAGAGCGGAACCGATATTACAAGAGCGCACGGGCAGCTGATGACAAGGAAGGTAAGCGCTCTGAATATCCAATCGCTCCACATGGCCGTGTGACCGGCAATAAGCCTTATAACCGGAGGTAAAATTGCGAGCGCAAGTGCCGAAAAGCAAACCGCCGGAGTATAATATCTTGCAAATTTGGTTATGAAATTCTCGGAGCGCGACTTTTTCATACTTGAATTTTCAACAAGGTCAAGTATTTTTGATACAGTTGAATCGCCGAACTCCTTAGTGGTTTTTACCTTGATGACGCCGGTCATATTGATGCAGCCGCTTATAACCTCATCGCCCGTTTTGACATTTCGCGGCAAGCTCTCGCCGGTTAAAGCACTTGTATTGAGCGATGTGTCACCGCTTGTAACAATGCCGTCTATCGGAATTTTTTCACCGGGATTTACGGTTATTTCAGTACCGACCGCCACTTCGTCGGGATCGACCTTTTCGAGTTTTCCGTCAACCTCGACATTTGCATAGTCTGGTCTTATATCCATTAAGGCGGAAATATTGCGTCTGCTCTTGCCGACAGCTATGCTTTGGAAAAGCTCGCCTATCTGATAAAAGAGCATAACGGCAACGCCCTCTTTATAATCGCCGAGTGCTATGGCACCGACGGTAGCAACCGCCATAAGGAAATTCTCATCAAAGACCTGACCCTTAAAAATGCCTTTAACGGCCTTTTTGAGAATGTCGTAGCCGATTATAAAATACGGTATCAGGTTTAAAACAAGCCAAATGTATTTATTGAGAGTTATAAATTTGCCGAGGACGGAAAGACATACTATCAGCACAGCCGAAGCAATTATCCGCCACAGAACGTTTTTCTGTTTTTTACTCATAAATATCTCCCTCACTTATTTATTTGCCGAAAGCGGCGTCTCATAACATCAGATATATATTTCGCAGTCATCCTCTACTCTTTTGCAATTCTTGAGGACTTTTTTCATAACGGCTGCCTCATCGGCACCGTCGTCAAATTCTACTTTCATTTTTTGTGTCATAAAAGATACAACGGCTTCACGAACGCCGTCGGTCTTTTGAGCGGCTTCCTCCATCTTTGCGGCACAGTTTGCACAATCGACTTCTATATTGTATGTTTTTTTCATAATAACAACCCTTTCTTCGGATGCTCTCTTTCGGAACAGTTGAGCAACCATTCATTTGTTGTCTATATTATAGTTGAACATATGCTCAATTGTCAATATGTTTTTTTAAAATTTTAAATTTTTTTATTTTGGAGAAGCAACATTTCTAAAGCGAAAATTTGCACGGATAAAAGTCTTTCTGTCTGTACGATTTCACATAGAAAGTGAAAAAAGCCCCGAATAATGTTTTCGCATATTCGGGGCCCTATAAATTATTCAATTGTGACGGAATATTATATCGACAATATAATCGCCGATTTTATATCATGTATATTTAAGAAGCCTTAATCGCCCAAGTGCTGATGGCGGATATGCTCGTCCGCTATTTCGATAACGGTTGTAATGTGCTCATCGTCAAAGCTGTAAAACACATGCTTACCGTCTCGGCGAGCCTTAACTATGTTGTTCGCCTTTAAGAGCGCAAGCTGATGAGACACGGCTGACTTAGTCATACCGAGTGCTGCGGCAAGGTCGCAAACGCACACCTCGCGCTTATCAAGCGCCATAACTATTTTGGCTCTCGTGGGATCGCCGAGGACTTTAAACAGGTTTGAAACACCGTTTATCTCCTCCTCCGAAAACATATTGTTTTTTATATCGTCAACAACCTCTTGCATAACGGCATTACAGTCGCACTTATTATCAGCCATTATTTTTCACCTCATAAACATACGGTATCGTACTGTTAAGAATATTATATATCTTAAAAACAAATATTTCAAATAAAATGTGTATACACAAAGGAACGCCAAACGGTATTGCAAAAAAGGACTCAGCCTACGCTAAGTCCTTTTTGGTGACCCGGACGAGATTTGAACTCGTGTTACCGCCGTGAAAGGGCGGTGTCTTGACCGCTTGACCACCGGGCCGTTATGGTAGCGGCAGTGGGACTTGAACCTACGACCTTCCGGGTATGAACCGGACGCTCTAGCCAACTAAGCTATGCCGCCATATATGCCGCTTTTTCAGCGGCTTTGATATTATAATATAAAGTGTGCTGCTTGTCAATAGTTTATTTATGACAAAATAAAAATTACATTGCAATGCGGCATGCCGTTTTTCAAAAGCCGCATTGCAGTAAAAAGTCAAACTATTACTTCTCCATGAGCGTTACCATTACCGCCTTTTGAGCGTGGAGACGGTTTTCGGCCTCATCAAATATCTCATCCGCGTGAGACTCGAACACATCTGCAGTTATCTCTTCACCGCGGTGAGCAGGCAAGCAATGCTGAACCATACAGCCGCTGTTTGCAACCGCAAGCAGTTCCTTATTGACCTGATATTTGCCGCCGAATATTTTTTTGCGTTCTTCGGCTTCACCCTCCTGCCCCATTGACGCCCAAACGTCGGTAAAGATGACGTCGGCACCGCTTGCAGCCTCCATAGGCTCTGTAAACATCGAAAATCCCGCATAATTATTTGCAAAGTCAAGCACGCGGCTGTCGGGTCTGTACCCCTCGGGGCAAGCCACCGATACCTGCATACCTGTTTTAAGTCCGCCGACTATAAGAGAATTTGCCATATTGTTGCCGTCGCCTATGTAGCACATTTTAAGGCCGTCAAGGTGCCCCTTGTGCTCACGTACCGTCATAAGGTCGGCAAGCACCTGGCACGGATGGCAAAAATCGGTAAGGCCGTTAATTATCGGAATAGAGCCGTACTTCGCAAGTGCCTCAACCTCGGACTGCTCAAACGTTCTTATCATAATACCGTCGATATAGCGAGAGAGAACTCTTGCGGTATCCTGTATAGGCTCGCCGCGTCCTATCTGGAGGTCGCGGTTTGAAAGAAAGAGTGCCTGACCGCCGAGCTGATACATGCCGGTTTCAAAAGAAACCCTTGTTCTTGTTGAGGATTTTTGGAAAATCATACCGAGGGTTTGACCCTTGAGTCTTTGATGCGCTATGCCGTGCTTGTTTTCATATTTAAGCTGATCGGCAAGGTTTAAAAGGTCAGATATTTCGCCCGGAGTTGTCGATAAAAGACTTAACAAATGCTTCATTTTAATTCACAGAGCCTTTCCGGCTACAAATATAGTCACGTTGCCCCTGCCGTAGCCGTGCAAGGCGTGAAAAACTGCATAGGAGTTTATTCAGAAATGGTCTTTTCGAGAATCTCAAGTCCCCTGTCTATTTCGTCATATGTTATGGTGAGCGGAGGAAGCATACGAAGCGACTGCTTGGCGGTTAAAATAAGAAGCCCGTTTTCAACACAACGCGCCGCCACATCCGCCGCCTTTTGATTTTTAAGGTCTATACCTATCATAAGGCCCATACCGCGCACCTCGGAAACATCCTTAAACGAAGAAACCTTGTTTCTTATGTATTCGCCCTTTTCGCGGACGTCCTTTAAAAATTCTTCGTCAAGTCGATTTAATATCTCAACCGCGCCCGATAAAACCACGGGATTTCCGCCGAAGGTAGTCCCGTGAGTGCCGGGAGTCAAAACGCTGCCAAACTGCTCTTTTGCAAGGCACGCTCCTATCGGCAGTCCGCCGCCGAGGCCCTTTGCGGATGTCAAAACGTCCGGCTTTACGCCGATATTTTCCCAAGCATAGAGCTTACCTGTTCTGCCGACGCCTGTCTGCACTTCGTCGAATATGAGAACAATATCATTTTCATCGCAAAGCTCTCTTATGTATTCTATATAATCGCGCGGAGTTATTACGACTCCGCCCTCGCCCTGTATAACCTCAAGTATTACCGCGCAAACCGTTCCGTCGAGAAGCTCGGAAAACGCTTTTTTGTCACCTGCCTCGGCATATTTAAAGCCGCCCACAAAAGGCATAAAATACTTGTGGTAGTGCTCCTGCCCCGTTGCGGTTATTGTAGCCATGGTTCTGCCGTGGAAAGAATTCACAAGCGATATTATCGTATTTCGGTTTTCACCGTAGCGGTCAAAGCTGTATTTTCTCGCAAGCTTTATGGCGCACTCATTCGCCTCCGCTCCGGAATTGCAAAAAAGCACCTTATCAAATCCGCTTTTTTCGCACAGAAGCTTTGCCGCCTCGGCAACAGGCTCGTTATAATAGAGATTTGATGTATGCTGAATTTTATCTATCTGCCCGATAACAGCCTTTTTCCAGCCATCATCGTTTACGCCGAAAATATTAACGCCTATACCCGAAGTAAAATCAATTACCACTCTGCCGTCGGAGGCCGTCAGAGACGCATTTTTGCCGCCCGTCAAGGCTATCGGAAAATGACCGTAAGTCGGCATTAAATATTTGTCGGCAGTATTTTTAATTTCGTTAAAATCCATTTTATCAGTCCTTAATAAACTAATCTTATTATATATACAAAGTCCGAAAAATGCAATTGCCGTTTAACGCAAGCTGTTGTTTAAGATGCTGTATGTTATATACTTGCTGTCTGCACAAAACAAAGTATTACGGAAATAGGCAAAAATCTTGATTTCGTGAAATTTTTTTCGTTAGACGAGGCGTGTAAAACGATGCTGTATGTATTTACCGCGAATCGCACAAAACGAAGTTTAGCAGAAAAAAGCGCAAAATCTTGATTTTTCAGTATTTTTTTCGTCAGACAAGGCGTGTGCGGCGAAGCTGTATGTATATACTGCGAGCTGCACAGAACGAAGTATAACGGAAAAAAGACACGAAATCACCCGTGAAACATTGTGCCGAAGCCCTCATCCGTGAATAACTCCATAAGAATAGAATGCGGTATACGTCCGTCGATTATGTTGGTCTGAAGAACTCCGCGGCGGACGGCCTCTACGCAGCAGTCGATTTTCGGTATCATACCGCCGGAGATAACGCCCTGAGACTTGAGCGACGGTATTTCGGAAACCTGAACGTCATGAATTAAAGTGGAATCATCGTCTTTATCCATTAAAAGTCCGCTGATGTCGGTCATAAGCAAAAGCTTTTCCGCGTGGAGACTTGCGGCTATTGCCGCCGCTGCGGTATCGGCGTTTATATTGAACACCTCGCCGTTCTCGCCCGTTGCAACGGAGGAAATAACGGGGATATATTTATTTTCAAGAGTGTAATCTATAACGTCGGTATCTATTTCGGTTATCTCGCCTACAAATCCGACGTCCGATTTCGTGTATTTTACGGCCTTCATCATTTCGCCGTCGATACCGCAAAGGCCTATCGCCTTGCCGCCGTGCTTTGAAATGAGCTGTACCAAATGCTTATTCACCTTGCCTGCCAAAACCATTTGAACAATATCTATTGTTTCTTCGTCGGTATAGCGCAGTCCGTCTACAAAGCGGCTCTGCTTGCCGACACGTTTGAGCATATCGGATATTTCCGGTCCGCCGCCGTGAACAAGCACAATATTTACTCCGACGGAACGAAGAAGAACTATGTCGGTCATTACGGCATCCTGAAGCTCTTCGTTTACCATGGCATTGCCGCCGTACTTTATGACGACCGTTTTATTTTGATATTTCTGAATATACGGTAAAGCCTGAACAAGAACCTCGGAACGGTCCGAATTTGTAATATTTGATATTTCCATATTTCTCCTCCGATAAATGTCTGTGAATGCTGCGTTTATGCGTTTTACGCTCAGGTGCGGTAATCGCCGTTTATCTTGACGTAATCGTATGTCAAATCACAGCCGTAAGCCGCGGCAGAGAAGCTGCCTGATTTTAAATCGACAAGGATATACACCTCATCACAGACTAAGACTTTTTTCGCAAGTTCTTCGGAAAACGGAATTCCCGAGCCATCCTTGCACACTTCTATTTCTCCGCCTGCCGAGCTGAATTTCACATCAACCTTATGAACGTCAATATCGGCTCCGCTGTAACCGAGAGCGCAGAGAATTCTGCCCCAGTTTGCATCCGCTCCGAACATAGCCGCCTTAACAAGCGACGAGCATATAACCGACTTTGCACATATTTTTGCCGTCTTTTGGTCTGCGGCACCCGAAACAATACATTCGACAAGCTTTGTTGCACCCTCGCCGTCTTTCGCCATAAGCTTTACAAGCTTTTCGCAAATTGCCGCAAGTGCACAAGTAAAGGCTTTATAATCTGCGTTTTCGGAGGTTATTTTCTCGTTTCCGCAAAGGCCAGACGCCAAAACAGCCACGGTATCGTTGGTGGATGTGTCGCCGTCTACGGAGAGCATATTAAAGCTGTCTTTAACCACCTCGAGAAGTGATTTTTTTAGCATTTCCGCCGAAATGTCGGCATCCGTTGTAATAAAAGCAAGCATCGTTGCCATATTCGGGTGAATCATACCGCTGCCCTTGGAAATGGCACCTATACGGCATTTTTTGCCGCCGAGAGAAAACTCACAGGCAAATTCTTTTTTTACGGTGTCCGTTGTCATTATCGCATTTGCCGCAGAATCCGAGCCGTCCTTATTAAGACCCGAAACAAGCTTCGCCATACCGTTTTTGACGGGCTCAAGGTCTATTGGCTGACCTATAACTCCGGTGGAGGCTACCACAATATCGCTTTTTGAAATACCGAGTGCGTCCGCGGTTATTTTGCACATTTCCTCCGCTTTTTCAACTCCGTCGGCATTGCAGGTATTGGCTATGCCGCTGTTGCAGACAATTGCGCGCGCCTTGCCGTCGCTTATATTTTCACGTGTGACGGTTATCGGTGCTCCGCACACAAGATTTTGCGTATAAACAGCCGCCGCGTCACAGTCCTTTTCACAGTAAATAAGTGCGAGATCCTTTTTCTCCTTATTCTTACGGATTCCGCAATGAATTCCGTTTGCGGTAAATCCTTTCGGTGCGGCGACACCGCCGCCGATAAAACTTAATTCCATTATAATTTACCTTTCATTTATAATCTTACAGGTCAAGTCCGTATTCGGGAGGTAAACCCATAACAATATTCATACATTCCAAAGCCGCTCCCGACGCACCCTTACCGAGATTGTCGTAAAGAGCCATAAGAAGAAGTCTGTCGTTATTTCCGGCTACGGTGACAGCCATACTGTCAAGCTCAGCTTTAGAATTTGCCGCGACAAAGCCGCCGTTATCAAAAGCCTCTTTATATTTAACTATGTCCGAAGCGTATTTTGAGCGGTAAACCGCTTTAATGTCCTCTGCGGTTTTTCCGTCTTTGAGATCCGTTTTAAACACCGGAACCGTGACGAGCATACCGCTGAAATAATCACAGACATACGGACAAAATATCGGTGTAACTGACAGGCCCGAAATTTTTCGCATTTCTTTGAGGTGCTTATGCTCTTGATTTAAAGCGTATTCACGGGGAGCAAAAAGCTCCGGTGCTTTCTCGTCGCTTTCATACATAGCGATACCTTTTTTGCCGGCTCCGCTGTAACCCGAAACGGCGTGACAGATAAATCCGTGGTCCGGAGAAACAATACCCTCGTCCAAAAGAGGCTTTACAAGCGCTATAAATCCGCTTGCATAACAGCCCGGCGACGCTATACGCTTTGAAGAAGCCACGGTTTTAAATCCGTCTTTAAATATTTCGGGAAAACCGTAAGCCCACCCCTCGCTTGTACGGTGAGCAGTTGATGTATCTATAATAACCGTGTCGTCATTTGTAACAAGCTCTGCCGCCTCGATTGCCGCAGCGTCCGGAAGGCAGAGAAAAGCTATATCGGCACTGTTGAGAGCTTCCTTTCTTGATTTTATGTCCTTGCGAAGCTCATCGGGAAGAGTTAAAAGCTCAATATCATCTCTTTTTTTCAGACGGTCGAATATTTTAAGACCCGTAGTTCCCTGACTGCCGTCTATAAATACTTTTTTCATATTATTCACCATAGCCTTTCAGGCACCAAACAGTTTATTAAAAATCACCGTATATTCTTTGAAGCCTTAGCGGGGCGCAACCGATGATTTTCGTCGTCTCAAAATTATGCCGCAGGCAAATTTTGATGGCAATATAATTTAAGAAGTGTAACTTTTCACACTATTTGTCTTGTTCTTTCAATATTTTTTCTATTCTCTTTGCCTCTTTCAGCACATTCTGCGGTGCGGGTCCGCCGAGCGAAGTCCTGCCGTTTACGCACTTGTCAAGATTTATGGCGTCATAAACGCCGTCGTCAAACAAATCGCATATCTCTTTGTATTCTTCAAGAGGCAGCGTTTCAAGCGTAAGTCCTTTTTTAATGCAGAGAGCCACTATTTCACCTGTGGCCTTATATGCGTCACGGAACGGCAATCCCTTGCCGACGAGATAATCGGCGCAGTCGGTAGCGTTGATAAATCCGCCTGCCGCGGCTTTACGCATATTTTCGGGAAGAGCCGTCATAGTGTCAAGCATGGGGATAAATGTGGTAAGGCAGATTTTAACGGTGTCAAAGGCGTCAAATATAGCTTCCTTATCCTCCTGCATATCCTTATTATAAGCGAGCGGCAAGCCCTTCATCATTGTCAGAAGTGTCATAAGATCGCCGAAAACTCGACCGGTTTTGCCGCGGATAAGCTCGGTTATGTCGGGGTTTTTCTTTTGCGGCATTATTGACGAGCCGGTTGAAAAAGCATCGTCAAGCTCAACGAATTTAAATTCCCACGAGCACCAGAGGATTATCTCCTCCGAAAAGCGCGAGAGATGAACCATAAGTATTGACAAAGCGGACGCAAGCTCCATACAAAAGTCCCTGTCCGATACGCCGTCAAGCGAATTGAGCATAGGTCCCGTAAAGCCGAGTGCCTCGGCTGTCATTTCGCGGTCGGTATTATATGTTGTACCGGCAAGTGCACATGAGCCGAGCGGGCAGTAATTCATTCTTCTCTGCGCGTCGGCAATACGTTCGCGATCACGCAGAAGCATTTCGGCATACGCCAAAAGATGATGGCCGAATGTTATGGGCTGAGCGCGCTGCATATGAGTGTAACCCGGCATAACGGCGTCTGCATACTTTTCAGCCTTTTTGCACAGAACACCTATAAGCTCCGTGACAAGCGAATAAACGCTGTTGCACTCGCGGCGCAAATACAGCCTCACGTCAAGAGCTACCTGGTCGTTTCTGCTGCGCGCGGTATGAAGTCTTTTGCCGGCCGCGCCTACGCGCTTTGTGAGCTCGCCCTCAACAAAGGTATGTATATCCTCTGCATTCGGGTCTATCTCCAACGTACCGTTTTCGATTTCCGCCTTAATGGCTTTTAATCCGTCAACAATTTTTGAAAGATCGTCCGCCGATATGATATTTTGCACGCAAAGCATAGTGGCGTGTGCAATACTGCCGTCTATATCTTCCTTATACATTCTGCTGTCAAACGCTATTGACGAATTGAAATCGTTGGTTTTGGGGTCTAAAGCCTTTTGAAATCTGCCCTGCCAAAGCTGCATTTTTTTACTCCTATCAAATACCACACAGCGACAAGAGACAGAAACATCTCTTGTCGCACGCGGTAGTGCTAAGCACTGTTGTTTATTTTTTCAAGCGGTTTACAATGATTATTTGTTATCTCTCTTTGCGTCAAGTAAAGCTTTTACCTTTGTGGGGAGTCCGAAGAGATTGATAAATCCGGTAGCGTCGGTCTGATCGTATGCGCCGCCGTCATCGCCGAACGAAGCAACATTTTCATCGTAAAGAGTATACACAGAGGTGACGCCTGCGTTTATAACGTTGCCCTTATAGAGCTTAAGCTTAACGTCGCCGGTTACGGTCTGCTGAGTGTTGTCGACAAAAGCCGCAAGAGCTTCGCGAAGAGGTGAGAACCATTTGCCGTTGTATACGAGCTCACCGTATTTCTCGGCAACGAGTTTTTTGTAATGAGATGTGTCACGGTCGAGAGTTATCATTTCAAGAAGCTCATGAGCCTTGTAGAGGATTGTTCCGCCGGGAGTCTCATAAACACCGCGTGATTTCATACCTACAAGACGGTTCTCGACTATGTCAAGAAGGCCTATACCGTTTTCTCCGCCGAGCTTATTGAGCTTTTCGACAAGGGAAACAGCGTCAAGCTCTTCGCCGTCAACAGCTGTGGGAACGCCCTTTTCAAAATGGATTGTAACATATGTAGGCTCATCGGGAGCTTTTTCGGGAGAAACTCCGAGCTCAAGGAAGCCGTCTTTATTGTACTGCGGTTCATTTGCCGGATTTTCAAGGTCAAGTCCCTCGTGAGAGAGATGCCATACGTTTTTATCTTTTGAGTAATTTGTTTCACGATTGATTTTAAGCGGAATCTGATGAGCCTCGGCGTAGTCTATTTCTTCATCACGCGATTTTATGTCCCACTCACGCCAAGGAGCTATAATCTCCATCTCGGGAGCGAGTGCTTTAAGAGCAAGCTCGAAACGAACCTGGTCGTTGCCCTTGCCGGTGCAGCCGTGGCAAATAGCGTCTGCGCCCTCTTTTTTTGCTATATCGGCAAGACCCTTTGCGATACAGGGACGAGCGTGCGATGTGCCGAGAAGATACTCTTCATACTCGGCACCTGCTTTAAGGCAAGGCCAGATATAGTTTTCGATATAATCCTTTTTAAGGTCGAGTACATAGAGCTTTGAAGCGCCGGTCTTGAGAGCCTTCTCCTCAAGTCCGTCGAGCTCAGTTCCCTGACCTACGTCGCCGGAAACCGCTATAACTTCGCAGTTATTGTAATTTTCTTTAAGCCACGGAATGATGATTGACGTATCAAGTCCGCCGGAATAAGCGAGTACGACTTTTTTGATGTCTTTCTTATCCTTTTTCATAAATGTTACCTCCGAGCATCGGCAAAAGCCTTTAATTTTTGATTACGAAGAGATTATACACCAATCACATTTAAAATCAAGTGTTTTTTGCATAAATATTCAAGTTTTGTGTATATTTGTGCGATATAACGACATAAATATGCATTATGCGTCCTGCTTTATGCAATATTTAACCTGATTTATGAATTTTTATGCAAAAACTAAAGCCGGGCGAGAAATTTCGCCCGGCTCAGCCGTTATTTTTGGTTATTTTTTAAAGCTTTTTTCGCCTTGGACTTTTTGACTCCGCGCGTTATAAGCCCGGCCGTCAGGGCAATTATCACAGCGCCTGCCGAAAAAGCCGCTATCTTAATGTTATGTACATACTGCCCCTCATAATATCTTGCCTTGTTTGAGCTCTTGTAACCGACAAGGTCATTATAATACATCATATAAGTGCTGTAATCGAGAGTGTTTTCGTCTATATCTATAACGCGCGACCCGTGGAGAGGTCCGTTACCGTAAATATAAAATCCGACTCCGCTCGTATGCACCATATCAATGCCCTCATACGTGCCGCAAAAGTCATTGTTATGATCGTGCCCGAAGAACGCCGCCTTAATGTCTCCCTGCTGCTTCCAAGCGTCAAATTCGCCGCCGTTCACCTCTGCGGGACACGGCCCCTCGTCAAGATGACCGCTTGCAATATCCGTATTAAGCACATAATACTTACCGTCTTTTTTTACCGCACCGTCCGTGCCCTTGGGAACCTCCTTTAAAAGTTCATATATTTCGGGAACGGGTATATGCTGGAAAAGGAGAGACGGCATAGGTTCTCCGCCGTTTTCAGCTTTCAGGGCATCGCTCGTTTTTTTGTACCAAGCAAGTTGGTCCTCGGCAACGTGGGCATATCCGCCGTTTTCTTTATCATATGTACCGGAATCTATAAACCAAAGATTAAAGACGTTCTTTGTGCCGTCCGAGCTTTTTATAGGAAGATTATAGTTGCCGCAGCCGGTCATGGCTTCTCCCTCGGAAGCGAGGCAACCCGGCATAGAATTATAGACCGCCATTTGGAACTGTTTGGAGACCTTACCCTCGTCATCGTGGTTGCCGTATACTATTGCAAACGGTATGTTCTGTGAGGTAACGGGCTCCATAATCTGCCTGATTGCCTTTTCGACACGCTTTTTGCTTCTGTAAAGCACAGGCGACGGGCCGTGTATATTATCGCCGGTAAATACAACAAGGTCGGGCTTTGCAGCTTCAATCGAAGCATACATAAGATCAAGCGTCTCTTCGCACGGATTTACATCATCCTGCGGATCTGCAAATACGAGTATACGAAATTTACCGTCTTTAAATTTAAGCGTAGTTTCATCCCCTGTTTCGGCAAAGCTCTGAATTGCAAAACACGGTGAAACCACCGATAAACAAAGAATTACCGATAAAATAATGTTTAATACCTTTTTCATTTTATCCTCCCAATGCGCGTATCCTCTCGAATACATTTCTCCTGCAAAATAAATAATGCCGACGCAAAAGCTATTGCGACAAAACAGCATATAAAATAATATGCTGTTTTGAACAATAAAATCAGCGAAGGCTTAATGATTTTGTATGATTATTCTAACATCGGGACGGTTTTAATTCAACAGCAATAATCAACAATAAAAACGTGCTTTTTTCGACAATTCGAGCAGCTCATTTTTTTATCGATTTCAAATACTCTTTATCCCTGTCCGAGAGTTCCGCATCAAGAAGCAATTCAGGGCGTTTTTTTAATGTAGTCTCAAGTGCCTTTTCGTGTCTCCACTTATCAATATTCGCGTGATGCCCCGACAAGAGTATATCGGGAACCTTTTCCCCGTGCCATTCGTACGGTCTTGTATATTGCGGATATTCCAAAAGTCCGTTATAGTGGCTTTCAAGCTCCTTAGCTTCGTCATTCGGCAGGACATTTTCGAGCATACGTGAAATACTGTCGGCAAGCACAAGCGCAGGCAGCTCGCCGCCCGTCAGGACATAATCGCCTATTGAAATCTCTTCATCGACTATCTCATCGAGAATTCTCTGGTCCACGCCCTCATAATGACCGCAAAGCAGCACAATCCGGTCTGTAAGGGCAAGCTCCTTTACTCTCTGCTGCGTCAAAGTTTTGCCCTGCGGCGACATATATATAAGGTGCGGTTTTTCTTCGCCGTCACCGTAAAGGCTCTTATAGCAGTCATATATGGGCTGCGGACCCATCAGCATACCCATTCCGCCGCCGTACGGCGCATCATCAACACGGTTATGCTTATCAAGTGTAAAGTCTCTTATATTTACACAGTTTATCTCGACGTAGCCGTTTTTTCGCGCTCTGCCTATAATACTTTCGGACAGCACCGACTCGCACATTTCCGGAAAAAGCGTCATTATGTCTATTCTCATTCTCCGTCCTCCCTTATTGCACACTCATCGGAGAAAAGGCCTTTGAGCGGACGAAGATATACTTTTTTGTTTTCGACATCAAGCTTCACTACCACTGAGGGAATTACGGGAACCAACGTCTCTTTTCCGTTTTTATCTTTGACAGTCCAAGCGTCATTTGCAACGCCTTTCATAACATCGGTAACTGTTCCGTACAATACATCGGTATTATCCGCGTCATACACAGCGCAGCCTATTACATCCTCAACGAACGCTTTGCCGCTGTCAAGATGAACATCCTTTCGGTCAAAATACAACACTCTGCCGCGGTATTTCTCTGCTTCTTCGATTGTAAGAACGCCGTCGAGCTTTAACAGGGCTGCATTTTTATGAGGGCGCACCGAGACAACGCCGACTGCCCTCTTACCGTCGGCATCAAGATACAATGTTTTGATTTTTTTCAAAAAGTCCGCGCCGTCGCACCATACGTCAAAGCGCATTTCGCCTCTGACGCCGTGCATACCGACTACCTTACCGGCCTCAAGAAATTGTTTTAACATATAAATTCACCGATTGCCGCTTTAAAACGGCACTAAATAAAATGAGTACAAGAGGAAGCCCCCCTGTACTCGTTTACTGTCAGTCGATCTCAACCTGAACTCTTGTGCCGTCCTTTGTGGCTCGAGCCTTAACAACGGTTCTGATAGCCTTGGCTATTCTGCCCTGCTTGCCTATAACTCTGCCCATATCGTTTTCGGCAACGTGAAGGTGATACACCGTAACGCCTCTGTCATCAGTCTCATCTACTGTAACGGAAACCGAGTCCGGCTCATCAACGAGTCCTTTAGCGATCTGTTCGAGAAGCTCTTTCAACTAAAAGACCTCCTATTATTTAATGATTCCGCTCTGCTTTAATACAGATTTAGCGGTCTCTGTGGGCTGAGCGCCGTTTTTGAGCCACTGCTCTGCCTTTTCAGCGTCAATCTTAATTTCAGCCGGAGACTTCATAGGATCAAAAGTACCTATTTCTTCGATAAATCTGCCGTCACGCGGAGCTCTTGAATCTGCAACAACTACACGATAGAAAGGAGCTTTTTTAGCGCCTACACGACGAAGTCTGATTTTTACTGCCATTGTTTTTTCCTCCAAATATATAATTATTAAATTTATAAACTACACTTATAAAGTGCGATTAACAAAAGTTACATTCCGTAATTGCCGAAATTTCCCATTTTACTGAAGCGACGACGTGCGGATTTTGAATTAAACTGTTTAAACAGCTTCTGCATATCGCGATACTGCTTCAAAAGCTTATTGACATCCTCAACCTGCATACCGCAGCCTGCGGCAATTCTGCGCTTACGTGACGGATTTATAATATCGGGGTTGGAGCGCTCCTTATATGTCATTGAAAAGATGATTGCCTGAACGCGGTCAAACTGACTCTCGTCTACGTCCATATCCTTTATCTTACTGCCGACGCCGGGGAGCATACCGAGCAAATCCTTCATAGAGCCCATTTTTCTTATCTGCTGAAGCTGAGACAGAAGGTCGTTTAAATCAAACTTGTTTTTTCTGAGTTTCTTTTCAAGCTCGGCGGCCTTCTTTTCGTCAAGAGCCATTTCCGCCTTTTCGATAAGGGAGAGCATATCGCCCATACCGAGAATTCGCGAAGCCATACGGTCGGGGTGAAAATAGTCAAGCTCCGTGAGCTTCTCGCCCATACCGACAAACTTTATAGGCTTACCGGTAACAGCTCTCGCGGAGAGCGCCGCGCCGCCTCTTGTATCACCGTCAAGTTTTGTAAGTACCATACCGTCGATGCCGAGCGCATCGTCAAATGCACTTGCCACCGTGACGGCGTCCTGACCGGTCATAGCGTCCACAACAAGAAGAATCTCGTGGGGATGAACCTCGGCCTTAATGTTTTTAAGCTCGTTCATCAGCGTTTCATCTATATGAAGACGGCCTGCCGTATCTATGAAAACGTAGTCATATCCCTTATCCTTGGCAAGGGAAACTGCATCTTTCGCTATTTTAACCGGGTCGCCCTGACCCTCTTCGAACACGGTGACTCCGGCCTGCTCGCCGACTACCTGCAGCTGCTTTATGGCAGCCGGTCGGTACACGTCGCACGCAACAAGCAGCGGTCTGTGACCCTCGTTTTTAAGCTTCAATGCTATTTTAGCACAATGAGTTGTTTTACCGGAGCCCTGAAGGCCGCACATCATAATGATTGTGGGTCCGTGTGAAGCGTATGCAAGCTTTGAGCCGGTTCCGCCCATAAGCTCGGTCAATTCCTCATTGACTATTTTTATAACCATTTGAGCCGGTGTAAGACTCTCTAAAACGTGTGAGCCTATTGCGCGCTCGGTAACTTTATTTGTAAAATCCTTTGCGACCTTATAGTTAACGTCCGCTTCAAGAAGAGCGAGGCGAACCTCACGCATAGCTTCTTTAACGTCGCTCTCGGTAAGGTTGCCTTTGCTGCGAAGCCTTTTAAAAGCGGCTTCAAGTCTGTCCGATAATCCTTCAAATGCCATAAACTTACCTCTGTAATTACTCTATGATAGACAAAGCAAGAGATTTTATCTTTACCGTAGTGTCGTTTATCTCTCGAGAAAGCCCGTGATTTAAATTATAATCGCTGATTTCCTCGGCACAGTTTATAATATCGCCAAGAGTGGTTTTTATGCCATTCCATTTTTTTACGAATCCGAGTCTCGACTCCATCTCGTAGAGCTGCCCCTCGGCACGTTTTATCGCATCGCGCACACCCTGACGGGTTATGCCCTCGTTCTCGGCAATTTCGGCAAGAGAAAGGTCGTCGTTATAATAAAGATTGATAAAATCACGCTGTTTCGCAGTAAGCATATCACCGTAGAAATCAAGCAAAATCGTTATTTCAACATTATTTGCCAAAACTACCACTCCTTAAAGAAAAAGTCCCTGTAAAGCCAGCGACTTTACAAGGACATATTATACTAAATTATATTGTAATTGTCAAGAAAAAGTTTAGTTCTTCTTGGTTGTTCCGCCGCCCCAGTCAATAACGGCGTTCTTTGAGGGGTCCCAGTTGGAGTCGGCGGTTGTGGGCGTTGTGGCGGGTTCGGTGGGCTTAGTTACGGGCTCAGAGGGTTTTGTAGCCGGCCGGGTGGGCTCGGTTACAGGCTCCGTGGGCTTCGTTGTTTCTTCGGTTGTCGGCTTCGTTGTTTTTTCGGTTGTCGGCTCGGAAACGGACGAAGTCTCTTTTGCCGTAGTCTCGGCATCGGAAACCTTGAGCCCTGCCGCTATACGCAAAATGTATACGGCGTCGCACGAATCAATTTTACCGTCACCGTTTAAATCGGCTCTTTTGATTTCGTCATTTGAGAGGCTCAAAAGTCCGGCATCACATTTCATAACAAGCATGGCATCTGCCGAATCAACTTTATCGTCGCCGTTTACGTCTCCGCGGTTTTTACCGTCGCCGACAGCGAAAGCCATTACCGCCGCAACCGACAGCACAATTACGGCCGCTGACAGAATACTGAATAGTTTTTTCATCTTAGTTCCTTTTATTATCGAGCACTCCAATCAATAACAGCCGCATGGCTCTCATCCGCAGGATCACCTGTTCCTATTTTTACGGTACCGCTTTCGCCTTTAGTGGGAGCATCATTCGGCTTTTGGGGCTCATCCTTGCCGTTCGGCTCGGTCTCGGCAGCCTGCTCGGAGGTCTTGGTTATAAGGTCTTCGTAGAACTCAACCGAACCGTCCTTGCCGGTGGTTACGGGAATAAGCTCTCCGTTTATGTTTGTTACGAATTTTTCGCCCGATTCATCGGTTGTGTATTCAATGGACGTTGTTTCGGAGGGGGCGGCTGTAGTATCGTCCTTTTCCCAGCTTCTCTTTTTTCCGCAGGAAATAAACACCACCGAAATCATAAGTATCAAAAGTGCGACAGCAATAATTTTTTTATTCATATTTTTCTCCTTTGCGGCTTTTGCTGAAATTATTTTAGCACAATCGTCATTTCAATGCAACACACCGTAATAATCTTACAAATAATATACGACGAAATCACTTTAATTCGGCTATCGTAACGCCCTCTTCACCCTCGCCGTATACACCCGTTCTGTACGATTTTATGTTCGGATGGTCTTTTAAGTGCTGCTGTATGGCTCTTCTGAGCGTACCTGTTCCCTTACCGTGAATTATTGTAAGCTCATTAAGACCGGAGCGAAGCACTCCGTCAATGAACATATCAAGGTCGGCTATTGCCTCCTCAACCGATTCACCGCGCAAATCCACGCTTGACTTACCGCTCGGCAAGGACTTTTCCTTTACGGAACGGTAAAGGCTCTGCTTCTTCGGCTTTTTCTTCGGAGCCAAAAGGCGAAGCTCCGATGCCTTGACCTTCATCTTCATAACGCCTGCTTTTACCTCGGCGTTACCGTTTTTATCAAGCGATACGACCTCGGCCTCGGTGCCGAGCGTTTTAACAAATACATTATCACCCGTCTTTAACGGTCTCGGCAAAACATAATCGTCGTCATCGCCGTCAAAGTCGTTTTTCTCGTATGTCATATCATCTATGGTGTTGAGATGCTGCTTTAACGCCGCCTTTGCCTTGCGTGCCATCTCTGAAGCGTTTTTCTCATTCGACTGCTCGCGCTTCAGGCGGTCAAGCTCCATCATAAGAGACGCTGCGGCACGCTTTGCGTTTTCAAGTATGCGTTTCGCCTCGTTTTGAGCCATAAGTATTTGCGTTTCGCCCTTTTGCTTTGCAAGTGACAGCTCGTTTTCCGCCTTTTTCTTTATCTCGTCTATCTCGTTTTGCATTTCGGCGGTCTTTTCTTTTTCCTTTTCCATTTCGAGGCGTGTTTTTTGGAGCGTATCAACAACATCCTCAAATCTGGTATTTTCCTCCGAGATAAGCTTTGCCGCCTCATCTATGACCTCTTTTGACAAGCCGAGCTTTTGAGATATCGCAAATGCGTTGGAACGACCGGGTATACCCGTTATCAGCTTATATGTAGGCTTCAAGGTATCGACAGAAAACTCGCAGGATGCGTTTTCGACTCTGTTCGTGCGAAGCGCATATTCCTTAAGTTCGGAATAATGGGTTGTCGCCGCTATTTTAGCACCCTTACGGCGGAGATCCTCAAGCACCGCAACAGCCAAAGCCGCGCCCTCTACGGGATCTGTTCCCGCTCCGAGTTCATCGATTAAAACGAGAGTGCTTTCATCAACGTTATTGCTTATATTTACGATCGTCGTCATATGTGCCGAAAAAGTGGAGAGCGACTGCTCAATACTCTGCTCTTCGCCTATGTCGGCAAACACGTTTTTAAATACGGCTATACTGCTGTTTTCGTTTGCCGGTATAAAAAGACCGCACTCCGCCATAAGAGTTAAAAGGCCTATTGTTTTTATAGAGACGGTTTTACCGCCGGTATTGGGGCCTGTTATGACAAGAGAATCATATTTGTCACCGAGCGACACGTCTATAGGCACGGCTTTTTTCGGGTCAAGTAACGGATGGCGAGCTTTTTTAAGCTCGATAACACCGCGCGAATTTATAATCGGCATTGTAGCCTTCATCTTATAGGCAAGCTGAGCCTTTGAGAAAATCAGGTTAAGCTCCGCCGCCGATTCGCAGCTTATTTTTATTGTATCGGCAAAGCTCCCTGCCTCCTCTGACAGTTCCGAAAGAATTCTTTCTATTTCATCGCGTTCACGGCTTTCAAGCACCTTTATACGGTTATTTGCCTCTATTACAGCCGCCGGTTCAATAAATACCGTGGCACCGCTTCCGGATGTATCATGAACCATACCCGAGACCTCACCTCGGTGCTCGGCCTTTACGGGAACGACAAATCGGCCGTTTCGCTGTGTGATTATAGCGTCCTGCAAGCTTGATTTGTATTTCGGAGAGCGTATCATACCGTCAAGCTTGTCGCGTATTTTGGACTCCTCGAGTCTTTTGTGCCTGCGTATATCTTTAAGCGCAGGTGAAGCATTGTCCGACATTTCGGTATCGGACAAAACAGCATTGTTTATTTTATCCTCAAGATATTTATTTGTGTAGAGCGAGTTAAAAAGGTCGTCTATCGCGGTATCCATACCGGCACTTTTTGAGCGCCACTCGGTTATACCGCGTATCACGCGCAAATCGCAGGAAATATCCAAAAGCTCACGCATGGACAGCGTGCCGCCGGACGACGCACGGCTCAGCTGATTGTTAACATTTATAAGGCCTCCGAACGAGGGCGCGCCGAATTTTGCTATGAGTATATGAGCAGCCTCCGTTTCGGAAAGGCGTTTTTGCACCTCAAAAAAATCGCCGCTCGGCTGCAGCGACAACGCCGCAAGCCTTGCCTCCTCGCAGGAGGTCATTTCCGAAAGAGTTAAAAGTATTTTCGGAAGCTCAAGTGAAATGTGGTATTTATTCATAATTAGTCCTTTACAGAATAATAAAAATCAAGTGTTTTAAAAGGTCTGTCCGTCTTTGAGGCAAGGTATTTCTCGGTGATGTAGCTGAGGTCCTCGCTCGCTTCCGGCGACAGCTTAAAATTGTATAATATATCTATTTTGGCAAAAACTATATGGCGCATTGCGCTGACAACGCCTATCTCAAGAGGGAAAAGAGCGTTCTCATCGGCACAGTTGTCGCAGTAAAGCAAGCCTCTTTCCATATCAAAATACATTATCGGCGTCTCAAATGCTCCGCACCTTTCGCAGGCGATAAGGTTCGGCATATAGCCGGCAAGAGAAACAAGCCTTAATTCGGTTATTGCCTTTAACAAAAGCGGAGGCCTTTTTCCGTTTGCCAAAAAATACAGCGAATTTAGCACCACGCGCAAAAAGTCCGTCGCATCGTCCTCCTTAGGCGACAGCTCAAAGGCTATATCGCAAAAATACTGTGCGAGCGACAGCTTTTCTATGTCGTTTCGCAAGCCGAAAAAGCTCTCTATGCTCTCGGCCTCTTCTATTATGTAGCTGTCCTTAGTTTTGTAAAGCGACAGTTTGGAATAGCACAAAAGCCCCGTTGCCGACTGCTTTTTGCTGCTTAACTTTTTGGCACCCCTGACAAATGCGCGTAACACTCCGAGGCTGTCAGTCAGCACCGTTACAAGCTTATCGTTTTCGCCTATATTCTGTTCTTTTAAGATAAGCCCCTTTACATTCACACCCATCGCTTTTGCCCTTTTCGGCTGAACAACCGACGCTGTTTTGCTCTCGGCGGTATATAAGATAGTCCTCGATTTTACCGCTTTTCGCAAACAAATTCCAATAAATCTCGTTATAGATAAAAAACACCGCCCTCGGAAAACTTATATATTTAAATTCTCCGTGTGCGGCGGTATTATGTCTGTCAATCAAGACCAAAATTGTGTATAAGTCCCTCTCTGTTACGCCAGTCCTCTTTAACCTTGACCCAGCATCTGAGATTGACCTTTATGCCGAAGAATTTTTCCATATCTTCACGGGCAAAGGTCGATATTTTTTTCAACATGCTTCCGCCCTTGCCTATAATTATTCCCTTGTGGGACTCGCGCTCGCAGTAAATAGTGGCTTCTACGTCCATAATATCGCTCGTATCGCGCTCGCGCATAAGCTCGATGGAAACCGCAACACCGTGAGGTATCTCCTTATCAAGCAGGCGGAGCATTTTTTCGCGTATCATCTCAGCTGCAAGCACTCTTTCGGGCTGATCGGTCAACGTGTCATCCGGGAAAAAGTGCGGACTGTTTTCGGCGTGCTTTTCAAGCTCTGAGAGCAAAGCCTCTATACCCTCGCCCGTTTTTGCGCTGACGGGAACAATCGCTTCAAAATCATACTGCTCCGAAAGAGCCGCAATTTTAGAGATAAGCTCTTCCTTACGGCTTATCATATCTATTTTGTTAAGAGCTGTTATAACAGGCATTTTTGCCGAGCGAAATTTATTTATAAGCTCCTTTTCCGCGGCGTTAAGCTCTTTATCCGTCGCATCGACGACAAACAGGCACTCTTCAACGCCGGAGATGCTGTCGTTTACCGCCTCAACCATATATTCGCCGAGCTTGTCCTTAGGTTTAAAAAATCCCGGAGTGTCGGTAAAAACAAGCTGCACATTATCATCGGTAGTCAAAACGCCCATAATTTTTGTACGGGTGGTCTGAGGTTTACCGGATACTATGGCTATTTTACTGCCTATAAGTCGGTTGAGTATCGAAGATTTGCCGACGTTTGCCTTGCCGACTATGGCTGCAAAAGCTGATTTTGATTCGTTCATTTTTTCTCCTTATCCGCTCTGTCGGAAGATTTTTTCTTAATTTGCGGAAAACCTTTAAATATAAAAATAAAAGCGACAACAAGACTTAAAAGAAACAGCACAAAATATAATATGTGTTCCTTAAAATAAACATAAAGTGCCGAAAAGGCCTTTGGCTGCCACATTATCATAATTCCCGTGAGAACGGCAAATATTGCCGATACCAAAACGGCTCCTGCCGCGGTATCCTTTGCCGCCCTGCCGTTATCCGTCCATTCGGTGCTTGCCAAATCAACGGTTCTTTCAACTGCGGTGTTGACAAGCTCAAGAGACACAACAAGTGCGTTTGCAAGAAATATTATCGCAAACTGAGTTCTTGTAATCTCAAAAAAGTCCGCCATCAGCAAAAAAGAATACATATATATCATACAGACAAAATGTATTCTCATATTGCGCTCGTGTTTAAGTGTGTAAAATATTCCGCGGAAAGCATAGCCGAAGCTCCTTATGAGCCCGCGCATCAGATTTTATCCTCACTCTGGTCTATATAATAGCTGCCGTTGCGTTTGAGACCGAGCTGTGTTAACACAGTCTCCTCTTTTTCGCGCATATGTACCGCTTCAAGACCGCCGTTCACATGGTCATAACCAAGAAGATGCAAAAGAGAATGGACGGTCAAAAACGCGATTTCCCTCTGAAGAGAGTGTCCGTATTCCTCTGCTTGAGCTACTGCATGCTCGATTGATATAACTATGTCGCCGAGCATTTTTGCACCGGTGTCATGATTTATATCGTAAACGCCGTTTTCACCGAGCGGAAAAGACAAAACATCTGTTGACGCATCGATATTACGGTGTTTTTTGTTAAGTTCTCTTATCTCGGCGTCGTCCACGAAGGACACGCTGATTTCGGCGGAGCCTTCAAATTGCTCCATTGCGAGTACCGCATTGCAGCAGCGACGGACGAGCATACGCACACCCGTAGGTATTTTTACTGTTTTCTGTTTGTTTGAGATGATTACCTTAATTTTGTCTGTCATTTTCTTTTCTCCTCATTTTTCTCATATGCTTTGATTATATCCTGTACTAATTTATGCCTTACTACGTCCTTTTCGGTGAACGTATTTATTGAAATATCCGGAACATTCCTGAGTATTCTCATAGCGTCGGTAAGCCCCGACCTTTTCCCGTCCGGTAAATCTATTTGGGTAACATCGCCGGTTACTACCATTTTAGAGTTGAAGCCGAGACGGGTCAAAAACATTTTCATCTGCTCGCGAGTGGTGTTTTGCGCCTCGTCAAGTATTATAAAGCTGTCGTCAAGAGTTCTGCCGCGCATATACGCGAGCGGTGCCACCTCAATAGAGCCGCGCTCCTGATAACGGGCGAACGCCTCTGCCCCGAGCATATCGAAAAGCGCGTCATACAGCGGTCTTAAATAAGGGTCAACCTTTTGCTGCAAATCGCCCGGCAAAAATCCGAGCTTTTCGCCTGCCTCAACCGCCGGACGTGTCAAGATAATGCGATTGACCTCCTTTGCGCGAAAGGCAGTAACAGCCATGGCGACGGCAAGATATGTTTTACCCGTGCCGGCAGGACCCGCACCCAAAACTATTGTATTTTTTCGTATTGCCTCGACATACTTTTTCTGACCGAGCGTTTTCGGCTTGACCGGTCTGCCCTTTGAAGTGATGCAGATGCAGTCCGCAGTCATCTGCGGAAGCTGATCCTCGTTGCCCTCGTTGACGAGCGAGATGACATAGCGGACATTCTGGTCGCTGAGCGCCTCGCCGCGGTTGATGAGCATCAGAAGTCCGTTTATCGCGCGCACGCCCTTTGAGACATTCTCTGCCTCGCCCGTGACTTTTATCTCCGAGCCGCGGCTGACGACGCCGACATCGAACTCTTTTTCTATCATTTTAATATTTTCGTCGAAACTGCCGAACAGGCTGACCGCCTGCTCCATCCTGTCGACGCTGATTGACTGTTCAAACATAGATTATCTCCGAATTTTGCTTTATATTAGCGTTACGGCAAAATAAATTTTCGTCATAACTGATAATATTATCGAAATATTTTGTTAGATTATACCATATTTTCTTAGTTCTGTCACCATAAAAAGGACGAAATTTTATTAAGTTTTAATAAAATTTTTGTATTTTTTTGTACATCAAGCTTAAAAAGCAATTTTTGTATCGATAAAGAAATATTTCTATATTTTTTTGCCGTCGAAAATGACAATTTTAAGTCCTTGAAGTTTGAAGAAAAACAATGTAAAATATATATGTTATAGGTATATGGAAGTCTTGACTGCGGAGGGAGACCGATGAAAAAAAGCTCGAAAAAGCTGATTGTCGTGCTTTTGTGCGCGGCGGCTGCCGTTTTGATCGGTCTCGTGGCATACGACGGCATAAAGCAGAGCCGTGAGTTCTCGTCTTCGTCTGCGATGATGAACACCGCCGTCAGCGCGGACATCGAGGGAAAAGACGCGAAAAAGGTCGGCAAGGCGGTTTTTGACTGCATATCGGAGCTCGAAAACAAGCTCCTCTCGCGCCATATCGAAACATCCGCCGTCAGCGAGATAAACGACGCGGCGGGACAGAGCATTAAGATAACTCTCTTTTCGTCTTCTGCGAACGGGAAGATAAACGACCCCGAAAAGAAGATGGGGGATATACTCTCGAAGTGCGAAGAGTTGAGAAAGTCGAGCGGCGGCGCGTTCGACCCTCTGCTCGGCAGACTCAGCGACCTTTGGGGATTCGGCACGGGCAATGAGAGAGTGCCCGGCAAGGATGAAATAAACTCGGCGCTCAACGGCACCGGTTCCGCCATAGAGATAAACGAGAACGGCATAAAAATACCGTTGGGTACGGTGCTCGACCTCGGCTCGGTAGGCAAGGGCATCGCCTGCGACGAGGTGCGCGGAGTGCTCGAAAATTCAAAAATAAAGCGCGCGGTCGTCTCCGTCGGCGGGAGCATACTTCTCTACGGCGAGGGAGAAAAATTCACTGTCGGTATAAGAGATCCTTTTTCGGAGAGCTCGACTGAGAGCTTTGCGGTTTTGACTCTGCCCGCGACCTGTGTTTCGACCTCCGGCAGCTACGAGCGGTATTTTGACCGCGACGGCGTGCGATATCATCATATACTCGACCCGAAAACGGGTTATCCCGCAGAGAGCGGACTTGTCAGCGTGACGGTCGTCTGCAGCGACGGGTTTATGTCCGATGCGCTTTCGACTGCGTGCTTCGTGCTCGGCTACGAGAAATCGCTGCCGCTGCTTGAAAAATACGGCGCGCAGGCTGTGTTCGTGTTCAATGACAGGAGCGTCAGGGTCACTGGCTCTCTCGCGGACAGCTTCAAACTTGAAAAGGACGGATTCAAACTTTTATAACGGGGGAGACAGATGCAGCGCAGATTCGTAAAAAAAGCCGATATCGCATTGATAGCGGTCATACTCTGCGTCGGCGCGGCTCTTCTGATATGGCGATTTTTGCCGTCGAACGGAAAGACCGAGGCGGTCATCTATGCGGGCGGCGAAGTATATCGCCGCGTAACGCTCGACAAGAGCGCTGATATGACAATAACACCCGACACCGACCCCAAGGTCGTGATAAAAATAAAGGACGGAGCTGTCTGGTTCGAAGACGCGGACTGCCGCGACAAATTGTGCGTAAAATCGGGAAAACTCACCCGCCCGGGCGACACCGCTGCGTGCCTGCCCGCAGGAGTTGTGATAAGGCTCGAGGGCTCGGAGAAGCGGCACGACGCCCTGACCGGGAGGATATGCCCATGAAAGCGAGAAAGACCGCTCTTTTAGGTATCCTTTGCGCCCAGGCAATCGCGCTCTCGTTTCTTGAAAATCTGATTCCCTCTCTGCCGTTTCTGCCGCCGGGAGCTAAGCCGGGATTTTCAAATATAGTGACGATGTTCACTGTTCTCACTCTCGGACTGCCGCAGGCGATGTGCATAACCGTGTTCAAGGCGCTCTTTGCGCTGATGACACGCGGCGCGACGGCGTTTTTTATGAGCCTCGCGGGAGGAGTGCTCAGCACCCTCGCGATGTGGGCGGCAACAAAAATAAAATCCGATCCCTTCGGTCTGCTCGGCGCGTCGATAATCGCCGCCGTATGCCATAACGCAGGTCAGCTCGCCGCCGCGGCGGTGCTCACGGGGACGGGAGCCGTGCTCGGCTATGCGCCGGCACTGCTGATATTTTCGCTTATAACCGGAGCTGTTACTGGAACGGTGCTGCGCATAGTCATGCCGGCGCTCGAAAAACAGACGCGGTTTATAATAAAGAAGTAATAATTAATCATAAGGAGTTGAAGAAATGAGCTCGGTTAAACTCGACGGTGTTCTCAAAGCTGTCAAGCAGGTACGCGGCGGCGTGCATGTCAACCACAACAAGAACACCGCAGACTGTGAAGTCGTAAGAATTCCAGTCCCCGAAAAAGTGCTCCTGCCCATGCAGCAGCATATCGGTGTACCGTGCACACCCACTGTAAAAGCGGGCGACAAAGTTTCGGTCGGACAGATAGTGGGCGACAGCGACAAATTCCTCAGCGCGCCGATCCACGCATCTATATCCGGTACCGTCAGCGCAGTCAAGCAGGCGACGCTTGCAAACGGCGTTATCACTCAGGCGGTGGAGATAGAGTCCGACGGCGAGATGCGCCTTTTCGACGGTCTTGAGCCGCCGAAGGTGACGGGCAAGGAGAGCTTCCTTCGCGCCGTCAGGGATTCCGGCCTTGTCGGACTCGGCGGAGCGGGCTTCCCCACGCATGTCAAGCTGCGTATCCCGCCCGACAAGAATGTTGACACACTCATAGTCAACGCCGCGGAGTGCGAACCCTACATAACCGTTGACTACCGCGAGTGCCTTGAAAATTCGTGGGACATCCTCTCGAGCATCTATACTTTGAAAGAGATACTCGGTTTCAAGCGCGTCGTTATCGCCGCAGAGGACAACAAGCCCGAAGCTTTCAAAGTGCTCAAGGCTATAGCGGACAGAGATGTTGCGGAGGATAACGTGGTGCGCCTCATGACGCTCAAGTCGAAGTATCCCCAGGGCGCAGAGAAGATGATGGTGCTCTCCGCCACGGGCAGAAAGGTTCCGCCCGGAAAGCTGCCCGCCGATGTCGGCTGCGTTGTTATGAACGTCGCCTCCGTCGCATTTATAGCAAGATATCTCAAGAGCGGCAAGCCACTCGTCAGCCGCTCGCTGACCGTTGACGGCTCCGCGATAGCCGACCCGAAGAACGTCCGCGTGCCTATCGGCATGAACGTCGGTGAAATAATCGACTTCTGCGGCGGCTTCAAAGCCGAACCCGGCAAGATAATAACCGGCGGCCCGATGATGGGACTTGCCGTTGTCAACACGGATATTCCCGTTCTCAAGCAGAACAACGCCATTCTCGCCTTTGCCGACGATGCGTCAAAGGTCAAGAAAGAGCGCGACTGCATCCGCTGCGGCAGATGTGCGGCGGCATGTCCGTTGAGCCTTATGCCCACGCTTGTTGAACGCTATATAAAGGCGAAGGATATAGACAGGCTTGAAAAATCCGGCGCCATGGTCTGCATGGAGTGCGGCTCATGCGCTTATTCATGTCCCGCGGCAAAGCCGCTTGTCCAGTATATGCGCCTTGCAAAACAGATGCTGAGAGAGGAGAAGAGCAAAAATGCCTGAAATGCCTGAAAAGAAACTTACAGTCAGCGCATCTCCCCATGTGCGCTCGGCTCAGACGGTCAGCGGAATAATGCTCAATGTTATTATCGCGCTGATTCCCGCACTTGCGGCGTCCGTCTGGCTCTTCGGTCCGCGCGTCCTGCTCATCTGCCTCGTAACGGTGGGCACCTGTATGCTCTCCGAGTATCTGTCGCGCAGAATCATGAAGCGCAGCAACACGCTCGGTGATTTGAGCGCGGTCGTCACCGGACTTCTGCTCGCCTTTAACCTGCCTGTGTCTATTCCGCTGTGGCAGGCGGCGATAGGTTCCGTTATCGCAATAGTTGTTGTAAAACAGCTCTTCGGCGGAATCGGCCAGAACTTCGTCAACCCCGCGATAACCGGAAGAATCATTCTCATGGTCTCGTTCCCGACCGCCATGACAACATGGATAAAGCCCCTCTCGTGGCTCGACAAGGGCGCAGAAGCGGTAACCACCGCAACACCTTTAACCATGCTGACAAAGGGCGGCGAGCTCTCCGACGGACTGCCGAGCCTCGTTGATATGCTCATAGGCATCCGCGGCGGCAGCCTCGGCGAGACCTGCGCAGTGGCGCTGATAATCGGCGGAGTTTATCTGATGATAAGAAAGATAATCTCTCCCGCAATTCCGCTGTCGTTCATCGGCACTGTAGCCGTTATAATGCTCATAGCCGGCAAGGGCAGTTTCACTTTTGTCGCCTATCAGCTGCTCAGCGGCGGACTTATGCTCGGCGCGTTCTTCATGGCTACCGACTACACCACCTCGCCCATCAATCTCAAGGGCAGAATAATCTTCGGCATCGGCTGCGGTCTGCTGACCTCGTTTATCAGACTCTTCGGCTCGCTGCCCGAGGGCGTCTCGTTCTCAATAATCCTTATGAACATACTCGTTCCCCATATAGAGCATCTGACCACCCCGAAGCCTTTCGGCACGGTCAAGGAGAAAAAGAAGAAAGGGGCTGAGAAGGCATGAAGAATTTCAAGGAATTTGCCATCCCGACTGTAGCGCTCTTTCTGATATGCCTCGTCGCCACGACTCTTCTCGCCGTTACAAATAAAGTCACGGCTCCGAAGATAGCGGAGCTCTCGGCGCAGACCGAGGTCGAAACAAGGCAGAAAGTCCTGCCCGCCGCGACTCAGTTCGGCGAAACGCAGGAGATGAAGGGCGGCAGCGGCACTTACGCTGTCGGCAAGGATGCAAGCGGCAACGAAGTCGGCTATGTCTTTGTCACCGTTTCCAAGGGCTACGGCGGAGATGTGAAGATAATGACCGGAGTCGACAAAAACGGCGCAGTCACCGGCATTTCGCCGCTCGAACTCAACGAGACCGCCGGCCTCGGCATGAAAGCCCAGAATGCCAGCTTCCTCGACCAGTTCAAGGGAAAGGTCAAGGATATTGCAGTCAACAAAAACAGTGCCTCCGGCAACGAGATCCAGGCGCTCACCGGCGCTACGATAACCTCGAAAGCCGTCACGGCGGCAGTCAATGAGGCGCTGAGCTACTATGATTCCAATTTAAAGGGGGCGGAGTAAAAAATGGCAAAGAAAAAGAGTCTTTTTCAGGAGTTTACCAAGGGCATTCTCGTTGAGAACCCCGTTCTCCGTCTGGTGCTCGGCACCTGCCCGACGCTCGCGGTTTCGACCTCGGTCGAGAGTGCGCTGGGCATGGGCGTTGCAGCTTCGATAGTCCTTGTGTGCTCGAACATCGCCATTTCGGCGCTCAAAAAGGTGATTCCCCAGAAGGTCAGAATCCCCGCTTATATAGTTATAATCGCTTCGTTCGTTACAATAGTCCAGATGCTCGTCAAGGCGTTCGTTCCGCAGATCGATGCTCAGCTCGGCGTTTACCTGCCGCTGATAGTCGTCAACTGCATCATCCTCGGCAGAGCCGAGGCGTTCGCCTGCAAGAACTCCGTTGCGGCTTCCGCCGTTGACGGCCTCGGCATGGGCGTCGGCTTCACCGCAGCGCTGCTCCTCATGGGCGCAGTCAGAGAGCTGCTCGGCACGGGCGCTATCGCCGGACTTCAGATAATCCCGGCTTCCGTCAGCCCGATGCTGATATTCATCCTGCCTCCCGGAGGCTTCTTCGTCTTCGGCATACTCATGGCGTGCGCCAACAAGCTTGCCGACAAGAAGGGTCTTTCAAAGGCGGAGCTCAAGGGCTGCGAAGCTTGCCCGATGGCGGCTTCCTGCTCCCTTCGCGGCGAAGTTGAAAACAAAAAGGACGGAAAGGAGGCGGCAGGCAAATGAAAATAATGCTTTCAATACTGCTTACCGGTATCCTTACAGAGAACTTCATTCTCGCAAAGTTCCTCGGCATCTGCCCGTTCCTCGGCGTGTCGAAGAAGCTCAACACCGCAGTCGGAATGAGTGCCGCCGTTATATTCGTCATGCTGCTCTCGACTGCTGTTACATATCCCATCAACGCGAAGCTGCTCGTGCCCAATGATCTTGAATATCTCCAGACTATAGTATTCATTCTCGTCATAGCGGCTCTTGTTCAGCTCGTCGAGATAATCCTCAAGAAGTATATGCCCGCGCTTTATAATGCGCTTGGTATCTATCTTCCGCTGATAACAACGAACTGCGCGGTGCTCGGCGTCGTGCTTATAAACGTTGAGAACAACTACAATTTCGGCCAGTCGATGATGCGCTCGCTCGGCGGCGGTCTCGGCTTCATGCTCGCTATGGTCATGTTCGCGGGCGTCAGAGAGCGCCTCGAGAGCTGCGACGTGCCGAAATTCCTTCAGGGTCTGCCCATAACGCTCATTGCCGCATCGCTCACCTCGGTCTCCTTCCTCGGATTCTCGGGCGTTGTCGACGGCATATTCGGTTGAGAAAGGACGGGATAATATGCATCTTATTATAATTGCGGTTGTCATCGTCTCCGTCATCGGACTTATAGCCGGTCTCGGTCTCGCCGTTGCGTCAAAGGTCATGGCTGTCCCGGTCGACGAAAAGGCCGAGGAGATTCAGGCGGCGCTGCCCGGCGCAAACTGCGGCGCGTGCGGCTTCTCCGGCTGCTCCGGCTATGCGGCAGCTCTCTCTCAGGGCAAAACCACCGACACCGGACGCTGCATGCCCGGCGGCGCGGAGGTCAGCAAAGCTATTGCAAAAATAACCGGACTCGCGGCGGGGGATGTCGTTCCCATGACTGCCGTTGTCCTCTGCCAGGGCAACATGCACAACACGGACACGAAGCTCAACTATGTCGGAGTCAAGAGCTGTAAAATGGCAACTCAGCTTTTCGGCGGACCGAAAGAGTGCGTCTACGGCTGCATCGGCTTCGGCGACTGCGTTGAGGTATGTCCCTATGACGCGATTCATATTTGTGAGGGCGTTGCGAGAATAAATCCGCTTGCGTGCCACGCCTGCAAGATGTGCGTCAACACCTGCCCCAAGGGCATTATCGATCTTATGCCCCTGCACGAGGCAAAGGCCGCTGTCATGTGCAAGAACCATGACAAGGGCGCCCAGACCAGAAAAGAGTGCAAGGCGGGCTGCATTGGCTGCATGAAGTGCGTCAAGACCTGCGAATACGGCGCGGTCACGGTCGAGAACTTCTGCGCTAAGGTCGATTACGACAAGTGCGTCGGCTGCGGCAAGTGCCACGAGGCGTGCCCGGTCAAGTGCATCGATGTTATCGAGCCCGGAGTGAAGATAACTGAGACGAAAGTCAACTAAATGAATACGCGAGAGCACCCGGAGTTGTGAAAACAGCTTCGGGTGTTTTGCTTTTTATTATAATTTGTAGGGGTTGGCGACCTCGACAACCCTATGCCGCCAACGGCGGCACTGTTTAAAAGAAAAGTAGATTGTGGACGGAAAATTGACATTGACAATAATGTCTGATAATATTAAATAAAAAGAGATATACGGAGGGATGCCTATAGCCGATTGAACGCAATCTTCAAAGGGAACAGGGCGCGGAATAAATATCAAGCCCGGAGGCGAAAGCTATATGAAAAAAGCAATAATTATATTAATATCGGTTCTGCTCATAACGAGCTTTGCGGCGTGCCGAAACGGAGACGCGGAGACGGCGGGAACGACCGTTCCGGAGAACACCACGGCAGAAAGTACAGCCGAAATAAGTTCAGCTCCGCAGACAATCGAAAAAACTCTCGACGGAGTGACGCTGAAGGTTTATATCGAAAATCCGAAAGTCAATCCGGGCGGCGAAGTGCATATCACGGCAACCGTCACGAACAACAGCGGAAAAGATATAATTTCAACGCTCCCGATATATAATCAGCAGCACTATGAGATACGCACAAAAATTCTGACGCAGGGCGGAAAAGCGTTCTACGACAAAGATTATCCCATAGAAGTGACCGAGGATGCCGAGCGCAAGTTCACCGTCAAGAGCGGGGAGAGCTATGTTCAGGATATGTATCTCGTCGCCGCCGAGATGGACTCCGGCATGAGCAGCGCCGCCGATGCCGTGCTTTACGGCGCGGGAAAATGCGCGGGAACTTCAACTTTCAAATGGGACGGCAGCAAGGGCGCAGAGAAGTCGCTGACGGTTTCGTTTGAGATAGAGATAGCCTGAATTTTATAATGAAACCCGACCCGAGGATATAATTTTTGGGGTCGGGTTTGCAATTTTTAGCGTAAAGGGATATAACTTTACAGTTCGGCGTAATAGTATTTCGACTTAAACGTCAGCGGCTCAAAAGACATTGAAAATATTGACCTTTGCACAAAAGAGCCGTATTGCTTAGACTGATATAACAGAAAAGCGATATGTAAAGCTAATATACTTTACGCATCGCTTTTTCTGATTCATTGCCATTTATTCTGCCGGGTGGGGATTATACCCACTCCTTGATAACTTCCGGGTGCTTGAAAGTCTCATCTATAGACTTCAGGAAGGGGACTACGTCGCCCATGTCGAGCGCGCGGTGGTCGAAAACGACGGTGAAGACGAGCTTCTTGCCGACCGTTACCGTGCCGTCGGGATTTGCAATCGCCGTGTCGCGCGGAGCGCCTACGCCTATCGCGGCGACCTGCGGCGGAATTATCTCAAGCAGTGCACAGATGCCGTCCCAGTCCTTGTAGAGCGAACCGAGGTTCGATACGGTTATCGTGCCCTGCTCAATGTCGTATTTTGTGAGCCTGTCGTACTCGGGTATATCATAATATTCTTTCTTGCTCTTGCCGGAGAGGGTTTTTACTTTGTACTTTCCGGTCTTTGAGCCGATGAGGCGGGATATCGTCTGAACCAATTTGCCTTTTGCAAGCCCCTGCAGCGTGTCGTTGAGCGAGACGTCGTACATGACCTGCGACATGTTTGAATTTTTCGCTCTGCGTTGAACATCGGCGAGCGTATCTCTGATATCCCTGAGGTTCTTGTCCTGCATGTTGTGCAGATTTACTGTCATCATCTCACCTGAGTCGAGAAGCATGGGCATCGAGATATTTATTTCGTCGAACTCCGTCACGCATCCGCGGACAAGGCGGGGTTTGAAATCGATATGTGCATTCATCGCGGGGCACTTCTTGAGCGCCTCTGTTATTACTTTTAATATAACTGCGTTGAGCGTGATCTTATCTTCTTTTGCGCGCCCTTCGTTGATTTCTTTGAAAACTTTCAGAAATTCGGACGCCTCAGGCTCGTTTGTAACAACGACATGGGGAATGTCGTGCCAGCTCTGCGCGGTCATGTTTGCGATTATCTTCCTGTTTATGCCGAAGTGCTCGGCTCTTCTGACTGTGAGTGACTGTCTCATTCTGAGGACTCCTTTCATTTTAGCGGTTATGCCGCATTAATAAAAGTATATATTGTCCTCAAACTTAAAAACAAGGAACAGTATCTGGAAGCATGTGCAAAAAGCGACACAAAAAGTGATTTGTGTCGCCAAAAATTATAAACAGTTTAGAAATATTTTCTGAAGCCGTTGAAATATATGCTTGTGGTGAAAGAGACGATAGTCGATGGATCTTCGCGGAAGTCGGAGTTTATCCACTCCGCAATGACGCTGACGATGCCGTTGAAGAACATTATATACATCCAGCGGAACTGCTTATCCGTGATCTCGGGGAAAAACTTCTTCCACTTTATCTGTGTCCTGTCGTAGTTCTTTACGAACAATGAATTGATGAAGCCCTTTCGCGGGCCGCATCTCATCATGTAGCAGCACAGGTCGGAATTATCCCTGACAATATCAAACAGACCGACCAATACTGCATCGAAAACCTCGGGATCCATTCTCTCAATCTGATTATCGATATCGGAGACGAACTCAGCCTCGATGCTCTTCATCAGCGCGTTGATGTCGTCATAGTGGCGGTAGAAGGTGCTTCTGTTGATGTCTGCGCGCTGACATATCTCTCGCACGCTAATCTTGTCGAAGTCCTTTTCTTCAAGCAGTTCGAAGAAGGTGCGGCGTATTGCCGTTTTTGTGTATGCCGTGCGCCTGTTGTGCGCTGGCCTTCCGGTTGCCGGGCTTGTCATGAAAATCACCTGCGTTCGTTTCTGATTCATATAAATATTACCACTAATATGCCCGATTGACAAGAGCTAGCGCGATTTTACTCATGTAAAAAAATATGTTGACAAAAGTGCTAAACACTGTTAAAATAACTAATTGCCGCAGGAAAAAGGCGGCTAATCCTTGCTGCGGACGAACCGCAGCCAAAAGACCAGAAGGAGGTGCTTTAAGAATGTCAGCAAACAACAGCTATGAAGCAATGATGGTTTTCTCCGTCAAGAACGGTGAGGAGGGCGTTCCCGCTCTCATCGAGAAGTTCAAGGCTCTCATCGAGCAGAACGGCACTCTGGACAGCATTGATGAGTGGGGCAAGCGCAAGCTCGCTTACGCTATCGACGATGAGCCCGAGGGATTCTACGCTCTGTTCAATTTCAGCGCTGCACCTGAGTTCCCCGAGGAGTTCTACCGTATCGCCGGTATAACCGACGGCGTTCTCCGCTCACTCGTTGTCAGAAAGTGAGGAAACAAAGATGCTTAACGTTGCAATAATTATGGGCAGACTCACTGCCGATCCCGAGCTGCGTACCACCGCTTCCGGCGTCGCAGTCACCACTTTCTCCGTTGCGGTCGATCGCCGCTTCCAGAGACAGGGTGAAGAGAAGCAGACCGATTTCATCAACGTTGTCGCCTGGAGACAGACTGCAGAGTTCGTTTCCCGCTACTTCCACAGAGGATCGATGATCGCTGTTCGCGGAAGTATCCAGCAGCGCAACTACGAGGACAAGAACGGCAACAAGCGCACTGCGTTTGAGATAGTTGCCGAGGAAGTCAGCTTCTGCGGATCAAAGGCAGAGACCGGCACGGGTGCCCGCCAGAACGAGCAGCCCGCGCGCGTTCAGCCCGCAGCGTCCTTCGCCACAGGCGGAGCGGACGATTTTGAGGAGATCCCGATAAGCGACGATCTCCCGTTCTGAGAAAAACTTGAACACGGCGTCTGACGCCGAACGAATAGCCCCGAGCCG
>OHBQ01000197.1_pt1 | contig 32711 bp, 30 predicted proteins | sample 1577401 | NCBI WGS metagenome assembly OHBQ01 (sample SAMEA3879581, study PRJEB24766) | human gut metagenome | biome: human-associated habitat; feature: feces | place: USA | collected 1985/1987
TCATATCATTTTTTATTAATATTATATAAATATAATTTATGACAATCTTACAAATATAAGAAAAACATCATCTTATGGTTTGGTCGATTTAATCAAGTAAATTCTATAAATTGGTATTAGCCTTTTGCATCACTTGCGAAAACGTTTGCTGCTATAAAATTACAGCGTTCTCAAAGACTGAGAACAATATGTGAAAACTAAAATTATTTTGCGTAAATTAATTGTGAAAAGTGACAAAAAAGCCGTTCACAATCAGTGAAAAAGTTCTGAAAATTAATTTTTTATAAATAAAATATTGCGAATACCATTGACAAACATAGTTTACTGTAGTATAATTTCATTAGAAAATACAGAAAACGTTTAAGTTCAGTTACGAGGTATATATTTATAGTGGGTATAATGGAGGTCACGCTGATGAAAAGCATTAATTTTATGGGCGACAATGGTTTCAAAGAAGCACTTGAGAGCGTTGGTGTAACTGCAAGCAGCAGTATCAGCAGCGAGAAGATCTCGGGCTGTTTTAAATATGTTACGGCTGACGATATGTGTATTATCACTGGATACTGCGGTGACAGCCATATCGAAGTGCTGGAGCTTCCTTTTGAGCTTCGTGGCAAAAAGGTCATAGCTGTTGCAGGCGGTGCTTTCGCACATCTTTACGACCTTAAATGTGCTGTTATCTCAAAGGACGTTGTTATCATCGGAAGAAAGGCATTTTACAAATGCTGTTCACTGGTGAATGTGACTATACCTGAGAGCGTAAGGTTTATTGGTGAGATGGCATTCTGCGGTTGTGAATCTCTGAGATTTGCGACTATACCTGACGGTGTAGAAAGGATACTGCCATTCACGTTCTACAATTGCGACAGTTTGGAGAGAGCTGACCTGCCTGAGAGCGTAAGAGAGATCGGTGAGTCTGCATTCGGTTTCTGCTCTTCAATGAAAGAAATTTGTCTTAATGAAAATATAGTTTCCATAGGAAACGGAGCTTTCCAGAACTGCATTTCTCTGAGGGAGCTTGAGATACCGGCAGCTATGATCGAGATCGCAGAGAATGCTTTCACATTCTGCTCAGGTCTGGAAGCGATCTCTATACCATTTGGAATCGAGGCTGTTGGCGACTACGCATTCTTCGGCTGCTCTGCTCTGAAAAAGGTTGAATTCGCAGGATCTGTAAGAAAGATAGGCGAGTGTGCATTTGCACTTTGTGAGAAGCTCGAGAGCGTTTATCTTCCTGATTCCGTTAGCAGGATAGGCAAGAGAGCGTTTGCTCAGAATACTGTAGTTAAGACGGTGAGGATGTCAGGCAAGATCGCTTGTGTTGGAAACGAGGCTTTCCGAGGCTGTAAGGCTTTGAGAGAAGTTGTTATCCCATCATCTGTGAAGAAGCTTGGTGCAAAGGCTTTCGTGGATTGCTCTGAGTTACAAAGCGTTGTTATTCAGCATGGTGCCGATGGCATTGCGGAGGACGCTTTTGAGAGCGGTGCCGCCTTGATCACTGCTGACGCTGTTCCTGCACTTGATGACGAAACATTCAGGATAGCCGAGGCTGTTTACAACAAAAATTTCGCTTTATAAAATATATAACCTCTGGATCTGGGCGGCAGCTTTTAAGTTGTCGCCCTTTTTCTGTCTATTTGCAGGCGGGATATAATAATCCAAGTCGGTAGGATACAGGTCATTGTCGGTGGTATATAAAAAAACGAGCGACCAAAGGTCGCCCTGCGATATGTAAACAAAAAAAATACGCTCTGCATAACGCAGAACGTATTCAGTGGGGTGGGTAGTGAGATTCGAACTCACGGTCTTCAGTGCCACAAACTGACGCGTTAGGCCAGCTACGCTATACCCACCATACATATTAGAAGAAAATACTCGCAGCAGATTTTCATCTGGAACGAGTTTAATGGTACGCCATACTGGATTCGAACCAGTGACCTACCGCTTAGAAGGCGGTTGCTCTATCCAACTGAGCTAATGACGCATACTGTACTCATTGATATCTCAAACTCGGATAAAAGTTTAAGATATATTGGAGCGGGTGATGGGAATCGAACCCACATGACCAGCTTGGAAGGCTGGAGTTCTACCACTGAACTACACCCGCATACTGCCTGACCAGGCGTTTTTGGTGGTCTTTCAAGCTTACCGCTCAATCAACGATATTTATTATACCACTACAAGAGCCTTTTGTCAAGCACTTTTTTATATTTTTTTCATCTAAACTCAACTTTGTGCAATTTCACTTATTTGTTCTTCTTATGTTGTTTCATTTTATTCACTATAACATCTTTGAACAAAAAGCCAACGATACCTGCTACTAGAGCTACTCCAAGCACCACAAGTGCAACTGTGAAGTTGCCGCTTTTTACATTGCTCCCCAAAATCGTGGAGAGCATTATTGCTGGAAGTCTGCAAGGCATGACATAATAGAAAAAATCCTTCTTGCTTATGGGAGTCAGGGGGACGATATATGAGATAACGTCTTTGGGTATTCCCGGTATGAGATAGAGGATTATAAGGATAACGGTTAGCTTTTTCTCATTTTGCAGGAATTTGAATTTTTTTAGCTGTTTCTCGTCAACAAAGGCTTCCACTATCGGTCTGCCAAATTTTTTCACAAGCACGAATATTGCCATTGTGCCAAGGAGCGTACCTATGAATGATAGCAACCCGCCCCAGAACCAGCCGAACAGCACTCCACCCACCACTTGTATAGGCGGTATGACCGCTATGACCACTTGAAGAGCTTGTATGAAAGTAAAGATAAGCACTCCCACAATGCCACTGTAGTTATCAAGCTTACGCTCCAAGGCTGCAATGCCTGCCTTGCTGTGAAGCGCTTTTATAAGAGGTATACACGCCACTATAGCCATTGCTATGACCGCTATTATTGCAACAAGGCTTATTATCTGTATTTTTTTCTTGTGCCTTGCAGTTTGTATTTTCGCCTCGTTTAATATTTCTTTCTCTTGTTCTTCGTTCATAAAAACGTCACCGTCATTTTCTTCTGAGTATTTTTTTCCTAAACCAATTTATGTACATATCTGTCAGCTGTGTGAGGGCATAGTCATAAATAAAGAAAAACAGGTTCGCCGCCAGCCACAATACCAAGACGGCGTATTTTCCAAACATCTCCATGCCCTCGAGCATATCCACTGAGGTGAAGATATACTGAAAAGCCAAAAAGAATATGACTATCGCCACATTGAACACTGCAAGCTTTATTGCCCACACCAATAGGCGGTTTTTCTTTTGGTCGAGATAATATTTAAGTATTGGATAATACCCCATGAACAATATGAAAAGCAGGGTCGCTTCGTAATTTGGGGTCACGAAAATGCTCAGCAGGCTCACTGCGCAATAGGTGGCTATCGCCCAGTTTTTATCCACCTCCACTATCATCACAACCATCATGAAGCCTGCGAAGGTAGGGATAGTATAATCGAGCATGGGCAAAAAGCTGCTTGAAAACATCAAAAGCAGGCAGACAGCAGAGCATATGCCGCCAAGTGCCACTCGAAAAGCTATTTTATTTCTCATGATCATTTAACAGCAAGGGATAAGGTCGCCACCCATCATTTCACAGCAGCAATCAGCACAGCAAAGGGAGGAACAGCAATCTGGTCCGCTCATGCCGCCTGCTTGGTAGCCCTGAGTTGGGTTGCCGCTCATATAGCCGCTGCGTTGTCTGTTCATCTGGGCTAACACGCTCTGATACTCCATGTTATTTGGGTCTAGCTGGACGGCTCTTGTGAAGTTGTTATAAGCCTCATTGAGCCAGCCTCTGCGGTGGCAGATAGTGCCTTTGAGGAAATACCACTCGGCATTTCTTTCCGAGGCGGACACGTTATCAAGTATCTGGTCTGCCTGTGTGTAGCTTCCGCTTTGGATAAGGCTTCTGATATAGCCTGAGTCAAAGCCCTGTGAAGAGGCATAGCCGTCATAGCCGCTTTCTGCGGACTGGTATCCTCCCCCACGTCTTGAAGTCATGATCTGATCGTAGGCAGCGTTTATCTCGGACATTTTCTCCTCAGCTACGTCAGCTAGGGGGTTATCCTGATACTGGTCGGGGTGATATTTTTTCACAAGCTCTTTATAAGCTGATTTTATTTCAGCGTCTGAAGCTGTTGGGGATACACCTAAAATTTTGTAAGGGTCTTTGGAGATCATTGATCGTTATTTCCTTTCCTGTTATTGCGGAATTTTCCGCTTCTTATTTGAGTATAGACATTTTTAAGTCCAAGATACACGATATTATCAAGTATATCACGATATCTTTTAAGATCGAGCTTCACATAGATATCTGCCATTTCGCCCAGAGTGAAATTTATGCTGTCATCACAAAAGGCGTGAACTTGTTTCAGATAGTCCGCATTTATGCCCTCGGCAGGTGGAAATTTTGCAAGGAGCGGATTGTAGCTTTCACTCTCGTGGTCGTCGGGCAGGTCATCAAGAGCGTCACAGATATAGATAAATCTGCCGAGAAGGTAGCCGAATCGTTCAAGGAGCGGTCGGCGCTGGTCATGCTTGCTTGTAAGTCCGCCTGCAACGGCTTGCATCATAAGTGCGGTAGGCTCGCAGGCAAGGTCTATGCCTGCTGTTTTTTCACGTTCTATTTTATTTTGCAATTTCATTGCGTTTTCAACAGCAGGGGCAAGATCCGGATAAAGGTGAGCCGCTTTTTTATAGGGCTTTTTGAAAAAAGGCAGAAGTGCAAATGCGGCAAGCTTGCCTTTTAGCCCTTTATCGGCTATATCGTCACGGAGCTTATGATATGTGAGTATCACGGCGGCTGAGGACGTATATTTAAGGTCACAGGTACACTTTGCGCACATGGTCTTTTTAAGAGGGTGTGCGATACAGCGTTGCTTTTCTGCGTCAAGCTTCACTCCCCTCACAGAGAGATCCATAAGGGAGAGAAATGCGAAATCGTAGCTAAGGGTAAAGCGTGTCACAAAGCCATAGCGCCTGCCCATATCCTTACAGAGTCCGCAGTAGACAGCTTTATAGATATCATATTCAAACATTCGCATATAGGGTTTGAAAGGGCGGACATATCCGAACATAGGCACTCCTTAGGTTTTCGTTACTATACATTATAAAACACGATTGTGTATATCCCGTGAAATATATAACATTATACAACAATTTTAAGATAAAAGTCAATAATTTTTATGATAAAAATAAGGGTGGGGTAATGGAGGAATCGAAAAGACGGACGGGATAAAAAAATAGAGCAAAATACAAAAGGGCGACCAAAGGCCGCCCCTACATCAGGTTTTTATAAACAAACGCTGGGATCAGGTCACAGCAAACTGTGAGTTATAGAGATCGGCATAGAAGCCGTTCTTTGCCATAAGCTCATCATGACTTCCCTGCTCTACTATGTGTCCCGAATCCATTACTATGATAGTATCTGCGTTCTTGATAGTAGAAAGTCTATGGGCGATTATAAAGCTCGTTCTGCCCTGCATCAGTTTCTCAAAGGCACGCTGTACCAATATCTCCGTACGGGTATCTATAGATGATGTAGCTTCGTCCAGAATGAGCATTGGCGGCAGGGAGAGCATTACTCGTGCGATACAGAGAAGCTGTTTCTGTCCTGCGGAGATAGTGCTGTAGCTGTCTGAAATAACGGTATCATAGCCCTTTGGCAGACGCTTTATAAAGCCATGACAATGGGCTGACTTGGCGGCGGCTATCATTTCTTCCTCGGTGGCGTCAGGCTTGCCGTAGCAGAGGTTCTCTCTTATGGTGCCTGTTTTCAGCCACGTTTCCTGCAAGACCATACCGTACATACTTCTCATGGAATCACGGGTACAATTCTTTATAGGCTTGCCGCTTATGCGTATCTCGCCGCTGTCGGTATCATAGAACCTCATAAGGAGGTTTATCATGGTGGTCTTGCCGCAGCCTGTTGGTCCTACGATAGCTGTACGCTGACCGCTCTTTACATGGAGGTTAAAATTCTCGATAAGCTTCACATCAGGCACATAGCTAAATGACACGTTGTCAACGTCTAATGTGCCGTCAACGGAGGTAAGGACAGTAGCGTTAGAGCTGTCAGGTATCTCCTCTGTTTCGTCTATGACCTCAAAGACACGCTTTGCAGAAGCGAATGCACTTTGAAGCTCGGTGATAACGCCTGATATTTCGTTGAAAGGCTTTGTATACTGATTTGCATAGGTGAGGAAACAGCTGAGATTACCAACTGTGAAGCCCACGCCTTTTATTACAGAGAGTGCGCCCACGATACCGACAGCCATATAGACGAGGTTGTTTACAAAACGTGTGCATGGGTTGGTGAGTGAGGAGAAGAATGTGGCGTTAAGTCCAACTTTCTGGAGTTTCAGGTTCACTTCTTCAAACTGCTCCTCAGCTTCTTCCTGATAGCCGAATGCTGTTACTACCTTCTGATTGCCTGTCATTTCCTCAACAAGGCTGGTCATATCGCCTCTTGCAACTGATTGCTGGTGGAAAAGCTTGAATGTGTTCTTGGCGATAAATCTTGCGACAAATAGGGAAAGCGGAGTGAGGATAACCACGATAAGGGTTATTTTCACGTTTATGGAGAGCATGAATCCAAGTGTACCAAAAATTGTACATACGCCTGTGAAAAGCTGTGAAAAGCCCATGAGAAGTCCGTCTGACACCTGCTCCAAGTCGGAGATTATACGGCTGATTATATCACCGTGAGGGTGGGAGTCGATATAAGAAAGGGGTAGCTTTTGGAGCTTTGCGAAAGCATCGTTTCGGATATCTCTTACCACGCAATAGGTTATCTTATTTGTACAAAGTGACATAAGCCACTGGGCAATGCCTGTTACGGTGACTATTACGCCAAGCTTGATGATGATATTGATAATTCCGTCAAAATCTACAAGTCCCTTGGCTATGATAAGGTCAACAGCGTTGCCGACGAGGATAGGAGCATAAAGGGTGGTGGCAACTGCTATGACCGCAAAGACCATGGACAGTATGAACAGCCACATATGCGGTTTTGCGTATCTTAGAAGCGGTCTGAGAGCTGAGGTATCAAGCTTGTTTTTTGTGCTTTGCTTAGCCATTTGCCTGCGCCTCCTTTTCTGAAAGCTGTGAAAGGCATATTTCTTTATATACCTCGCAGCCCTTATAAAGCTCTGAATGAGTGCCGATACCTGCTATTTTGCCATCGTCAAGAACGATTATCTTATCGGCACTTTTTATAGATGAGATTCTCTGTGAAACTATGAAAACGGTCATGCCGCTTGTTTTTTCGTGGATAGCTTTTCTTAGTCTTGCATCTGTGGCAAGGTCAAGGGCGGAGGCTGAATCATCGAGAATGAGTATCTCAGGATCACCAACCAATGCTCTTGCAATGGTAAGTCTTTGACGCTGACCGCCTGAGAGGTTTTTGCCCTCCTGCAAGATCATTTCGTCAAGCTTATCAGGCTTTTTCTCAACAAAGTCTTTTGCCTGAGCGATATCAAGAGCGTTCCAGATATCCTCGTCCGTGGCGTTTTTATCACGCCACTGCATATTGTGTCTTATAGTACCCTTAAAGAGGACAGCTTTCTGAGGAACAATGCCTATCATACCTCTGAGCTGTGAGAATGGGTACTCTTTTACGTCAACGCCGTCAACGAGGACTTCCCCCTGACGGACGTCATAAAATCTTGGGATAAGGTTGATAAGAGAGGTCTTACCTGAGCCTGTACCACCGATTATACCGATAGTTTCGCCTTTCATGGCTTTGAAGCTTATATCCGAAAGAGAGTCGGCTTCGGCTGATGCGTATGAGAAGAAACAGTTCCTAAACTCTACGCATGGGGCATTACCGTCAGTTGCGACAGGCTTATTATCCTTATCGGATACACTTGGCTCCACAGCGAAAACGTCATTTATTCTGATAGCGGAAGCCTGCATTTTGGTGATATTTGTAACGAGTATCGCCATAGCGAGGAGTGCCAAAAGTATCTGGTTCATATAGTTTACAAGGGCTATCACTTCGCCCTGTGAGATAAAGCCTGTATAAACCGTTTTGCCGCCGAACCAAATGATAGCGATGATAGCGAAGTTTACGATAACATAGGTGGCAGGATTCATGAGGGCGGAAATTCTTCCTGCGATAATCTGCTGACGTCTAAGTTCTTCGGTATTATCAGCGAACTCTTTTTCCTCGTCTTTCTGACGGGAAAATGCTCTGATAACTCTTGCGCCTGTGAGAGTTTCGCTTGTCATAAGGTTAGTTTTATCTAGCTTTTTCTGGATATTCTTATACTGCGGTATAGTGATGTGCATTATAAGGTAGATAACATAGGCAAGGCAAGGTGCGATTATCAGGAAGATAAGAGTAAGCTTTACTGATATGGAAAACGCCATTATGATAGAACCAAGCACTATAAAAGGTGAACGGAGGAAAAGACGAAGGAGGATATTCACGCCCTGCTGAGCGGTATTGATATCCGCTGTCATTCGTGTGACGAGGGTATGGCTTCCAACGCTGTCTATTTCCGCATAGGACAGTGAATTGATATGCTTGAAGAGGTCACGTCGGAGAGCTGTTCCAAAGCCTAGGGACGCTTTTGCGGCGAAATACTGAGCAGTCAGCGCACAAGCCAGACCACAGAAGGCGAGGAGGACAAGCACGCCACCCATTTTATAGATGTAGGGCTTATCAGCATTTTTTATACCCACGTCAATGATATTAGCCATAACGAGTGGCACTGCAAGCTCAAAGCAGGCTTCGATAAGCTTAAACAGCGGACCGATTATGCTTTCTTTTTTATAGTTTTTCAGATACCTAAAAAGCTTCAGCATTTTTCTTTCTCCCAACTAAATAAAATCATATAAATTTTATTATATCATATGTTTTTGTACATTTGTAGACGAATAAGTTAATTCTTTAAAAAAGTGGGGAATAATGTAGGGGCAAAAAGTTCGCTCGTCTTTATACACCGGCATAGTTTGTGAAAATTCAAGCCTCGCACCTCCGAGCGGGACGCCGAGGGCGTCGTCCCCTACAATAATCATCGCCGCAGGCGATACCTTCATTCCTCATTCCTCACTTCTAACAAAAAGGGGGTTGACAAAAGGGTGAAAGTGTGCTATAGTCATATCAATAGGTTTAAATGCTATGACGGAAATAAGTAGCCTTTTGCGAAATTTCAGAGAGCTTTCGGTCGGTGCGAGGAAGCATTTCTACAAAGTGTGAATACATTCCTGAGCTGTTCGCTGAGAAAGCTTTTGCGTAAGGCGAAACGGTTTGCACACGTTACAGTGCTATGGCTTCGCTTTCTGCTGAGCCTGTAAGGTCGGGAGTTTCCCCGATAAACTGAGGTGGTACCACGATAATTCGTCCTCTGACAGATATTCTGTCAGGGGATTTTTTATTTATGTACCGCAAAAAATAATACGGAGGTATGAAAAATGACAGTATTTGAAGAACTGAAAAGAAGAGGTCTTCTCGCTCAGCTTACTGATGAGGAGGAAATAAAGGAGCTTATCAACGCTGGTAAGGCGACTTTCTACATCGGCTTTGACCCGACCGCTGATTCACTCCACGTTGGTCACTTTATGGCACTTTGCCTTATGAAGCGTTTGCAAATGGCAGGCAACAAGCCTATCGTTCTTATAGGCGGCGGTACAGCTATGATAGGCGACCCGTCAGGCAAAACAGATATGAGAAAAATGATGACAAAGGAAACTATCAACCACAATGTTGAATGTTTCAAAAAGCAGATGTCACACTTCATTGATTTTTCTGATGACAAAGCTATTATCGTAAACAATGGCGATTGGCTGCTTGACCTTAATTATGTGGACGTACTTCGTGACGTTGGTGCTTGCTTCTCTGTAAACAAGATGCTTACATTCGAGTGCTACAAGCAGAGAATGGAGAGAGGACTGACTTTCCTTGAGTTCAACTACATGATAATGCAGTCCTACGATTTCTACAGACTTTTCCAGGATTACGGCTGTAATATGCAGTTCGGCGGTGACGATCAGTGGGCTAATATGCTGGGCGGTACTGAGCTTATTAGAAAGAAGCTTGGCAAGGACGCTTATGCAATGACTATCACTCTGCTTCTTAACTCTGAGGGCAAGAAAATGGGCAAGACAGAAAAGGGCGCTGTATGGCTCGACCCTGAAAAGACTTCTCCATACGAGTTCTATCAGTATTGGAGAAACGTTGGTGACGCTGATGTTATCAAGTGCCTGAAGATGCTCACATTCGTTCCTGTCGAGGAGATAGAGGAAATGGAGAAACACATGGAGGGTGCTGAATACAACAAGGCTAAGGAGCTTTTGGCTTACGAGCTGACAAAGCTTGTTCACGGCAAGGAGGAGGCTGACAAGGCTGACGCTGCGGCAAAGGCTATTTTTGCAGGCGGTGGAAACAGCGATGATATGCCTAGCACGACTATTGCGACAGCTGATCTTACTGACGGCAAGATAGGTATTCTTACGCTTCTCGTTAAGTGCGGTCTTTGTCCTTCAAACGGTGAGGCTAGACGTCTTGTTACACAGAACGGCATTGCGGTGAATGGCGAGAAATTCACTGACCCTAAGGGTCTTGTTGATCTCTCTGAGCCTGTTGTTATCAAAAAGGGTAAGAAGATCTTCCACAAGGCTATTGCGGAATAATATAGTGCAAAATAATTTCCACGGGTGGACAGAAGTTCACCCGTTTTTTGTATACAAATATATGGTATTTTGCAATATTCATAAACATTCACACAAAATACATATAAGGTTTAGCTATATTTAAAGTTATTCATATATACTTTTAATCAAAGGAAAGTTTACACGAAGCATACGAAAAAATCACGAAAAGAGGCGTGGATATGAATGGCAATCAGGAAGTGTTCAGACGGATAGAGAAAAAATATATCGTTGATGAACCGACTTATGAAAAGCTTATAAAAAAGCTCGATGGGCATTTTGTCAAAGACAGATATTACAAAAGCACTATCTGCAACATATATTATGACACACCAAGTCATCAGCTTGTGAGAAACTCCATTGAAAAGCCTGTTTACAAAGAAAAGCTGAGAGTGAGGAGCTACGGCGTACCTAATGATGAAGACATGGTCTTTGTGGAGCTTAAAAAGAAATACAAGGGCGTGGTCTACAAGAGGCGTATTGAAATGACCCTTGCACAGACCCATGATTTCTTTGCAGGCAAAGATATACCTCACGATAATCCGCAGATAGAGAACGAGCTGAAATATTTTCTCAAATTCTATGAGGGCATTGCTCCTGCTATGTATCTGAGTTATGACAGGCTTGCTTACTGCGGTGCAGAAGACACGTCCCTTAGGCTGACCTTTGACACGCACATTCTTTACCGTGAGGAGCAAAAGGAGCTTGACAAGGGCATTTGGGGAAAAGAGCTTCTGCCTGCTGGCATGAGGGTAATGGAGATAAAGATACCGAACGCTATGCCTCTTTGGTTATCGGCTATACTTGATGAACTGGAGATATATCCTGCGTCATTCTCAAAATACGGAACTGCGTATCTTAATGAATTTTCTGAAAAAATACATAAAGGTAAGGTGATAAGCTGTGCTTAATTCAACTACTCTTGCGGCTACTACCGTGACCACCACTGAAACGACCGTGGCGGCGATAACTACAAACGAATTTATTTTCTGCACTGCGGCTTCGTTGGTGCTTGGTCTTATAATAGCGTTTGCATTCAACTTCAGGCAGAAAAAAACAAAGAGCTTTATGATGACGCTTGCTTTGCTGCCTGTGATAGTACAGGTAGTGATAATGCTTGTAAACGGAAACATCGGTACGGGTGTGGCTGTTATGGGTGCGTTCAGCTTGGTAAGATTCCGTTCTGTACCGGGAAGCGCAATGGACATATGCGCTATATTCCTTTCAATGGCGGTGGGCCTTGCAACGGGCACGAACCACCTTGCGTTGGCTCTTATGCTTGCGGTGTGCGTGAGCCTGCTGAACATTATTTACACGCTTCTGCCTATTGGCAAAAAGAAGTCGGGTCACAAGGATCTTAGTATCACTATCCCTGAAAGCCTTGATTACACTGAGGTATTTGACGATATATTTGAAAAGTATCTTTCAGAATGTGAGCTTGTTTCGGTAAAGACCACAAATATGGGAAGCCTTTTCAAGCTGAGATATCGCATAGAGCTAAAGGGTGATGCTAACGAAAAGCAGCTTATTGACGAACTTAGATGCAGAAATGGCAACCTTGAGATAATGTGTGCAGTGGCAGCAGACATTGAGGAACAATCATTCTGACAAAATAACAAAAGTATCCATAAGCAAAACCGCACAAGGCTAAAGCGGTCTTGTGCGGCTTTTTTCAACCTTTTTTACCATACAAGGGGGTATTTTTCATGAAAATTTCGGACACTAAAAAGCTGGCAGCTATCACAGCAGCGTTTTTTATCACGGTCACGGCTTTTTCGGGCTGTTCAGAGAGTGCAAATTCTTCACAGACCACAAGCAGTGTTTCTCAGGCGGCAAAGTCTGACATTGACGCAAGCATTGCGGCAGAGGACATTGACGTTGGATATGACGAGGAAAGCTCAGTAGGGATCAGATTTGCTGATGGCAGTGCGGCTATAGACGGTGAGGGTGCGACCTCAGAAGGGGAAACTGTTACCATTTCGCAGGCAGGCACTTACATTCTTTCAGGCACAGCGACAAACGGCAGGATAATCGTTTCAGCGGACAAGACGGCTGAAATAAAGCTTATTTTCAATGGAGTTGACATAACTTGTGCTGACAACGCTCCCCTGCTTGTGAGCAAAGCTAAAAAAGTTTATATCGTGCTGGAGGACGGCACAGAGAACGTTTTGACGGACAGTGCAAGCTACTCTTTAGGAGAAGATGACAGCAACACAGACGGTGCTATTTTCTCCAAAGCCGACCTTACTATAAACGGCAGCGGTACACTTACTGTGAATGCAAACTACAAGCACGGCATAGTTTCAAAGGACGATCTTGTTATCACTGACGGCAATATCAATGTGACCTCGGCTTCAACCGCTATGGTGGGCAAGGACAGCGTTAAGATATCTGGCGGAACATTCAACATTTCCGCAAGCACGAACGGCATAAAATCCACTAACACAGAGGCTTCTGACAAAGGCTTTATAAGCGTGACAGGGGGAAGCTTCACAGTAGTCGCAAACAATGACGCATTCGAGGCGGAAACTGTGCTTTCTATCGAGGGCGGAAGCTTTGACATCACCACAGGAGGTGGAAGTGCAAACGCTTCTATGAAGTCTGACGGCACGCCAAACAGAAATTGGCAGAACAACATGGGCAACGGTGGTGGTGGTCCGAACGGAATGGGCAGACCTGACGATAATGGAAACGGCATGGGAGGCGACCCGCCTGCAATGCCTACGGCTGACGACACGGGGCTTACCATAGAAACTGCTGCTAACACGACTACTGACAGCACAGATACAACGGACAACACTTCAACATCTGCAAAGGCTTTAAAGGCAGGCAACGAGGTGAACATAAGCGGCGGCGAGTTCAAGATAGATTCGGCAGACGATTCAGTACACAGCAACGGAAACATTGTTATAACAGGGGGAAACATTTCTGTGGCGTCGGGTGACAACGGAATGCACGCTAACGGAAATCTGACCATATCCGACGGCACTGTAGACATCACAAAGAGCTACGAAGGTATCGAGGGATCTATCGTGACAATAGACGGTGGCACCATATCAGTGGTAGCAAGCGATGACGGAATAAACTGCGCAGGCGGAAGCGACACTGGATCAACAGACAGAATGGGTGCTGACCAATTCTCGTCACAGGACGGTGTTGAACTTAACATCAACGGAGGAACTGTAACCATTGACGCTGACGGCGACGGACTTGACTCAAATGGCAACTTCACAATGGCAGGCGGTACAGTTTACGTTTGCGGACCTACTAACGGTGGCAACGGTGCACTTGACTACAACGGCACTGCAACTGTAACAGGTGGAACGCTCATCGCCTGTGGTGCAGTTGGAATGGAAGAAGGCTTCGGTGACAACTCCACACAATACAGTGTTCTGCACGATCTTGGTTCGACAGTTTCAGCAAACGAAAAACTGACTATCACTGACAGTGACGGCAAGGAGATCTTAAGCTTTACCCCTACAAAGACTTGGCAGAGCGTTGTATTCACAAGCGCTGACCTGAAGGAAGGCGAAACCTACACCATTACGGCAGGGTCGCAGTCGGAAACCGTGACTATTGACGGCATTGTTACTTCTAATTCCAAGGGAATGAGCTTTGGCAGAGGTCATGGCGGAGGACGTGGTTTCTGATATGAACGAAAAAAGGACGAACTTGGGGTTCGTCCTTTTTTATTTGGCTGATTTATCGTTCATAGTATGCGGGACGTCGAGGGCGCCGTCCCCTACATTTGTGTAATATAAATCGTAGTGACGAACAGTGTTCGCCAGTTTTTGCTCACCTTTGTTGTATACATACGCAAAAAAAGACCGCCTCATGATGAAGCGGTCTTTAGTAAGCAATTTAGTTTTGGCTGTGCAGATTATGCAAGCTCAGCAAAGTACTTGATTGTTCTTACCATCTGTGATGTGTAAGAGTTCTCGTTGTCGTACCAAGAAACTACCTGTACCTCATAGAGGTCATCAGCGATCTTAGATACCATTGTCTGAGTAGCATCGAAGAGTGAACCAAATCTCATGCCGATAACGTCAGAAGAAACGATTGGATCCTCGTTGTATCCAAATGACTCAGAAGATGCAGCCTTCATAGCAGCGTTGATGCCTTCAACTGTTACGTCAGCACCCTTTACAACTGCTGTAAGGATTGTTGTTGAACCAGTTGGAACTGGAACTCTCTGTGCAGAACCGATGAGCTTGCCGTTAAGCTCTGGGATTACAAGGCCGATAGCCTTTGCAGCACCTGTTGAGTTAGGAACGATGTTAGCAGCACCAGCTCTTGCTCTTCTCAGGTCACCCTTTCTGTGAGGACCGTCGAGGATCATCTGGTCGCCTGTGTAAGCATGGATAGTGCTCATGATACCGCTCTGGATAGAAGCATACTTGTTAAGAGCATTAGCCATAGGAGCAAGACAGTTTGTTGTGCAAGATGCAGCTGAAATGATTGTATCGTCAGCTGTAAGTGTCTTCTCGTTTACTGAGTAAACGATAGTCTTGAGGTCGTTACCAGCAGGAGCTGAGATAACTACCTTCTTAGCACCAGCATCGAGGTGAGCCTGGCTCTTAGCCTTTGATGTATAGAAGCCTGTGCACTCGAGAACTACGTCTACACCAAGCTTGCCCCAAGGACAATCCTTAGCGTCCTTTTCTGCATAAATCTGAAGAGTCTTGCCGTCAACAGTGATAGTATTAGCCTCATCATCAGCTGATACTGTGTGAAGGTTCTCACCGATCTTACCACAGTAACCGCCCTGAGCTGTATCATACTTAAGAAGATCAGCGAGCATTGAAGGCTTTGTCAGGTCGTTGATTGCAACTACCTCGTAGCCCTCTGCGCCAAACATCTGTCTGAATGCAAGACGTCCAATACGTCCAAAACCATTAATTGCGACTTTAACTGCCATAATTAATTTACCTCCTAAAAATTTTTCTGTATTTATTATACTACATTTTTCTATACATTGCAAGTGTTTTTACAAAAAACTTAGAACTTTTTTTCTTTAAATCTTGACCGTAAAGCCATCTGAGTCTTGATCCGTCAAAGCACTGCTAAATTCTTTAAAATATGATCAAATATTGATGATTTTTTATTGACTACCCCGACAGTTTAGGTTATAATATTTACATGAGATCTTTATGAAAGGCAGGCTAACAAAGTGGAACTGACATCTTCTGTGAAAGAGATATACGCTCAGTCTGAGGAAAACATTATCCTCACTGACGCTGAGCTTAATGTCATTTGGAAAAATCATGGTGATCTGCCTGATGTTATAGATATTTCTGCTTTATGCGATACTCCGGAAAACGCTTTCATTCTGCCTGTTGAAAAGACAGCTACCTTTGAATATAAGGGCAGGTTTGCAGACTCGGCGGCAATGCGGTTTGAACCACTGAGAGATAATGGCATTATAACGAATTATCTCATACACTATTACTCTTGCATGGACATAGAACGTCTTTCGGACAAGTCTGGATATTTACGCTTTAAATCGAATTTTCTCGGCAACATAAGGATGGAGCTTTCTAAAATGTTAGCGATGCTTGACAGCCAAAAGAAATCCTTCTCTTCAAAAGCCGGCACTGAATATGAGCATTTTGACCATGAGGCAAGACTTCGTATACTGAAGACTTTTTCCGCAACGGTGAACATGACAGAACTTGCAAAATATTTCAGTGGCAATTTCACAACTGAATATCAGAGCCTATCAGACATATGCGGTGAGGTATGCGACGAAGAAGGTAATTTGCTGGAGGAGGACGGCTGTATTTTCAGATACTCCATTGACCCGTGCATTTATTTTGAAACAAACAAAAGCCTTATTAAAAATGTGCTTGTAAATCTGCTTGTGAACGCATATATGTACAATGACAAGGAACAACGGCAGGTGGAGCTTATCCTAAAAACTGAGGACGACAGGATAATACTGTCAGTAAGTGATAACGGCAACGGCATGACAGACGATGTATGGCAGGCGGCTATCACGCCCTTTGGCACATTCCAGAAATACAGCAGCAGCGAGGCGTTGGGGCTTGCACTGGCAAAATGCTTTTGCGACCGTTTTGACGGTGAACTAAGCTATCGCAGCGAGATCGGCAAAGGCACTTGTGTGACCATGAGTTTCCCATGTGACAGCCGTGGTTTGCCAAAAGAGTTTCATGTGAGCAGAATGCCACCCATACCGAACCCATACGGCAGTACCTACTGCATAATGGCTAAAGGGCTTGACCCGCTGAAATAGGATAGATAAACACTTGGAACAGACAAACAAATTTTAATATAATGCGCAGCGTTGAAAAGCGGGACGTCGTATTTCTGCAAAGCGGAAATTGCGTCGCTCCCCTACAACGTACATAGATAAAGAGGCAGTGCCGATTTTCTCGGTACTGCCTTGATTATTTTATGGAAATTAGTCCTTGATGATAGACTTACCTGTCATTTCCTTTGGCTGCTCAAGACCCATGAGTTTGAGCATTGTTGGTGAAAGGTCAGCAAGCACGCCGCCCTCTCTGATAAGAACATTGCCTGCGCCTGCGATAATAAGAGGTACAAGGTTGGTTGTGTGGGCTGTGAATGGAGAGCCGTCCTCTTCCATCATCTTATCTGCGTTGCCGTGGTCTGCTGTGATAAGTGCTATACCGCCCTTTGCAAGAACTGCGTCAACCGTTTTGCCTACGCACTCGTCAACTGCTTCTACTGCTGCTACGGCTGCGTCGAACACGCCTGTGTGACCTACCATATCGCAGTTTGCATAGTTGAGGATAATTGCGTCATACTTGTCAGACTCTATTCTCTTGAGAACTTCGTCGCAAACAAGATATGCGCTCATTTCAGGCTGGAGGTCATAAGTTGCTACCTTTGGTGAATTGATGAGGGCTCTGTCCTCGTTCTCAAAAGGAGCTTCTACGCCGCCGTTGAAGAAGAATGTAACGTGTGCATACTTCTCTGTTTCAGCGATTCTAAGCTGTGAAAGGCCCTTCTTTGCGATATACTCGCCGAAAGTATTTTCAAGGCTTGCTGGTTTGAATGCAACGTCAACGTTTGGCATTGTTGCGTCATACTGTGTCATGCAGACATAGTAAAGTGGGAATCTGCCGTTTCTTCTCTCAAAGCCTGTGAAATCATCGTCAACGAGAGTTCTTGTTATCTCTCTTGCTCTGTCAGGACGGAAGTTGAAGAAGATAACGCTGTCGTTTGCGGATATCTTGCCGTTCTCATCGATAACTGTAGGAACAACGAACTCGTCTGTAACGTCAGCGGCATAGGAAGCCTTGATAGCGTCAACTGCGTTATCAGCCTTATTGCCCTCGCCGTATACCATTGCGTCATAAGCCTTGCCTACACGCTCCCAACGGTTATCTCTGTCCATTGCATAGTAACGTCCCATTACTGTTGCTATCTTGCCGACACCAATTTCCTTGAGCTTTTCTTCAAGCTCAGCTACGAAGTCAACTCCGCTTGTAGGAGGAACATCTCTGCCGTCCATAAAGCAATGAACATAAACCTTTGTAAGACCAGCTTTCTTAGCAAGCTCCAAAAGACCATAGAGGTGTGAATTATGTGAGTGAACGCCGCCGTTTGAAAGAAGTCCGAACAGGTGGAGTGCGCTGTCATTCTTCTTGCAGTTCTCAACGGCTGCTGTGAAAGCTTCGTTTGAGAAGAATTCGCCGTCCTTGATAGACTTTGTTATTCTTGTAAGTTCCTGATAAACTATTCTTCCTGCGCCGATATTTGTATGGCCTACCTCTGAGTTACCCATCTGTCCCTCAGGAAGTCCAACGTCCATGCCGCTTGCACCGATAAGAGTGTGCGGATAGTTGGCAAGAAGTCTGTCGATATTAGGTGTTTTGGCAGCTCTGATAGCGTTGCCGTAATCCTTGTGATTATAGCCGAAGCCGTCCATAATGATAAGTGCTATGGGTTTCTTTGACATGTTTCTTAGTCCTTTCAACATCATTTATATTCGTATTATCCCCAATAACCGCCATTTTCAAGGAAGCTCAGGACATATTCCTTAAATTCCTTGGCAGTATCGTCGCTTGTGTAATAGGTCTTTGCGCCGATACGGACATAGTTACTCTCTCCTGACTCATAGTAGATAGAAGTGCCGTCTGAACATTTCATATCAAGCCAGCTACCGCCGATGACATCTTCATGTGAGTCAGGCTCTTTTTCCTCTGCGTTCTCAGTTACCTTTTTGGTGAACTCTGCGGTTTTGTCGAGCAGCTCACTATCTGTGAACTCAACGCCGCTAAGGAGCTTACTAGAGTCCATTTTGATAGTTACATTTTCAAGCTTAGCTTCAGATGTTGTCTGAGAGCTTTCTGCCGCCGGTGCTCTGCTTTCGTCAACGCTTCCGCAAGCTGCAAATGACATACACATGGATAATACTAATGCTGCAAATATTATTTTTTTCACAGTTGCGTCCCCCTGTTCAAAAAAAGCAGAGGACAGCCGCAGCCGTCCCCTGCGGAACTTTTTATTTGTTTGTTCTTGTGACGAATGATATTTTGCCCCTAGATATCCGTCTGTTAATTAGCCCTCAACAGCAGCCTGAACGATAGTGTTGAAGTCAGCAGCCTTAAGTGAAGCACCGCCGATAAGACCGCCGTCTACGTTCTCCTTAGAAAGAAGCTCTGCACAGTTCTTAGCGTTCATTGAGCCGCCGTACTGAATTGTAACTGCCTCTGCTGTTGCCTCGTCATAGATCTTAGCAAGTGTTGCTCTGATGAATGCGCAAACTTCCTCTGCCTGATCTGCTGTAGCTGTCTTGCCTGTGCCGATAGCCCAAACTGGCTCGTAAGCGATAACGGACTTCTTAACGTCCTCTGCTGATACACCGAAGAAATCAAGCTTTACCTGTCTTGCGATAACTTCCTCTGTGATGTTGCACTCACGCTCCCAAAGAAGCTCGCCAACACAAACGATAGGCTTCAGACCTGCTGCAAGAGCTGCCTTTGTTCTCTTGTTTACTGTTTCGTCTGTTTCACCGAAATACTGTCTTCTCTCTGAGTGACCGATAACAACGTACTCAACGCCAAGCTCAACGAGCATATCTGCTGAGATCTCGCCTGTGAAAGCACCGCTCTTCTCAAAGTGAACGTTCTCTGCACCGATCTTTACGTTTGAACCTGCTGTTGCGTTGATAGCAGTTTCAAGGTTTGTGAAAGGTACGCAAGCGATAACTTCTACCTTGCCCTCAGCGTTTGCAACGAGTGGCTTGATAGCTTCGAGAAGCTCCTTAGCCTCAGGTCTTGTCTTGTTCATTTTCCAGTTTCCTGCAATAATTGCTTTTCTTACAGCTTTTTTCATGATAAAAAACTCCTTTATTTTTTATAGGGAACAGAAAAACTGCTCCTGCTAGTTTTCCAAGTCTATTATACAACATTCACTCGTATTTGTCAACTAATTAACAAAGGCTTGGACTTATTTTATCTGTTTATTACAGCTTGTCTATAAGCATAACGACACCGAAAACGCCAAGCAGGACACCGATAGCGATAGCCACATAGCCGAAAGGCGTTTTCTCCTCTTTTTCCTCGGCTTCCTTTTCCTCCTCAGTGACTTCTACCTTTGATTTTTCATCGTCAAGGTAAAATTCCTGTGGGTTTTCTGGGTTATACTTTATGTCTATCATGTCGCCCTTTTCATAGCCGTTGTCTGTGACTATCTGGGTATACTTTTCGCCGTCAATGGTATAGCCGATTTTCCACTCGGTAAAAACTCTGTCCTCACCGCCGTTGAAGTCGGGCATTGTGGTCTTGACTTTCTGCAAGGCTTTTGCCTGTGTTGGTTCGTAGTGATCCTCCTCAGGGATATTATATTCCTGCTCAGGGAAAAAGCGATAGCCCTGCAAGGCTTTGATACCGAAATAGATAAGTCCAATGCCTGTGAGCAGAAGAATTATTCCGCCTATCCCCTGCCAGCCTAATCCGCTTTTTGCAAGTAGCGTTATTTCATTCATTTTTACTACCTCGATTTCTGCATAAAAAAGGGACAGGCAAAACCTGCCTGCCCCTAGCTTATAGCTTAGTAAAATATATTACTTGTCAGCGATCACGTCGATACCTGGGAGCACCTTGCCCTCGAGGTATTCAAGTGAAGCTCCGCCGCCTGTTGAGATGTGTGACATCTTATCAGCAAAGCCGAGCTGGATAACTGCTGCTGCTGAGTCGCCGCCGCCGATGATAGTTGTAGCGTCTGTTTCAGCAAGTGCCTTTGCAACTGCGATTGTACCCTTTGCAAGTGTTGGGTTCTCGAACACGCCCATAGGACCGTTCCAAACAACTGTCTTTGCAGACTTAACAGCCTCGCCGAAGAGAGCCTGTGTCTTTGTGCCGATATCAAGGCCTTCCTTGTCAGCTGGGATCTTATCAGAATCAACAACTTCTACGTCGATAGGAGCGTCGATAGGATCAGGGAAACCTGCTGCAACTGTTGTGTCGATAGGAAGAAGAAGCTTCTTGCCGAGCTTTTCAGCCTTTGCCATCATTTCCTTGCAGTAGTCGATCTTTGTATCGTCAACGAGGGAAAGACCAACTTCCTTGCCCTGTGCCTTAAGGAATGTATATGCCATACCGCCGCCGATGATAAGTGTATCGCACTTCTCGAGGAGGTTTGAGATAACGTTGAGCTTATCTGCTACCTTTGCGCCGCCGAGAATAGCAACGAATGGTCTAACAGGTGTTTCAACTGCATTTCCGAGATAGTTGATCTCTTTCTGCATGAGGTAACCAACTGCTGTTTCTTTAACGAACTTTGTAACGCCAGCTGTAGAAGCATGAGCTCTGTGAGCTGAACCGAAAGCGTCCATTACAAATACTTCGTCGTCAACGAGGTCAGCAAGTTCCTTAGCGAAGCCTTCGCCGTTCTTTGTTTCCTCTGCGCCTCTGAATCTTGTGTTCTCAAGAACAACGATATCTCCGTCAGCCATTTCAGCAACTGCCTTCTTAGCGTTGTCGCCAACTACTGTATCGTCAGCAGCGAATGTTACCTTTGTTTCAGGAAGAAGCTCTGCAAGTCTTGCAGCAGCAGGAGCAAGTGAGAACTTAGACTCTGGGCCGTTCTTTGGCTTGCCAAGATGTGAACACAGAACTACCTTGCCGCCGTCAGCTACCAGCTTCTTGATAGTTGGGAGAGCAGCTGTTATTCTGTTATCGTTTGTAATAACGCCGTCCTTAAGAGGAACGTTAAAGTCAACTCTTACGAGTACCTTTTTGCCCTTTACATTAATGTCATCAACAGTAACTTTGTTTAAACCTGCCATTTTAAAGACACCTCTCAATTTAATTTTTTAATTCACGTTGTTAAAAAACTAACAACCTTACCTTTATTATATAACATACCGTCATAAAAATCAAGTATTTTTTTATAATTTTTACCCTGATTTTATAACTTTAGGCTTTTAAAGTGCGTCCACCCTTATCTCTCCGTTGTCAGCGGATATTGCCACGGCGGACACCGCTCCCTCGCCCTTGTCTATAAGCAGTTCGGCTATCTTATCCTCAACCTCGTTTCTTATGACACGGCGGATATCTCTTGCACCAAGCTTCTGACCGTATGCCTTATGTGCGATAGTTTTCAGAGCTTCATCTGTATATCTCAAGCTGATATGTTTCTCCTCCAGCGGCGACTTCATCTCGTCCAGCATAAGACCTGCTATGCCTGCGTAATTCTCCTCTGTGAGCGGATTGAACACAACTATCTCGTCTATTCTTCCAAGAAACTCAGGTCTCAGGAAATCTCTCAGTGCTTTCATTGCTTTATCCTTGGCGATATCACTGTCGGTCTTATTGAAGCCCACACCTGTATCTCTATCAGTCGAACCTGCGTTTGATGTCATGACGATAACTGTATTCTCAAATGAAACACTTCTGCCCTGCGAATCGTTGATACGTCCCTCGTCAAGTATCTGGAGAAGTATGTTCATAACGTCAGGGTGAGCCTTTTCTATCTCGTCAAAAAGTACCACTGAATATGGTCTGCGGCGCACCTTTTCGGTAAGCTGACCTGCTTCATCAAAGCCTACATATCCCGGAGGTGAGCCGATAAGCTTTGATACTGAGTGCTTCTCCATATACTCGGTCATGTCAACTCTGATAAGCGGTTCGGTGGCGTCAAAAAGCTCTTCTCCAAGGACTTTCACAAGCTCTGTTTTTCCAACGCCTGTTGGGCCGACGAAAATAAATGAAGCAGGTCTGCGACGTTTTGAAAGCTGAACCCTTGTACGCTTTATTGCCTTTGCGACCTTATCAACGGCTTCGTCCTGACCGATAACACGCTTTGAAAGGGCTTCTTTCAGATGCTTTATCTTGTCATACTCGGTCTGAGCTATTTTATTGGCAGGGATACCTGTCCAAAGCTCTATTACCTTTGAGATATCTTCCTCTGTTACCTGAACGTTTTTGAGGGTCTCCTCAACTTCTTTGAGCCTGTTCTGTATTCTCAGTATCTCGCCCTTTTCCTTTGCGATTATCTCATAGTCAGGGTCTGACTTCTGCTCGTAATCCTCAACGAGCTTTTCATGCTTTTTTAGTTCCTCGTTAAGTGCGTCGAACTCTTCTATTTCAGGTGTTCTGATACTTGTGCAGGCGCAGGCTTCGTCAAGAAGATCTATCGCCTTGTCAGGGAGAAATCTGTCGTTGATATATCTTTCAGAAAGCACTGCACACTCTCTGAGCATATCGTCTGATATCTTTACTCTATGGAAATTCTCGTAATACTGCTTTATGCCTTTGAGGACTGTGATTGTGTCCTCAACTGTCGGCTCGGAAACTGTTACAGGCTGGAAACGTCTTTCAAGTGCAGAATCCTTTTCGATATACTTTCTGTACTCCTTGAAAGTCGTTGCGCCTATTACCTGTATCTCGCCTCTTGAAAGGGACGGTTTCAGGATATTAGCTGCGTTCATCGTTCCCTCATTGTCACCTGTGCCAACGAGGGTATGCACCTCATCTATAAAGAGGATAACATTGCCCTGCTCTTTTACTTCCTCTACAAGTCCTTTACAACGGCTCTCGAACTGTCCTCTGAACTGAGTACCTGCAACAAGTGCGGTAAGGTCGAGGAGGTAAAGCTCCTTATCCTTAATATGGAACGGCACATCTCCGCCAACTATCCTCTGTGCGATACCCTCGGCAATGGCTGTTTTACCAACGCCAGGTTCGCCTATAAGGCATGGGTTGTTCTTCTGACGTCTTGACAGGATATGGATAACTCTTGATATCTCCTTATCTCTGCCCACAACATTATCAAGCTTGCCCTCTCTTGCTTTCTGAGTAAGATTTGTGCAATAGTTGTTGAGAAATTTAAGCTTTTTCTTTTTATCCTTTGGCTTGTTCTCTCCGCCCTCATCGGTGGCTTTAGGCATACCTCCTGCGAGGTTGCTGAAAAGATTGGCTGCGTCACCGCCGAAAAGATTGCTCAGGAAGTTCGTTCCGCCCGGCTCAAAATCGTCCCCGTCGGAAGCCTCCATAAGCTGATTTGACATTGCTTCAAGGTCATCGTCTGAGATGCCCATTGCCTTCATATAATCGTCCACCTGCGAAATGCCAAGCTCCTTGGCACAAACAAGGCAAAGTCCCTCGTTCTTCTTGTGCTGAGGGTCCTTGGCGTTCATCTGTGAGATGAACACCACAGCAGGACGCTTTTTACATCTTGAACACATTAACATTTTTATTTGCTCCTTTCCTTACTGATACACCTTACGGTAATCATTTATACAGAATATCAAAGAAGTAACTGAACAGATAGGTATTTTCAAAAACAGCGCTGTTGAACTTGGGAAGCTTGTTCTCGGTGGCATTTATCACAGTGCAGACCATAAAGGCTATCAACACCAGATACAGACCGCCTTTGCAAAGACCAAGCGCCATGCCTGCGAAACGGTTTGCCGCTGTCAGACCTGCCATTCGGGTAAAAACTCCCGACAGACGCAGGATAAGTCTTATGACTATCTCCATAAGCACATACACCGTCATGAACACGCAAAGCCTTATAAAAGTCAGGGCGATCGGTCGGAAAATGTTCTTTTCCAGATACTCAGCACCAGTTCTGCCACCCTCAGAGAGAGCCTTGACGGCTTCGTCTATCTGCTCGGCAGTGAACTTCACCGCCTTAGACAGACTTTTTCCAAGCTTATTGCCCTCCAGCTTTTCGCCGAGCTTTTGGGGCATAACGCTGTGGATATACTCTGAAAGCTCCTCGCCCTTTTGCTGAGCGGTATCAAGGTCTGTTCCCTTTGAAACAAGCAGCTTTTCGGTATTCTCCGCAAGAGTGCCTGCCCCTGACAGGACGTTTTTTATCTCCTCATCTGAAAGGTCGATATCAACGCCCTCGTTTTTCAGTTCATTGCTCACAAGCTTTGAAAGATCCGTCTGTTCAGCAGCGTTTTCAAGGCTCGTTATAAGCTGTGTTTTGAAATATTTGTTATATACATTTTCAGCCGACATATTGGCTATAAGAAAAGCCACAAGAACGGCTGCCACTGTTCCGAGCATTGTGATGACATATCTCACAAAGCCCTTACAGTATCCTGTCAGAGCGGTCACGATAAGGATCATTATAACTGCTCCGTCAAAAAAATATGCCATATTTTCCTGCCTTTCGTCAGGTCTCGAAAGCTATTTTGTTTATCTCATGCAGACCTAGGAAATAAACGCTGTCGTTGAGGTAAACAAAGTCAAGATACTCAGAGGACACTGCCGCTGTTGCAAGTAGATTTCCTGCACTGTCATAGGCTTCTATATTATCCTCGCCGAGAAGGATCACCTTCTTGTTCTCTGCGGTCATTTTCTTAGGCTTGCCACTTTGAGTATAAACAACGCTATCAGGCTTATCTCCGTCAGAGTCCGAACGGAACACTGCAAGAGTTCCTGTTTTACGCTGTATGCCGTCAAATGCTACTGCGGCAGTGGTATCTGTCAGGGCATAGTCTGAAAGCTCCTCAGGATATTCATACTGCATAAGTATTTTACCATTGCTGTCAAGCTTGTAGAAGCAAGTATCGCCCACTACCCAATAATCACCGTTATCGTTTCGCTGAACGGCAACTGCGAGAGTTTCAAGCTGTTCGCTCTTCATCTTCTCCTCTGTACTGTCAAAGGTCACATGATAGACGACCGAGCGTAACGCTCCGCCACTGCTGGAAAATGTTGAGATACAACAGCCGCTTCCGTCCTTATCAAAGCTTATATCAAGTATTCTTCGTGAGCTTGACCACTGATATATCTCTGCTCCCGAAGAGTCATAAACTGTCAGCACTGCGGCATATTTCTCAGTCTGGGTGACCACTGCAACTGTGCTGTCAGGGGCTATCTCCGCCAAAAGTATAGACTGGTCTATATCCTTTGAGAGCAGCTCGCCCTTTTTATTCAGCACTCTGAAAGAATTTCCACCGTTATCATAAACTAGCACACGCTTTCCAGATGTTCTTACAACAGGGTTTGCAAAGTTGTGAGAATTATCCGATATCTTATTGCCCGACTCGTCATAAAAAGCAATGTTCCTATCGTCAACTCGAACTATACCGTCGGAAAGCTGTTTTATAACGTTAACGGAGCTTTCATCAAAGGTCAGCGGAAAATTTCCGCTTTGCTTTTTGCCGTCGTTTACTATAGTGGCATGAGGTCTGTCCAAAATGCCCTCAAGCTTCGGCACCCACACTCCTCTTGAAGCGTAAACGCCAACTCCGAAAGCGACCACCACTGCTATAGCGGCTATCTTTTTATAGAGTTTTTTGTTTTTCTCTTTCTTTCTTGCCGCCCTTATATCGGTGACGTTGGATATCTCCTCGTCAGACCTCTCTGCTTTTTCAGCCTTTTTCTCTTTTCTGCTTTTATGCTCGGATTTTTCCTCTTTGCTTTCTGAAGCCTGCTCTTTATTTTCACCGCCTGATACTGTTATCTTGCTTTCATCAGCTTTTTCAGGCTTTTCCTCCTCAGCTTTATCCTCGGTGTTCGTCAGCTCTATTCTGCTTCGTGACTCCTCGGCTTCTTCCGCTTCTTTTCGGAGCTGTTCTTCCTGCTCACGTTCCGCCGCTTTCTGAGCCGCCTTTTTCTGACGCTTTATCTCTCTGAAAGTAACGTTCGGCATAGGCTCTTCTGCACCGTGAAACTCGTCACGCTGAACAAAATCCGTCTGCTTGGTTATTCTTATTGTTTTTTCTTCTTTGGTAGGCGGATTTTTCTTTCTCCGCCTGCTCTTTGATCTTTTATCATTCACCTTGTTCAGATCCTTTATCTTTATCATAATATACTTCGTTAAGATACAATCCCTGCGGCGGAACGGTCTTTCCGCCTCTTGTTCTGTCCTTTGACGCAAGTATATCGGGTATTTGAGTTTCTCCTATCTTGCCCTCGTTTATAAAAATAAGCGTGCCTACCATTATCCTTACCATATTGTACAGAAAGCCGTCTCCCGAAACTGTGAATATCACAAGCTCGCCCTCACGTCTTACATGGAAAGAGAATATAGTCCTAACTGTATTCTCCTTTGTGCAATCGGTGGAACACATGGCTTTGAAATCGTGCGTTCCCACAAAATCCTGTGCGGCTTTATCAAGCTTTTTCTCGTCTATGGGGAACCAACTGCGGTAGGCTGTATCTTTATAAAAAGGATTTTTTATCTCGCTGTTATGTATAATATACTCATACTCCTTGCCGCTGCACATATATCTTGCGTGAAAATCAAGGGGGACTTTTTCGCACTCCAGCACTGAGATATCGTCAGGGAGCTTTGAATTAAGTCCGAAAACTATCCCACGGCAGGTTATTGTGGACTCTATAAGAAAGCTTGCACAAAATCTTCTTGCGTGCACTCCTGCATCTGTTCGTGAACAGCCGTTCACTGTGACTGTCTGTCCCGTCAGCGAGAGGATAGCTTCTTCAAGCACCTGCTGAACGGCAAGGGCGTTGTTCTGCCTTTGCCACCCATGATAAGCTGTGCCGTTGTAGGCAAGTATTATCTTAAAATTCGTCATGAGTATATCCCGTTTCTTTAGTCGAGTGTTATGGAATCTATATTGTCAAGTCTTACTATCATGGTGCTGTCGCTTTTCTTTTCGTGGACGATAAGCTTTACCCACTCGTCGTCTGCGTCAAGAATAGTACAGCTATGGCCATAAATCCCGTCGCCGTCAATGGTACATTCTCTGCCGATAAGTTCTTTTATAATGCCTGACATTTTATTTCCCCCATTTACATTTCTCTCAAGTTTCTTGACTTTTCTTTCCAAAGCATCAAGTCTGTCGTCCTGATCCATATCTTTAAAAACACTGCTCATAATACCCCTCCTAAACGACTACATTTATGACGATAACGCCTGCAAGGAACAGCACGCAGAATATCGAGCCGTAGAGATCGACTATGCTCATATGGAGCTGTTTCATTCTTGTTCTGCCCTCTCCGCCGTGATAACAACGGCACTCCATAGCAAGGGCAAGCTCCTCGGCGTGTCTGAACGATGCCACAAAAAGCGGTATCAGCACTGGGATAAGGGCTTTGGCTTTCTGAATGAGCGAGCCTGTTTCCATATCCGCTCCTCTTGCTTTCTGTGCCGACATTATCTTGTCTGTTTCCTCGATAAGGGTAGGGATAAATCTCAGGGCAATAGTCATCATCATTGCAAGCTCATGGACAGGCACTTTTATCTTTTTCAGAGGTGAAAGCAATCTTTCGATAGCGTCTGTCAGGTCGATAGGCGAGGTGGTGTAGGTAAGAAGCGAAGTACCCACGATAAGGCAGATTATCCTTATCATCATGAACACTGCCGTGTCAACGCCTTCATCGGTTATCTTGAGAAATTTCCACTCAAAATAGGCTTTGCCCGTTCTGATAAAAAGCAGATTGAGTATCGCCGTGAATATTATTATCGGCACGATAGGCTTCAAGCTTTTTATCATGAGTTTACCGGGTATTTTCGATATGATAAAAGTGAGAATAGTAAAAGCTATGCCCACAAGAAGTCCCCACACGCTGTTTGCGGCGAAAAGCATTACTATGAAAACCGCCGTCATTATTATCTTTATTCGTGCGTCCATTCGGTGAATGACAGAATTTCCGGGAAAATACTGTCCTATAGTAATATCCTTTATCAAGGTATATTCCTCCAATTTTCTATCTCAACTTACACAGTCCTGCTCTCTGCTCATATGGGTCAAAGGCAGTCCGCTGCTTACTTATTCTTTTTCTGCTCCAGCATTTCAAGGATGACCTTTTTCGCATAGCCAACTGTATACACATCGTCCTTAATATCTATGCCCATGGCTTTGAGCCTGTTTATAACTCTTGTTATCTGCGGCACTGCAAGTCCCATTGACACAAGCTCCTCAGAGCGGTGAAACACCTTTACTGTATCGTCATAGCAGAAAAGCTTCGATTCGTTCATGACGAGTATCTTTGAAACGTTCTTTGCGATATCTTCCATAGAGTGGGATACTAGCAAAACAGTATTTTTCATCTGCTCATGATACTCTCTTATAAGACCAAGTATCTGCTCTCTGCCCTTTGGGTCAAGACCCGAAGCAGGTTCGTCAAGTATAAGCACCTTTGGGTTCATTGCCATAACTCCTGCTATAGCCACACGCCTTTTCTGTCCGCCTGAAAGCTCAAAAGGCGATTTGTCAAGTATCTCAGGGCTTAGTCCCACCATTCTTGCTGCCTCTTTCACATACTTGTCTATCTGATCTTCCTTGATACCCATATTCTTAGGTCCGAATGCGATATCCTTATAACAGGTCTCCTCAAAGAGCTGATACTCAGGATACTGAAACACAAGACCCACCTTAAATCTTATAGGGCGAAGCCTTGATTTATCGTCCCACAGCCTTTCTCCGTCTATATAGACGCTTCCGCTCGTGGGCTTCAAAAGACCGTTGAAATGCTGGATAAGGGTAGATTTGCCTGAGCCTGTATGTCCTATTATACCCACCATTTCGCCGTCATTTATCTCTATATTAACATTGTCTACGGCTGTTTTGCGAAAGGGCGTACCCTCGCCGTAAACATAAGTCAAGTTTTCCGTTTTAATTACTGCCATTGTTACTCCCTATCACTTAAGCATTTCATAAAGCTTCTGAACGCACTCGTCCTCGTGGATTATCTCGGTGGAGATGTCATAGCCTGCCTTTTTAAGCTCCCAGCAAAGCTCTGTCACCTGCGGCACGTCAAGTCCCAGATTTTTCATGGTTTCCACATTTGAGAATATCTTCTTCGGAACGTTATCCATTATGACCTCGCCACCGTCTATTACAACAACACGCTGTGCCTGTGCAGCCTCTTCCATATAGTGGGTGATAAGCACGATAGTAACGCCCTGCTCGTTGAGCATTTTGACAGTTTTCATTACCTCGTCCCTGCCGTGAGGATCGAGCATGGCGGTAGGCTCGTCAAGAAGTATACAATCAGGCTTCATTGCGATTATGCCTGCGATAGCCACACGCTGTTTCTGTCCGCCTGAAAGCTTATGAGGTGCATGAAGTCTGTATTCATACATACCGACGGTTTTAAGAGCCTCGTCAACACGCCTGCGTATCTCATTCGGCTCGACGCCCATATTTTCAAGGGCGAAAGCCACGTCCTCCTCCACGATAGTTGCAACTATCTGGTTATCAGGGTTTTGGAATACCATGCCCACCTTTTCTCTTATAGGCAAGAGGTTATTTTCGTCCAAAGTGTCCATGCCGTTCACATAGACAGCCCCCGACTCAGGAAGATTTATAGCGTTTATGCACTTTGCAAGTGTAGATTTGCCTGAGCCGTTATGACCAAGCACTGCCACAAACTCGCCTTTTTCTATGTTCAGATTTATGCCTTTAAGCACCTCCGTTTTAACAGGTGGCTCTTCAAGGTCGTTCACATAGGAAAAGTGCAGATCCTTTATTTCAATAAAACTGCTCATTTCACTTTCCTTACCAAATTTAGTTTATTCCTTATCTTCAGGCTGTTCTTTCTGTTCAGCCTTTCTTTCCTTATGCTTTTCGTAAACATTTTCGGCTTTGTCTATTCCTTTATCAAGGAGCTTTTCAGCCTTGTTCTTTACCTTTTTGCCCGTTTCGCTCTCTGCGAACTCGTGGGCTTTTTCCTTTCCCTTTTCAAACAGCTCTCCTGCTTTGCTCTTTATCTTCTGCCCCTTTTCACTTTCGGCGGCCTCGTGAGCTTTTTCTTTGCCCTTTTCAAGCATATTTCCTGCCTTGTGTTTAAGTTCATCAAAATCAAAAGACATAATGTTTCCTCCTGTCTGAAATTTTTGGTTTATACCTTATTATAATATATGGGTATGCGAACGCTGTTCGCCCCTACATATTGCCCATAAGCTTTTCAATATCTTTTACTGTTGGCGGATAAAGTGCGATAGGGAACTTTTCCACCGCCGCACCTGCCACAGCACAAGCTGTTTTCACCAATGTATCGTCATCAAGACCTTTATAAAGTCCATATACAGCGCCTGCCTTAAAGCTGTCCCCTGCGCCAAGTGTTGACACTACGTCTACTTTAAATGCAGGGCACATCTTTGGCACAGCACCCTTTCTGCCATACATCGCACCCTTTTCACCAAGTGTAAATATCACAAGCCCGTCTGTATTATCTGTATAAAGCCTGAAAAGCTCATCATAGCTTTTATCTGGATAATATTCATCAAGGTGCTGATGAGATATGCAATTTACTGCACAATGCTTATTGATATAGCTGTCATAGGCACAATCTATGGTGACGTATTTCTTGCCATATTTTACGCAATACTCGGCTATCTTATCACCAAAATAAGGGTCAGCCGCAACGCAGGCTGAATTTTTCACTGACTCCTCCGAAGGCTGTTCATAAAAAGGCTCCGGACGTGAATAAAGCTTATCCCACTCGCCAAAACAGGTGCGTGTATTTTTATCTATGATAACATAGTCGGTCACGCCCTCGAAACCCTCTGTTACAAGCTCTGAAAGGTCAGCAGTCTTGTCTGCAAAATAATCCTTTATAAGCTTTTCATTGCCGCTTCCAAGGTGAGTACCCCCAAGCTTTACAGGCACATTCAGACTGCAAAGAACAGCCGCCGCTGTTCCGGTCTCACCACCGACAAGGTGATACTTTTCCTTTATCTCTGCCGTTCCGTCTGCCTTTGGAAAATCACCGTCAAGAAGAAACGAACAGGTGGAGATCATTTGGCCGTACATATAAACATAATTCTCAGTATATTTCATGTGAACACCATTCCTTACTATAGCAAAGCTATTTCTGCCAAATTGCCGTTGAACCGCATGGAAGCACACCACCTGTTGCCTCCACCGGCAATCCTATCTCATCAGCCGTGACGTTTCCGCCAAACCTCGTTCCGAGGACATCTCTCAGGATATATGCCATAACTGAGGGTGAAAGTCCTGTGGTATAGCTGTTGAGCAGAAAGAAAAGCGGCTCGTCGCTCAAAACGCCTGAGCAGGTCTTTACAAGGTCATAGATACAATCTTCAAGCTTCCATATCTCTCCGCCAGGTCCTCTGCCGTAGGACGGAGGATCCATAACGATAGCGTCATAGGTCTTGCCACGGCGTATCTCACGCTGAACGAACTTTTCGCAATCGTCCACAAGCCAGCGAATAGGCTTATCGGAAAGCCCTGACACAGCGGCGTTCTCTCTTGCCCACTGCACCATGCCCTTTGATGCGTCAACGTGTGAAACGCTTGCACCTGCTTCGGCACAGGCAAGGGTAGCTCCACCTGTGTATGCAAAGAGGTTTAACACCTTTATCTCTCTGTCTGCGTTTCTTATTTTATCAGCCATGAAGTCCCAGTTCACAGCCTGTTCAGGGAAAAGACCTGTGTGCTTGAAGCCCGTTGGTCTGATTATAAACTTCAAATTCTTATAGCCTATGTTCCAGCTTTCAGGCAGGCGCTTTCTGTATTCCCATTCGCCGCCGCCCTTGGAGCTGCGATGATAATGGCCGTTTTTCTTTTTCCAGCCGGAGAGGATCTTATCTGCATATTGGAAACTGGGCTGTCCGGTGGAAAGGACAGTACGGCTGCAGGCTTCCTGGATCAGCTCCAGATCAAAACCGTAGGTCTTGCG
>OHBQ01000214.1_pt1 | contig 30363 bp, 28 predicted proteins | sample 1577401 | NCBI WGS metagenome assembly OHBQ01 (sample SAMEA3879581, study PRJEB24766) | human gut metagenome | biome: human-associated habitat; feature: feces | place: USA | collected 1985/1987
GTCCAACAGAATTGAGCATACCGCTTGGAGTTTCCGCAACTCTAGGACCTGGGTTGCCCTCACGGCGGTGAAGCGTAGTGCCTTTTACGGATATTCCGCCCAGCTTTGAAAGGGGATAGAACTGCTCGTACTCTCTGCCGTAGCCAAATGTTCCGCTTGCAGGGATAACAGGGTTTTTGAACTCAACTCCGCAGAAATTCACATTTATCCTATTCATCAAACACTACCTCCTAGCTGTCGAATACAGGACCGTCCTTGCAAACGTGAGAATTGAACTCCTGACCGTCCTTGACAGTGCGGCATACGCATACAAGACACGCACCCACGCCGCAAGCCATTCTCTGTTCAAGAGATACCTGACAGTAAATGTCGTTTTCCTCACATATTTTTGTGATATTTTTCAGCATTATCATTGGACCGCAGGCATAAACGATATCAGGCTTTTCGCTTTTAAGCACGTCAAGAAGTGCGTCAGTAACAAAGCCCTTTCTTCCTGCCGAGCCGTCGTCAGTGCAAAGCTGAACGTCACAGCCCATAGCTTTGAAGTCCTCCTGCAAAATAACAGCCGCAACGTTTCTGAAACCGCTTATAACAGTGGCGTTCTCACCGTATTCCTTTGCAATGCCCACCATTGGAGGCGTGCCTATGCCGCCGCCGATACAGACAGCTTTCTTGCCCTTTTCAAGCACCTTGAAGCCGTTGCCCAGCGGAGCGATAATGTCAACAAGGTCGCCCTTGTTAAGCTCGCTTATCTTGTCAGTGCCGTGACCTCTTACCTCAAAAACAAGGCGGATAGTACCCTTGTCCTTGTTGATATCGCAAATAGAGATAGGTCTGCGGAGGAAAAAGCCCTCTGCCTGCACCTGTGCAAACTGTCCTGCCTTTGCCGCCTTTGCAATGTGCGGACAGTATATCTCAATGTCAAAAATTCCTTTTGCAAGGGTCTTTTTTGAAACTATTGGGTATTTACCCTGCTTGTACATTAAAAATCCTCCCTGTACTTAGTTCTTTACCTCATTCGGAGCGTTCACCGCATCAAAAACGAGAGTGACCGAGTTATCATTATCAGTATAAGTAAGCTTTAGCGTGTAAGAGTCAGCAAAATAGCCTATCTTCTGCTTTTTGGACATATTCTCCCAACCGGCAGGTGGCGCAAAATCCACTCCGCTGTCGTCAATAAAGATAAGATCAAGATCGTCGCTGTCCATTTCGATAGTGCCTTTTAAGCAGGGATTGCCTGCTTCTGCGTCATACATGAGATAGTTGCCGTCTGAACGGATAATAAGGCTGAGATAGCCCGAATAAAGCTCGCTGTTGTCAAGGGGCGTTTCACGGCATTTCCACTCGCCTACGATACATCTTGGAAAATCGCTTTGCTCCTGCTGACTTTCCGTCAAAGAGCTTGTATCCTCGTTCTTTGCGCAGGAGCATAAAAGCAATGCTCCCACCGCCGCTGTAAACAATATAACGCCCTTTGCTGTCATACTCAGTCACTCCTTTAGTGTTTATTCAAGTGTGATCTTTGGCAGATATGAGATTATATCCTCTTTCATTCTGATAACTTCACGTCTTGCAGCCTTTGCAAAATCATGCTCGTCGCAATTATCCTCTTTCTTGTAAGCACACATTACGCCACGGGAGGAGTTTACTATAGCACCAAGTCCGTGATCGTCAAATGCCTTTGATACTCCTTCAGCACCGCCGCCCTGTGCACCGTAGCCCGGTACAAGGAAGAATGTGTGCGGCAGAGCCTTTCTCATTTCAGCAAGCTGCTCAGGATAAGTCGCACCCACAACTGCGCCAACACCGCTGTAGCCATACTTGCCCATAACGTCCTTGCCCCACAGCTCGCACATTGAGCCCATTGTGGCATAAACTGTCTTGTTGCCAATCATAAGATCCTGAAGCTCACCGCTTGACTTGTTTGATGTCTTTACAAGAACGAAAATGCCCTTGTCATATTTTCTGCACTGGTCAAGAAGTGGGTTTATACCGTCTGAACCGAGATAGCCGTTTACAGTGAGAGCGTCTGCACCGAAAGCTTCCACAAGCTCACCGCCAACGTCAGTAAGACCAAGATGTGCGGTTGCGTAAGCTTCCATAGTTGCGCCGATATCGTTTCTCTTGCCGTCTGTCATGACGAACATACCTTTTTCCTTTGCATACTGTATAGTCTTGTAAAGGGTCTTTACACCCTCGTAGCCATACATTTCATAGTATGCAGCCTGTGGCTTGATAGCAGGGCAGATATCGTGTATCTCGTCGATTATAGTCTTGTTGAACTCCCATATAGCCTTTGCCGCACCCTTGAGCGTCTTGCCGTATTTCTTGAACTTCTTTTCCTTGATGTATTCAGGAACATAGTCAAGCTTTGGGTCAAGCCCCACTACTGACGGGTTCTGTGTCTTTACGATATTTTCAATAAGTCTGTCAAATGCCATTTTTATCTTCCTTTCGGATATTTTTATATTAAAGCTCAAAAACGAGCTTTCCTCTGCATATTGTGTACATTACCTTGCCTTTGAGCCTTGTGCCTTTGAACACGCTGTTTTTGCTCTTTGAATTAAGCTCCGCAGGGATAACTTCCCATTCATAGTCAGGGTCAAAGATACAAAGATCGCATCTTTCGCCAACTGCTATCTTGATAGGCTCAAGCCCCATTATCTTTCTCGGATTTACCGACATTATCTCTGCTATCTTGTCAAGACCGCATTTGCCACTGTAATAAAGCTTTGTAAGCGTAGCTGCAAGGGAAGTTTCAAGTCCAACAACACCGTTTGGAGCTTTCTCAAAGTCAGCCTTTTCCTCTGCGGAGTGTGGAGCGTGGTCGGTGATAATGCAGTCGATAGTGCCGTCAAGAACAGCTTCCTCAACAGCCGCCCTGTCCTCCTCAGTTCTAAGTGGAGGCGACATTCTGAAATCTGCGTCACGGGCTAAAAGCTTTTCGTCTGTGAATGTGAAATAGTGCGGCGCAGTTTCGCAGGTGACCTTAACGCCGTCCTTTTTCGCCGCTCTTATGATGTTCACAGAGCCTTTGGTGGAAACGTGGCATATGTGAACTCTCGCATTACAGCTCATTGCAAGGCATATCTCACGGGCAGTGATATAGTCCTCAGAGGCTCTGTCCATGCCCTTTACTCCAAGCTTTTCGGATATCTCACCCTTGTTGATGATACCACCGTTTATTATCTTCAAGTCCTCGCAGTGAGAAGTCACGATCAGACCGTTCTCGTTAGTCTTTTCGATAGCCTGACGCATAAGCTCAGCGTTTTCAACAGGTCTGCCGTCATCTGAAATGGCGGTAACTCCTGCGGCTTTGAGTGCGTCATAGTCGCAAAGCTCCTGACCTTTCATGCCCTTTGTAACGCAGGCAATAGGGAAAACGTCGATACCTGTTTTCTTTGCCTTTTCAAAAACGTATTTCACGCCCTCAGGGGAGTCGATAGGCGGCTTTGTGTTCGGCATACAAGCGACGCCCGTGAAACCGCCTGCCTTTGCGGCGTTCGCACCTGTGATGATGTCCTCCTTGTAGGTAAGACCTGGGTCACGAAAGTGAACGTGCATATCGAAAAGCCCGGGCAATGCACAAAGCTTGCCCTTTGCGTCGATAACTCTCTGAGCATGCTCGTCAGTTTTTCCAAGGCTGACTATCTTTCCTCCGTCAATGCCTATGTCCGTTATACCGTCAAGCCCTGTCTGCGGGTCGCAGGCACGGATATTTTTGATCAGTAGCTCCATTTTTACTCCTTTTTTATCTTAATCAAGTCTTTACTGCACAAAAGCTGCGGCTAAACATATCGTTCAGCCGTAGCCCTTGAAAATTCGTTATTTGCCGTCGTAGAATGAGCCGTCAGAGTCTTTTCTCTCGCATGAGTAAACTCCGTCAGAGTTCTGGAAAATGAACTTGCAGGTAGCGACCTTGTCGCTCTCGTCCTCAGACGGTACAGAAAGGTTTTTGTAGGAAATAGTCGAGAAGAACTTCATTCTCAGACCGATGTCAACAGTTGTATCTCTGTCAGACGGATTTACAAGAAGCTGTATCTTTCCGCTTCCCCCGTCCTCCTGAATTTTAAACCAGCCCTTTGCGATAACTGATTTGTTATCAGTGTGAGTGATAGTGAAATCGCCCTCGTCAGAGAACTCAAAAGTGATGTTTGCGTCCTTATCTGTCCATGTTCCAGAGATAAGCTCTCTTGAATCGCCTGATCTTGACGGCTGATTGAATACATATGTACAGATGAAAACAACTACTACTACAAGAACTACAAAGAGTATTCCAAGCAAGCCTGAAATGAATTTTTTCATATTATTCCGCCTTTCTCCCTTATTATTTTGTATCGGATATTAGTCCTTTATCTGAAGTATAGCACCTCTGTTTGCAGAAGTTACAAGTGAAGCGTATCTTGCAAGATAGCCTGTTGTTACCTTTGGCTGTCTTGGCTTCCAGTTCTTTCTTCTTTCAGCAAGCTCCTCGTCAGATACTTTAAGTGTGATAGAGCAGTTGTCGATATCTATTGCTATCATATCTCCTTCTTCAACAAGTGCGATAGGACCGCCTACGGCTGCCTCAGGTGAAACGTGACCGATAGAAGCACCTCTTGAAGCACCGCTGAAACGTCCGTCAGTGATAAGTGCAACAGTTGAGCCAAGACCCATGCCTGCGATAGCAGATGTAGGATTGAGCATCTCTCTCATTCCAGGACCGCCCTTTGGTCCCTCGTAACGGATAACCACAACGTCGCCCTCAACTATCTTGCCGCCTCTGATAGCAGCGATAGCGTCCTCTTCGCAGTCAAACACTCTTGCAGGACCCTCGTGGGCAAGCATTTCAGGTGCAACGGCTGAACGCTTAACAACGCAGGTGTCAGGAGCAAGATTTCCTCTGAGAACTGCGATTCCGCCTGTCTGTGAGTATGGATTGTCTATTGGTCTGATAAGCTCAGGGTTCTTGTTTACAACGCCGCTGATGTTCTCGCCTACTGTCTTGCCTGTGCAGGTCATGCAGTCTGTGTTGATAAGGTTTTTCTTGTTAAGCTCGCCAAGAACTGCATAAACGCCGCCTGCTTCGTTGAGGTCTTCCATGTATGTGTGACCGGCAGGAGCAAGGTGACAGAGGTTTGGCGTTCTCTTTGATATCTCGTTTACAAAGTCAAGGTCAAGCTCTACTCCGCACTCGTGAGCGATAGCAGGGAGGTGAAGCATTGAGTTTGTTGAACAGCCAAGCGCCATATCAGCTGTGATAGCATTGATGAAAGCGTCCTTTGTCATGATATCTCTTGGTCTGATGTTCTTCTTGTAAAGCTCCATTACCTGCATACCTGCGTGTTTTGCAAGCTTGAGTCTTTCAGAATATACAGCAGGGATAGTGCCGTTTCCTCTAAGACCCATGCCAAGAACTTCTGTAAGGCAGTTCATAGAGTTTGCAGTGTACATACCTGAACAGCTTCCGCAAGTCGGACAGGCTTTGTTCTCAAATTCCTCAACGTCGTCAAGAGTGAACTTGCCTGCGTTGTAAGTACCAACAGCCTCGAACATACTTGAAAGAGAAGTCTTTTTGCCCTTAACGTGACCAGCCAGCATTGGACCGCCTGATACGAAAATAGTAGGAACGTTTACTCTTGCGGCTGCCATGAGCAGACCAGGAACGTTCTTGTCGCAGTTTGGTATCATAACAAGAGCGTCAAAGTGATGAGCCAAAGCCATGCACTCTGTTGAGTCTGCGATAAGGTCACGGGTAACGAGAGAATATTTCATTCCCATGTGACCCATAGCGATACCGTCGCAAACAGCGATAGCAGGGAATACAACAGGTGTTCCGCCTGCCATTGCAACGCCCATTTTAACAGCTTCAACTATCTTGTCAATGTTCATGTGACCAGGAACTATCTCATTATATGAAGATACGATACCAACGAGAGGTCTGTCCATTTCTTCTTTTGTCATGCCAAGAGCATTGAAAAGTGATCTCTGTGGAGCTTTGTCTACTCCGTCACAAAAATAATTACACGCCATTTTTTATTACCTCTTTTGAAAAATATATTACTGAGAGCGGTATTATTCTCCGTCCTCATTTTCTTTTGTTTCAGCCTCGTCTGAGCTTTCCTCTGTCTTTGCAGGGTGCAGACGCTTTCTTACACCGTATGCGGAGCAGTATTCACAAACGATATCCAGCACTGAGAATATGATAAGCATAAAATTCATTGAGAAGATACCTGTTACAAGCACGAATGCCGCAGGGATAATGAAAAGCGGGATCCCAGTGCCGTAAATGTCTTCAAAATGATTGCCTTTTTTATACTGCCTTATCCAAAGCACCCAATAAAGTGCGATAACGAGCAGTGCAACAACAGCCCATATTATGAAAAGCAGCTTGCTTGAAAAGCCTACCTCGTAATCTCCGATAGCAAGGCACATATAGCCTATGCAGCCAAATCTGCCCACACACTTTGCAATGAAAACGATAATGTTCTCGTCCTCAAGCTCCGGCTTGTCAGCAGGGGTCTTAAAGCAGGCGAATATCACAGGTATCAGCAAAAACAAAGTAGGTATAAATCCTATATTGAACTTCATTTTGTTTTGTCCTCCTTAGCGGAATGGTCTGTGCTCCACTTCTAATACTTCTCTCTTCATTGTGCGGACAGCCTCATCAACAGCCGCCATAAGCTTTTTCTCAAGTGGAGTGCCCACAACATTATGAGTGTAGCTTACGGTGAAACAGGTCTTGAAGTCAGGCATATAGTCGTAAAGCGGACAATAATAGAAATATTCAATCTTACCTCTGTTTTCGACTTTTGCCTTGAAGCGTGCTCTTGGACCCATGTCATTGACAGGCAGGAACATCATTGCATTTTCAGGTACGCCGCCCTTATCAAATTTCTCTGCCATGTTATAGATTATTTCGTCATCTACATCTAAAACTCCAAAAAGCGGAGTATTTGAGTCAGAGTAATCTGCATCATAATCATCATCAATGGTCGGAAGATATGACGCCAGATAGTGTACATCTCCGGCCGTTTCAAGAAAATCTCCGCTCAGGTTGAATGTTACCTTCACTCTTATCTCAGCGTTTTCACCGTCAAAAACCTCAAATTCTATTTTCCTTGACGGCTTTGCAGGAATGCTCGCTGTGTCAAGAACTTCCTGCGGTGTGGTATATTTCGGTCTTGTATAAGCACAATTGCTTCTCTTGCTTGAACTTGAAGTGGTTGCAGTGCTTGGTTTGCTTGAAGCTGTAGTGCTTGAAGAGCCGTTTATAGCTTCGTCCTTTTTGTCCATAGCCTGATTAAACAGGTCTTTAAGTCCTGTCGGACCATTGCCGTTCTTTGCCGCAGCGTTGTCTATTGCGTCAACCGCACCCTTTAAAAGCTTATCAAATAATCCCATTGTAGTTACCCCTTTTCTTTTGTCAGTGAATAATTTTTATTTCTTGTGTGAAAGTCCAAGGAATGCCGCACCGATTATGCCTGCGTCATTTCCAAGCTTTGCAATAACTATCTCAGTGTTCTTTGCTGAGTTCTTTGTGTAAACTTCCTTAGCCACAAGCTCTTTCAGAGGCAAAAGCAGAGGGTCGCCCTCGTTGCATACGCCGCCGCCGATACAGAGAATATCAGGCTGGAAGATGTTTATTGTGTTTGTGATTCCGCAGGCAAGATACTTTATGTATTTGTCAACAACTTCCTTGCCTGCCTTATCGCCGGCTCTCATGGCGTTGAACGCAGTTCTTGCTGAAACCTTGCCGTCCTCTTCGTTCATTTTCCACATGATAGAGTCCTTGTCCTCAAACATAGCCTCTTTTGTCATTCTTACAAGACCTGTTGCAGAAGAGAATACCTCAAAGCAGCCGTGTCTGCCGCAAGTACACTGCGGACCATTAGGGTCGATAACAGTGTGACCTATCTCAGCACCTGCAAAGTTGAAGCCTGAATATATCTTTCCGTTAATGATTATTCCTCCGCCAACGCCTGTGCCCAGAGTGATACAAACAGCGTCGTTCGCACCCTTTGCTGCACCTGCAACATACTCACCGTATGCCGCAGCGTTAGCGTCGTTCTCAACATAGCAAGGCTTGTCGATAAACTTCTTCATAAGGTCAACAACGTGGAAGTTAAGGAAACCAAGGTTGTTTGAATACTCAATAACGCCAGTGTCAGAATTTGCAGTGCCAGGTGTGCCGATACCTACAGACTCTATCTGTTCTATCTCCAGCCCTGCGTTCTTTACAGCTTCCAAAGCGACCTTAGCCATATCCTCGCAGATCTCCTCCGCAGGTCTTGGCAGATTGGTCTTGCAGGTAGCCTTTGCGATTATCTCAAATTCTTCATTTACAACACCTGCTTTGATGTTAGTGCCGCCAAGATCAATACCAATGTAATACTTCATAATAATTTCTCCCTTTTATTTTCTGAGCTTACTGAGCGTTATCGTTCTCAGTGTCATCGTCATATTCGTGAAAGTTTATCTCTTCCTTTTCCTCTTTTGGCTTTTGGGCTTCAGCCTTTTTTGCTATGGCGTCATATACCAGAAGATACACAAGCTCCAGCACTACAAAGCTGATAAGACCTATCCAAAATGAGCCTGCCACAAATCCGATAATAAAAGCGATCACAAGTGCGCCAAGCTCACCTATCTCCTTTTTCAGGTCAAGTTTAAGCATTTATCTCACCTTAGTCTATCTTTGTAAGCACGAATGTGCATTTGCCCTCAACAGTATACTTGCCTGTGCCTGCTGAAATGAATACGCTTTCGCCCTTCTTTGCAGAAACAGTTTCGCCACCGCTGATAACAGGCTCGCCCTCGAGAACGAGAATACTGTTGAAGCTGTTTTCGTCAGCGTCAAGCTCAGCCTTTGTTTCAACGTTCACCCTGTATGTTGTGAAGTATTCGCATTTTGAAAGAAGCTTTATGTCATAGCCGTCCTTCTTCTCAACAGGTGTCTCAGGATACTGCTCAGCAGGAGCAAGCTTTGTTACGTCAAGAGCCTTGTCAACGTGAAGCTCTCTAGGCTTGCCGTCCTTGCCAACTCTGCCATAGTCATAAATTCTGTATGTAGTGTTTGAGTTCTGCTGTATCTCAGCAATAAGGATACCCTTGCCGATAGCATGGAGCGTGCCTGACTTGATGAAGAAAACGTCGCCCTTCTTAACAGGTACAGCGTTTGTTACTTCAAGAAGCGTGTTGTCAGCGATCCTTCTAGCGAACTCGTCCTTTGTTATCTCGTGCTTGAAACCGTAGAGAAGAGTTGCACCCTCGTCACAGTCAACAACATACCACATTTCTGTCTTGCCGTATTCGCCTTCAACTCTCATTGCATAATCGTTGTCAGGGTGTACCTGTACAGAAAGATTGTCCTTAGCGTCAATGAGCTTAATAAGGATAGGGAAGTTCTCGAATCTTTCGCAGTTCTTGCCAAGAACGCCCTTGCCTGCCTTTTCGATATACTCATTGAGTGTCAGACCCTTGTATTCACCGTCAGCCACAACGCTTGGACCGTCCTTATGACAAGAAAGCTCCCAGCTCTCTGCGACCTTATCATAATCGCACTTTTTGCCGTACTCATCTCTAAGTCTGGTACCGCCCCAGATGTAGTCCTTAAATGCTGGATCAAGTTTAAATATTGACATTTTATATAGCCTCCAATTATTAAATATACCTTTTAATATAATACCATAACTCCGTCTATAAGTCAATATTTCTGGTATAAAAAAAGCAGGAGAACGAACTGCTCGTCCTCCTGCTGTGATGTTAAAAAATATCCTATGACCTATAGGAACAGATCGCTGTGAGTTCCTGTTCTATACAGAAGCAGTACAAGTTTCTCATTGCGCCTTTCATATATTAGAAGCCAATCAGGCTCAATGTGACATTCAAGGAAACCCTTGTAATTGCCTGTCAGCGAATGTTCCCTGTATTTTGCCGGAAGTGGCTGTTCCTCAGCGAGCATTGTGATGACTTCGTTAAGGTGCGACATATTCAGGCCACGGCTTTTTGCTTTTTTGAAGTCTTTTTTGAATTTGTTGTGATAAGTTATCCTAAGCCTTCAGACTCTCCCAAAGCTCGTCTACAGAATCAAACGGACCAACGAGATTTTTACCCTCTTTGGCTTCGTCAAGGACTTTCTTTGTTTCTTCGTTAGGCTCTTCTTTCTGAAGTCCTTGCAAGATAACAATAAGAGCATTGAGCTGTTCTTCTGTGAGATTGTCTATCATACTGTATGCAAGTTCTTTTGTACTCATAGCTCTGCCTCCTTAAATATCTGACTAATTGTTTCGTTCTTGCTTTTATTATACCACATCAAACCATGTTGTCAAGCAATTTTGCGACGTATTTTGACGAAAAAAGCAGGAGAACGAACTGCTCGTCCTCCTGCTGATAGCGTTATTTTTTATTTCTTCTCGTCCTCATCGTTCTTAGGCTCGTCAAAAAGGTTTTTCTTGTCAACGAACTTGCCGGTGCTTACGTCAAAGGCTTCGCTTGACTTCTTGTTCATGATTATCACAATTACCACAACTGCGATAGCAATTCCTGCAATGACCGCAATAACTATGATAATAGGGTTTGTTCCCTTTGAGTCTTTTTCTTCCTTTTCTGCATAAGTCTTTGTCTTGCAGTTCGTTACCGTTATGCCTGTTACTGTTATCTTTGCCCTGTCAGTTGCGCCGATTATGATGTTGTATACCTGACTGAAATCGTCCGTGCCGTATGCAGTTGCGATAGATTCAAAATCATATGTAGCTGATGAATCGTCAAACTTCACAGGTGCTATCTTTGCCCATACCGCACCGTCCTGAGCGGCTGGTGTAGTGGTGTTGTCCCAGCTCTGGAAAATAAGCTCAGCATTGTATTTGTTTCCTGCCTTTTCGTTTATTTCCTCGCTCTTGAATGTGACGATTATCTCTGAATCCTTTGTAAGCCTTGTTGCGTTGAAAGTTGCCTGATCGACAGTGATAGACTGTTTCCAATTGCTACAAGTCTCTGCGGAAGAGCAGTCGATAGTAACGTCTTCTGTTTCTGCGTTTTCGGCAAAAGCTGTCAGTGTGCATGAGAATATTGAAGCGCAGGCGATGATAGCAGACATTGCTACTGATAAAAATTTCTTCATTTTTCTTTTTTCCTTTCCAATTCTTATATAATATAATTTTGCACAAAACTTAACCCTGACATTTGTGCATACCCTCTGATAATAAAGCATTATAACATAATTAAAAGTAAAAATCAATAACCATAATGCACAAATAATCACAGTATTTAAGGAACTATTTTACTTTTTTAAGCAAATGGTATGCAGAGAACTCTTCGACATTGCGCTTTTTGCAGTTTAATTCCCAAAATCCTGCTTTAGGACTTGTTTTACAGACAGTGTTATGATATAATGATAAGAAAAGTCTTGATATAGAGGTGCGCAAAATGAAAATAATGGCAATAGATTATGGCGACGCAAGAACAGGTTTCGCAATAAGCGACCGCTCTGAGTTTCTTGCTTCTCCTATCGGCACTGTTCCTGAGAGAAACGCCGAAAGGCTTGCAGATAAGGCGGCTCAGACAGCGGCTGAATACGGTGCAGGTGAGATAATAGTAGGTCTGCCTATAAACATGAACGGCACAGAGGGACCGAGAGCAGAGAAGTGCAGGGCATTTGCCGAGCTTTTGAAAGAGCGTACCGACCTGCCCGTGAGAATGTGGGACGAGCGTTCCACAACTGTCACAGCACACAATATCCTTAACGAAACAAACGTCAGAGGAAAGGCAAGAAAGGCTGTTGTAGATACAGTTGCCGCAACGATAATTTTGGAGGGCTATCTTGAATACAGAAGAAAAAAAGCAAAGCAGGCTGACTAAAAAGCAGAAAAGAAATATCATTATAGTGATAATAGTGCTTGCGGTAATGGTATTAGCCGATTTTGTGTGGTCTAATACCTATATCGAGGTCAAAAAGCTGTCAGCGCATTTTGATAACTTACCTGAGGGTTTCGAGGGCTGTAAGATAGTTCAGATATCTGACTTCCACAACGAGTGGGGCAAGGGCTATATAGATAGGCTGACGGAAAAGGTCAAAGACTGTGAGCCTGATTATATCTTTGTTACAGGGGACAGCGTTGACCAGATATTTCCCGATGTTGACCGTTCCCTTGAGTTTATGAAAAAGCTCCCTGAGATATGTCCTGTCTATCTTGTTATGGGCAACCATGAATACAATCTTTCTCAGGAGGAAAGGGAACAGTTTGTTGCAGGCTGTGAAAGCTATGGTGTAAACGTCCTCTATAACGAGCATACCACACTTACACGAAATGGTGATACTATAAGCCTGTTAGGCTTTGACAATATGGAAAATGACAGCAAGGCTTTTTCTCAGGTCACAGAGGATTTTGTCATACTGCTAAATCACTATCCCGAGGATTGCAACTATTTCAGCAAGACCGCAGTGCAGTATGGAACGCATATCGATATCGACTTCACAGGTCACGCACATGGCGGACTTATAAGGCTCCCCCTTGTGAATGGTCTTTATGCACCTGGTCAGGGTCTGTTCCCGAAATACACCGACGGCACTTACAGCGTGAACGATACAACCCTCGTTGTATCGAGGGGAGTAGGCAATAGTGGCTGGACACAGCGTTTTTCAGACCCCTTTGAACTTGTGCTTTTCACTCTTGAAAAATAACTCTTTCAGTCCCATTAGGATAAGGAAAATACCGAAAGCTTTTGAAAGTAGGCTTTGCTCTATCCTGTTTGCAAGCCATGCTGATATAATAACAGCGGCCGTTCCCCACAAAACTGCGGGAACGGCTTTTTTCCATTCCACAAGCTTGTTTTTCGTGTGAAGCACAAGGCTTATTATTGCGATAGGGATAAAAAACACAAGGTTTATCCCCTGCGCCGCTAGTTGCGAAAAGCCTGCAAACACCGTCAGATAAACTATAAGCACCATTCCGCCCCCAAGACCCATGGAGGCAAAGATACCGGTGAGAAAAGCCACCGCACATATTGTATACCAAGCCGTAATATCACCCTATTTCATAAATATCCTCACGCCTGCTATTATCATAAGCAGTCCGAAAATACGTTTCAGCAGACTGTTTGAAAGCTTTTTCATGAGCATTGCACCCACTGCCGCACCAACTATCCCAAGTGGTATGAATTTCACTGCCTGCGAAAAATCAAGACTTCCGCCCTTGAAATATACAAGTCCGCTTATAATAGACAATGGAAGCGTTATAGCAATGGACGTGGCATGAGCTTTTTTCGCCTCACTGCCGCCTTTTTCAAGCATAGGCACTGCTATCATTCCGCCGCCTGAACCGAAAAAACCGTTGCATATCCCCACGGCTATACCTGTGAACGCATTGAAGCATTTTTTATTTACACGCAAAAAAATCACCCCATACTATTATCTGTACGGGGTGATGATTTATTCACTGAACTATCAGTCTATCTCTACCATTATTTTCTGATCCAAACGGGAAGCACCGGCACGCATTACAACTCTTATAGCCTTTGCGATCCTGCCCTGCTTGCCGATAACTCTGCCCATATCGTCCGGAGCAACGTGAAGATGGTAAACCACGATACCCTCTGCGTTAGGCTCGTCAACAACGACCTCAACAGCGTCCTTGTTTTCAACAAGCTCAGAAACTATAGTTTCGAGTAATTCTTTCATAAAAATATCTCCATTCTCCCACGAAAATGCGGCAGGGAAGCGTTTTCCCCGCCGAAAACGGCAAGCAAAGTGGTGGGATAAGCAGCTCACCGTCTGAATTATCTTGTCAGCTATTAGATAGTGCCGTTCTTCTTGAGAAGAGCCTTAACTGTATCAGTTGGCTGTGCACCGTTAGCGATCCAAGACTTTGCCTTTTCGTCGTCAACCTTGAGTACAGAAGGTTCCTTAGTTGGGTCATAGTAGCCCAGCTCTTCGATGAAACGTCCGTCTCTTGGATATCTTGAATCAGCAACTACGATTCTGTAGAAAGGAGCCTTCTTAGCACCCATTCTTCTGAGTCTGATCTTTACTGCCATTGTATTTTCACCTCCATAAAAAACTTCATATATCAAATCAATCACTTGATTGCTGATAGCTTATCAACTATTGTGGCATTCCGCCGCCAAGTCCTTTGAGAAGTGCCGCTCTGTTTCTTCTGGATTTCTTTCCGTGAAGATTTCCACCGATACCGAACTGCTTCATCATTTTCTGCATCTGTTCAAACTGCTTAAGAAGCTGATTTACGTCAGATACCTGCGTGCCGCTTCCGGTAGCGATACGTCTTTTTCTCTTAGGGTCAATGATCGCAGGCTTTTCTCTTTCAGCCCTTGTCATTGAATTTATCATAGCCTCAGTCTTTTTCAGTTGAACCTCGCCCTGCTCCACCTGCTCGTCTGTTACCTTGTTTGCGCCTGGAAGCATTCTGATAATAGACTTCATAGAACCCATTTTCTGTATCTGCTTCATCTGCTCAAGCAAGTCGTTAAGGTCAAAGCCCTTTTCCTGCATTTTTTCTGCAAGCTTTTTGGCGTCCTTTTCGTCAACTGTCTGAGTAGCTTTCTCAATAAGTGTGAGCATATCGCCCATGCCAAGTATTCTTGAAGCCATTCTCTCAGGGTGGAAAGCCTCAAACTCGTCAAGCTTTTCGCCCATACCAACAAACTTGATAGGCTTACCTGTTACAGCAAGCACTGAAAGCGCCGCACCGCCTCTTGTGTCAGAGTCGAGCTTTGTAAGGATAACGCTGTCGATACCAAGAGCCTCGTCAAAGCTTGAAGCTACCTTTACAGCGTCCTGACCGATCATAGCGTCAACAACGAGCATTATCTCGTTCGGCTCAGCGATCTTTTTGATGTCTTTAAGCTCGTTCATAAGCTCCTCATCAATGTGAAGACGTCCTGCCGTATCTATGATAACAAGGTCATTGCCGTAATCCTTGGCGTGCTTGATACCCTCTTTTACTATCTTTCGTGGGTCTATCTGACCCATTTCAAATACTGCGACTTCGGCTCTCTCTCCCACAACCTTTAGCTGTTCAATAGCCGCAGGTCTGTAAACGTCGGCTGCTATAAGCAGAGGACGCTTGCCCTCTTTTTTGAACATCTTCGCAAGCTTTGCAGCGTGTGTTGTTTTACCTGAACCCTGAAGACCGCACATCATTATGATGCAAGGCGGCTTGTTAGGGAAGTTTATCTTCGAGTTAGCCTCGCCCATGAGCTTTATAAGCTCGTCATTAACTATCTTTATGACCTGCTGACCAGGAGTAAGGCTCTTCAGCACTTCCTCGCCAACGCTTCTCTCCGTTACCTTGGCAATAAAATCTTTTACTACCTTGTAGCTAACGTCAGCCTCAAGCAGAGCCATTTTAACTTCACGCATTGCCTCTTTTACATCGGCTTCGCTAAGTTTACCTCTTGATTTAAGACGCTTGAACACGCCGTTTAGTTTTTCTGAAAGTCCTTCAAACGCCATAAGCTGTCCTCCGTATAATTTTTTTATCTATATCTATTCTTCTTCGGTATATTCTGCGTTGTCAAATTCATCAAGCTTAGAATCGAGATTTTCAAGAAGCACTATCACCTTTTCGGCGATATCTCTCGCATAATTCTTTTTTTTACACTCGTTAAAAACGTCCATAGCCTGAGTCTTGAACTCTTTAAGCTCTGCCAGATAAGCTTCCTGCTGTTTTAGCAGACCTAGCTTTTCTTCATAATCAGCCATTGCAGTTTCACATTTTTTTATAGCGTCATGAACGCCCTGTCTTGAGATATCTAGCTGAGCGGCGATCTCTCCCAACGACAGATCGTCATTGTAATAAAGATCCATGATCTCGTTTTGTTTATCAGTGAGCAGGCAGCCATACAAGTCGAGCAAAACGCTGTTTTGCAAATTTTTACTCATACTGCTTACCTCCTAATGGATTTCTGTAAAGTCATAAACCTTTACAATTATATATCAAGTTTACCGACTTGTCAAGGGGTTTTTATGAAAAAATAAAATTTAACAAAATTCTGTGGAAAAAGTCCTTTTTATATGGTATAATAATATATTGATAGACATAGTGATGATAAATAGTATAGGAAATTGTATGCCAAGGGGGAAGAGTATATGATAAGCTATGTGTTGAAAAACGACAGATATGAAATGAAAGTCCCTGCCCTGACTTTTGGTGCGGCAGGTTTTGAGAGAAACGATTGTGACGATGTGTATTTTGAGTTTCTCGACAAATATGTAGAGCTTGGCGGCTGGTGTATCGATACCGCAAGAGTTTACTGCGACTGGCTGGAGAATGGTCACGATTCCAGCGAGGGAGTAATAGGCAGATGGCTCAAAGCCAGAAACAATCGTGATAAAATTTGTATTGCCACAAAGGGCGGTCACCCTGAAATGGGTCATATGGACGAAAGCCGTCTTAGCAGGGAAGAGCTTACAAAGGATCTTGAAGCAAGCCTGAGAGTGCTGGGCGTTGACTATGTGGATATTTATTTTCTTCATCGTGACGACCCGAAGATACCTGTGGAAGAGATAATGCCAGTTCTCAATGATTTTTATGAGAGCGGAAAGATACATTTTATAGGCGTTTCAAACTGGACAACTCAGAGGATAGAGGAAGCAAATAAGTTTGCAGAGGAAAACGGTATGGAGCCTATCAGGATCAGTCAGATAAACTACAGCCTTGCACGTTCGAGCGTTGAAACTTTCGGTGACAATACTCTTGTTTGTATGGATACAAAGGAGTTCCGCTGGTACAAGAAGCATGATTTTCCTGTTATGGCGTTCTCCCCGCAGGCAAAGGGCTTTTTTGCAAAGCTTGCAAAGGGCGACGCTGCAAACAATCTCCCTGAGGGACAGTATGCAGGCCCTGCTAATCTTGCAAGACTTGCAAAGGTAAAACAGCTCAGCGAGCAGACGGGGGACACTCCGGCAAAGATAACCCTCGGCTATCTGAACAGCCAGCCGTTTTTTGTATCGTCAGTTTTCGCAGTAACAAAGCTGTGGCAGCTTGACGAGGATATGGAAGCGCAGGATCTTACATACGATCCAAAGACAGTGGCTTTCCTTGAAAATATGATATAAAATAAAAGCACTCTGCATTGACCGCAGGGTGCTTTCTTGTTTTTTTGAATATTGTAGGGGACGGCGTCCTCGACGTCCAACCCCTTACACAAAAAAACTTAACTATGTGATATCTGAATACACCACATAGTTAAGTATGTACGTTCATATTGATTATGCCATTGGTATTACGCCCTTCTGAAAATTCTAGTCGTAAACTCATGCTAAATTGTACTTTGGACTCACGCCTTTCAGTAAAATTCTGTCCGCATAATATAAGCTATTCCATTGGATCTATTTCCTTTCGGTAAAAATAATCTCTAAGTGCAAATTACCTTTCCATTGGATTTATTTCCTTTCAAAATATTAAGTTATGCCTCAGTGGATAAAACTTAACGTGCCATCGGACTTAACACCTTTCGTGAAAATTTATTGTCAATGAAACTTATTACATTTCCATTGGAATTATCGCCTTTCGCATAATTTCAAGATCTTATGCTCATCATATCAGATAAGCCTTGCTGAAGTAACTGGCGGATTCACCTCCAAATATCAGATGTTCAAAAGCCTTGAGTGCATTTTCATAACGCACCACTCCTTCAGTATTTTATATGATCTTTAGAAAAATCTTAGTCAGTAAATCAAATCGGTAAGAGCATTAAGCTCGTAAATTTCTTGGCGGACTCACTCCATTCTATTTCATGTTCAAGTTCCTTTTGTGCATTTTCATATGCACCACTCCTCGAAATTTATTTGATTTTTATAGCTCTGTGAGCTTTTTATGTTCAGAAGCTAAATTTTACATTGGAATCACTCTTTCAGTTTATTTCTTTACCTCTGAAAAGCTGAAATTGTGCATTGGAAACACTCCTGTCTAAATTTTATTTGCAAACCTTCTGTAACCGATCATGTCGATCACTCCTTATATAAAAGTTGCAAAATATTCAATTGTAAATTTGAGAGTATCCTTAAATTGCAGTAACTCTGTGCTGTGATTAATCCATGAGGCTCTGCAATTTCTTCCTGTGTAAATCATATATGTCTAGATTCCTGTCAGCTCATTCGTCTGAGTCTTGATCCTTTTTTACTTTAAGAAATTGCCGAGCCTATGGATACTCTCCTGGATCTCTGATGCGTCCATTGGACTCGCTCCTTTCATATCTTATTAGGTATCCGATGAGCCTGCCCGCCTGCTGAACTGTAGTGTACCTAGTGTCGGGTATATGCTGTGTCCACCGATCTGCCTGTGATATATAAGGAAAACCTCTCGCCTTACTTCGCTTTGCCGTGCCCTCTGAAATCGTTACTGTATCGTCAGACCGTTGACCGTTTCAGCGAACCCTGTTGTCTGCTTTTGTTTGGCTCTTTGTTTTTCCTTGACTATACTATACCACATCTTTTGTTACTTGTCAATAGTTTTTCTCAACTTTTTTGTGATTTTTATATTTAATATTACTTTTACAAAATGCGCTTGACTTTGATTTTGCAGTGTAGTATAATTAAAGTGTTGCGGTGGTCAGAAACAGTCTTTCTGTTCTGATTTTTTCGATATATCCCACTCAGAAAGTGCCGATATACCGCACAAGATCATGTTAGGAGGATAATTATGGATAACGAGTTTCTGCCGGACCTCTACGAGCTGGAGGACGAAAATGGTAATAAGCAGACTTTTGAGCTGTTGGACGCAATGGAATATGGTGACGAGAAGTATTATGCTCTCACTCCTTATTATGAGAACGGTGACGAAGCCCTTGAAGATTCAGGCGACGTTGTGATACTCAAGGCTGAGTATGACGAGAACAATGACGAGATACTTGCTTCTATCGAAGATGATGACGAGTATGAGAAGATCGGTCAGATGTTCATGGAGCGTATCGATGAAATGTTCGAGTTTGACGATGAGGACGAAGACGATGATTGCGGCTGTGGCTGCGGTTGTCACGATCACGACCACCTGTCATAAGAAAAATATCTCAGCATATAGGCTTGTCAATATGTAAAATGTACAATTTTATGTACTTTGATTTGCTGAAATTACCTATTGATATTATGGATATGTTGTGATATACTAAATAACAGAAAAAGTTTCCTGCCTTGTGCGAACAAGCACAGTTATTATAAATCCAACACTTCTAAAAAGGGATTCAGACTCTGGAAATGGATTGCAGACCTCCCGAACGAAACCGCATTTGCCGTTTCGGAAACGGACGAAGGGAGCGTGAAGCTTTCAGGCTGTTTTACCCACCCTGCTTTTATAGCGGGTTTATCGGCTGTGCGACGGCAAGGCGGCTTTTACTTAAACACTGAGCGTACCGATTTTTCGGTACGCTTTTTTGTGTCATAAAAACCATGTCGGCATAAAATGAGATAACGGAGCGTCTGCAGTGATCGTATGACAGTGGGTGACGCAGCCGAAGATCTGCGTCCGCAGGGCAGCCCGTTGTCATTTACTGCAGGACGTTTCGTTTATATAGAAAAAAGCCGCTGTGCCTGTGGGCATAACGGCTTTCTTCTTGTCAGATAAATAAATTACTTTCGCTAGTATGTTCAGCGGTGGCTGATAATGCCTTTTCCGCTGGATATTTGCTGTTTATGTATTCGGCGGCAACGAAAATAAATTCGCTGTTCGTGGGGTAGTGGTCAGGCCTTATGGCAAAATTACCGAATATCTCGGCTTTGTCTTTGTCGTGAGCCTTTTCCCAACCGATCCTTATGGCGGTGCGCATGTTTCTTTCAACGCTTACTGTGGTTACTCCATGTGCCGCCGCTATCTCTGGATAAATGACCTTTGTGACACGTCTGTTGGCTTTGTCTGTCGTAAGAGCCATTTTTATTGCCTCTTTGATGTAGCCATAGCCGTTATAATTCGGAGTTATGCACAACCGCTTCATCACGGTGGATATAGCAGATTGTATGTCGCCATTGGTGTACCCCTCGTCAGAGCTTCGCGTTATTGTGATGTTCAGATCTGCAGAATCGTCAGGACACTGAAGCGCTCTGAGTGCGTTTTTGATATCCGCACAGCTTAGAGGACTTTTTATTATCATGTCTGCGTATTTTGCAAGTCCATTGTTTCCATTGTTGGTTTTTCTGTCGGAAAGCATGATTATTTTCAGCTTAGGACAAGCCCCTTTGAGATTTTTGCACAGCTCGTAGGGAAACTCAGTTATTTCTGAAATTATCAGAAAATCAGGTTTGCTTTTAAGCACCTCAAGCTGTATCTCCAGTGGATTGTAGTCTGACTGTGCAACATTGTACCCCTGTTTTTTCAGATAGTCTGCCACCTTCATGCCGGCCTGATTGAGGCTTCCGACAAGGATTTTGATCACGTCTTTTTTACACATTTTAAATCTTCCTCCGGTTTTTTTATTTTTTTAACTTTATACTACACTTGCAGTATAACATTTTTACGATATAATTTCAAGTTTTTTACTTAATTTTCTTGCTTTTTGTACTATGTTTTAAGAAACACGCAACAATCTATACATAGTAAATAAACAAATGTCGGTTATGACCAAATTTTAAATGAGATAATTGTGCAAATATTGTAATTTACACTGATAAAATATGCTTTTATGTCGTTTAAATCAATATATTATATGAATAAATTGACGATTTGCTATATTTTACATCAACTTTACATTGTTATGAAAGCTTATTTTATGTAGAAAAAAGTCGAAAATGCCAGCAAAGATTGCTATATGATTAAAAAAATATTAAGATAAATGTGTGATTTTACATTTATTAATATTTGCGAAATGATATAGAAATATATAAATGAACGGTATTTTTACATAGCTTTTACAAAGGATAATTTCTTGACAAAAGCTTTATTGCGTGGTAAAATATACGGGAGGATCGTTGCAAAAACATGGTCAGCAGCTTTTTGTGCCACCAGTCTGCAATGATGTCTTTGTAAAAAATTATAGATCATGTTGAGGGAGGCGACGTCGTTTTATGAAAAAAGACGTTATCAATTATATTTGGACAGATAAGAAAAGAACGATTTTTGGTCTGCCTATATCATTTACAAGATATTTTCTCACAGAAGATAAGTTTATAACACGCAAGGGTTTTCTCAGCATAGAGGAAGACGAGCTTGACCTTTATATGGTCATCGACAAAAAGCTTGTCCTGCCGTTCGGACAAAGAATGTTCGGCTGTGGCACAATAGTAATGAATGTCAAAGACGTTGATACGCCTGTTAAGGAAGTCAAGTCCATAAAAGCACCAAGAGATGTGCTTGCACAGCTTGATAAGTATATCAATATAAATCGTGATAGATACCGTGTAAGGGGCAGAGATATGGTCGGCGGTGACGGCGGTCATTGCCATGATCATGATGATTTTGATATCAATGACGATATCATATAAAGTTCTATAAGAATAAGGGGCTTTCGCAGATCTTTCTGTGAGAGCCTTTTTTGGAAAGGAAAGTGTGAATGTTTTCAAAAGAATATTTTCAGTCCCTTGAAAGCTCGTGGGACAGGCTCAAGACCTGCGAAAAGCCGATATTCATATACGGCATGGGCGATGGAGCGGAAAAGCTTCTTGATGAATTTGATAGACTTGGCATAAAATGCACAGGTGTTTTTGCAAGCGACGATTTTGTCCGTGGACAAAGCTTCAGAGGGTTTAAGGTGCAGACTTTCTCTCAGGTGCAAGCGCAGTTTGGGGATATCACAGTTGTGCTTGGCTTTGGCACGAGCCTGCCCGAGATAATGGAGCGTATCGACAATATTGAAAAAAGCTGCGAGGTCATAGTGCCGGAAATGTGCGTTGCAGGCGATGAAAATTTCAGCAAGGAAAAGCTTCTCTCAATGTATTCTCAGGCTGAAAAAGCTTACCGCCTTTTTGATGACGATATTTCAAAGCTTACCTTTGAAAAGCTGACAGCGTTCAAGATAACAGGCAAGCTTTCTTATCTTCGTGAGATATTTACGGATAAGGACAAGATAACCGAGATACTTCCCCTTGGAGAAAACGAGATATACTGCGACTTGGGAGCATACACAGGCGACACTGCCGCAGAGCTTATCTCACGCACAGGGGGAAAGTATGAAAGAATATATGCCCTCGAACCTGAGAGAAAAAACTTTCAGAAATGCCTGAAAAATCTAAAAGCCAATGACAATATAAGCCTTTACAATGCCGCCGCATGGAGCATTGATACAGAGCTTTATTTCGCTGGTGGCGCAGGCAGACAGGGCAGAGTAGATGCCGCAGGAAAAAAGGTTCGTGCAAGAAGTCTGGACAGCGTTCTTGCAGGCCAAAAATGCACCTATATAAAATATGACGTTGAGGGAGCAGACCTAGAAGCTATCAAAGGCAGTGAATATACCATTTCACGCTATGCTCCCAAAATATGCAGTGCGTTGTATCACAGACCATATGATTACATCACCCTGCCTCTGTATATAAACAGTCTTTGCAAAGGATACAAATTCTATATTCGTCAGGAAAGATACTACCCCGCATGGGAAACAAACCTTTTCTGCGTTCATGACAAATAAGGAGAAAAATAATGAGTACGACAGTAAGCCTTAACGATAACTGGAAAATGAAAAAAGCAGGCTCGCAGGAGAGCTTTGACTGCAAAGTTCCATGCTCTGTATATAAGACCCTACTTGACTATAAAAAGATACCCGACCCATATTATCGTGAGAACGAGTATATCTCAACACAGATATGTGATGATGATTACGATTTTGAAACTACATTCATCGCAGACAAGTCCGCAGTGGAGTGCGAGCATACTGTCCTGCACTTTGACGGCATTGATACCATAGCAAACGTCTGTCTCAACGGCATTCACCTTGGCAGAGTGAACAATATGCACAGAGTGTGGGAGTTTCCTGTCCATGGTATTATCAAAGAGGGGGACAACACTCTCACAGTGAAAATAACCTCGCCAAACAGATACATAAAAGAAATGGACGAAAAACGTCACCTTTGGGGCGTTGACTCCACCATGACAGGCTATACACATATAAGAAAAGCCCATTGTATGTTCGGCTGGGATTGGGGTCCAATGCTCCCTGATATGGGAATATGGCGCAGTGTATCCCTTATCGTTCCAGATGCAGGACGTATACTTGACGTTTACTACAGCCAAAAGCACACCGATAACCAAGTGACTTTGAAAGCCCTTTTGCATATAGAAAACCACGGCTGTAAAAAAGCTATGGTGGAAATATCCGACCCGCAGGGCAATATCACCGCAAAAGCCGACATAAGCCTAGAGGAAAGTGCAGAATATTATGAAACAGAGCTTGTGATAAGCGACCCTCAGCTTTGGTGGGTGAACGGCTATGGCGAACAGCCACTTTATAGCTGTGCAGTGACTTTGTATGATGAAAATGACGCTTGCACAGATAAAAATATACAGCGCATAGGTCTTAGAACTTTAACTGTCAGCCGTGAAAAAGATCAGTGGGGCGAGGAGTTCTGCTTTATAAACAACGGCGTGAAGATATTTGCCATGGGTGCAAACTATATCCCCGAAGACCAGATAGTCACACGCTGTAACGAGGAGAAAACAAGAAAGCTCCTTGCAGATTGCAAGGCCGCAAACTATAACTTTATAAGAGTGTGGGGAGGCGGTTATTATCCTGACGAGTATTTCTATGACTACTGCGACGAGAATGGTATCATAGTATGGCAGGACTTTATGTTCGCCTGCTCTGCATATCTGCTCACAGAGGAGTTTGAAGAAACTGTCCGTGGGGAAGTTCGTGACAACGTTATCCGCCTGAGAAACCACCCCTCTCTTGGTCTGTGGTGTGGCAACAACGAGATAGAATCCGCATGGGAATATTGGGGTCTTCCTAAGGACGAGGAAGCAAAGCGTGATTATCTTATCATTTTTGAGGATATTATCCCACAGGTGCTTAAAGCCTATGACCCCTGCGAAAACACCTTCTATTGGCCGTCATCAGGGGGAGGCTTCAAGGACGCTTCCTCAAACCATGCAGGGGATATGCACTATTGGGACGTTTGGCACAACTTCAAGCCTATCGAAGCGTTCAGAGAGTTCTATTACCGCTTCTGCTCAGAATACGGCTTTGAAAGCCTGCCTGATATAAAGACCTGCCGTGCCTTTGCCGACGAAACAAAGGGCGACTTTGACCTTTGCTCACCAGTTATGGCGGCACATCAGAAGTGCGTTCAGGGCAACGAGAAGATAATGTACTATCTCGCTCAAATGGTAAGATATCCATATGATTTCAAACAGCTCATCTATTCCTCTCAGCTCGTTCAGGCGGATTGTATACGCTCAAATGTTGAGCATATGAGAAGAGCAAGGGGCAGATGTATGGGTTCTGCCTATTGGCAGGTGAACGATTCAGACCCTGTTATCTCATGGTCAAGTATCGACTATTTCGGCAGGTGGAAAGGTCTGCATTATTATGCAAAGCGTTTTTACGCTCCATGCCTTATCTCCTGCGACGATACCCATAGAAAAAAGCCTGTGCTTAACATATCCAACGAACGCATGACAGCCTTTGAGGGCGTGGTAAAATGGAAGCTTAGAAACAATAAAGCAGAAATTTTGCAATGCGGCGAAAAGTCCGTGAACGTTCCGGCTCTTACCGCACAAAACGTCCTTGACATAGACCTTTCGCAGGAGCTTGTCAGCCGTACCGACCCTCGTGAAAAATATCTCGAATATTCCATTATGGAAAACGGCAAGGTGTTGAGCTTCGGCACAACGCTCTTTGTGCGCCCGAAAGAATTTACATTCCTAGAGCCTGCCATAACCTACGGCATATCAGAAAGCGAGGATAAATTCGCCCTGACATTCTGTGCCGAGAATTACGCCAAAAGCGTCTGCCTCAGCCTGAAGACCGCAGATTGCGTGTTCTCTGACAACTGGTTCGATATCCACGGAAAAGAGCCTGTTACCATAATGATAGACAAAGCCTCCCTCAGCAGAAAAATGACCGCTCAGGAACTTTCTGAGGAACTTGAGATAATGCACAATTAGGCTGTGATTTCAAAGGCTCTGCCTTGTCACCAGCAGTGAAAAGTCGATGCGATCATTAGCAAAACAAAAGCAATGCGTGCGAACGCTGTTTGCCACTACATAAAAAAGTTATATCACACATTTTGTAGGGGCTGGCGTCCTTGACAGCCCACTGCTCTGCATTTGCTATCTTCCGTCAATGTTCCCCTGCGTATAAGTAGCCTGAAATAAAATTTTAGGAGGAACTGCTTTGAAAGTAAAACTAAGCAAATACTTGAAGCCCTATGCACTGTTTGCGGTGCTGACACCTCTATCCATGGTGGGAGAAGTGCTGGGCGACCTGCTTCAGCCAAAGCTTATGTCAAAAATAGTTGACGATGGCGTGCTGGGTCAGGATATGGATCTTATCATAAGAACGGGACTTCTCATGCTCCTTGTTCTTATAGGTGGCGGAGCTTGCGGAATTGCGGCTTCTGCATTCGGTGGGATAGCTTCCCAAAGCTTTTCAAGAGATCTGCGTGTGGACGTTTTTAAGCGTGTCATGGGTCTTTCATTTGAACAGACCGACAAGTTCACCACAGGCTCGCTGGTAACACGTCTTACAGCGGATATAACCGCTATCCAGCAAATGGTAGACTTCATGCTGAGAATGTTGGTGCGTGACAGCCTGCTGTTCTTCGGCGGAATAATCATGATGCTCACTCTGAACGTCAGGTTCGGCATCATAATTCTCTGTGCACTGCCTATCGAGATAATCATGATGATAGTAATTCTCAAAAAGGCAAACCCATACTATTCTATCGTTGCAAAACGTCTTGACAGCGTAAACTCTGTGGTTCAGGAGAACGTCACAGGCGCAAGAGTAGTAAAAGCCTATGTGAGAGAGGATACAGAAGAAAAGCGTTTTGACGATGCAAATATAAGCCTTATGGAATCAAACCTCCGTGTTCAGACCCTTATGGCTATCCTTCAGCCGCTTCTTATGATAATACTCAATCTGTCTGTTATTGCCGTTATAGTTATAGGCGGCTGGCAGGTGCAGGCACAAGCTATGAAGGTCGGCGAGGTCATGGCGGCTATCACATATCTTACTCAGGTCTTGCATGGCGTAATGATGATGTCTATGATGTTCCAGACCCTCGCAAAGGCTTCCGCATCTGCAAACAGATTGAGAGAAGTCCTTGAAACTGACCCTGTTATAAAAAGCGGCAGCGTTTCCCTTTCAGATAAAACAGGGGGCACAGTGAGCTTTAAAAACGTTTCATTTTCCTATCCTGAAACCAAGGGCAGACCTGTTATCTCAGACCTTACCCTTGATATAAAGTCAGGTGAGAGCGTCGCCATACTAGGTGCAACAGGTTCAGGAAAATCCTCCCTTGTAAATCTTATTCCAAGATTTTATGACTGCACAGCAGGGGAAGTCCTTGTTGACGGCGTAAACGTCAAGGACTGCAAGCTTGACGAGCTTAGAAAGAAAGTTGGCATAGTCCTGCAAAAAAGCGAGTTGTTTTCAGGCACAGTTGAGGACAACATAAAATGGGGCGACAAAAACGCTACCCATGAGGAGGTCATCTCCGCCGCACAGGCAGCCCAGGCTGACGAGTTCATTCAGAAGATACCTGCAGGCTATGAGGGTATTATAGCCGAAAAGGGTGCTTCACTGTCAGGCGGTCAGAAGCAAAGACTTTCTATATCAAGAGCGGTACTTAAAAAACCTGAGATCCTCATTCTTGATGATTCCACCTCCGCCCTCGACCTTGGCACAGAAGCTAAGCTCCGTGCGGAGATAGACCGCAAAATGAACGGCACTACCCTTATCATAATCGCACAGCGTATCCAGAGCGTAAAATCATGCGACAGGATAGCCGTCCTCGACCATGGCAAGCTTTGTGCCTGCGATACTCATGAAAATCTGATAAAGACCTGCGAGGTATATCAGGATATCTACGCTTCACAGGTAAAAACGTCAGGAGGTGAAGTGTAATGCCTCCAATGCCTCCAATGGGACCCGGCGGAAGAAAACCGGGCGGACCGCACGGTGCAATGCTCACAATGGAAAAGCCAAAGGACGCAAAGAACACCCTTAAAAAGCTTATCGGCTATATAGGCAGGAACAGATATCTGTTTTTCGCCCTTATCGGTGTAATGCTCATCATAACTCTGCTAAATCTTGCCGCACCGTCAATACAGCAGATAGCTATCGACTGCATCACTCTCACCAAAAAGAAAACAAGCGTTGACTTCGGTGCACTTGGCAAAACGCTCATAGGTCTTGGGGCAGTTTATCTCCTGTCCTCTGTTTTCACCTATATGCAGGGAATATTCTCTGCAAAGCTTTCACAGTACACAGTAAAGACCATGCGTAAAGACTTGTTCTCAAGCCTTGTAAGACTTCCTATAAAATATCTCGATACCCACAGCCATGGCGATATAATGAGCCGTATGACAAACGACGTCGAGAATATCTCCACAACTATCTCCCAGTCTATAGGCTCGCTCATCTCAGGCGTGCTTACAATTGTGGGAACAGTTGTCATAATGCTTCTGTATTCACCGCTTCTTACCCTTATCTCACTGTCTACAGTGTTTCTTACCATATTCGTTTCAGGCGTTCTCACAAAATATATGAAGAAATACTTCATCAAACAGCAGGTGCTTCTTGGCGAAATAAACGGTGAAGTGGAAGAAATGGTCGTTGGCTATAGAACGGTCGTTTCCTATGGCAAAGAGCAGGACGCTGTTGACAAGTTCGAGAAAATGAGCAACAATCTGAAAAAATGTGGCATAAAAGCTCAGATATTCGGTGGTGTAATGGGTCCTTGCATGAACTTAATATCCAATTTCGGCTTTATCCTTATCGCTGCATTTGGCGGCTGGTTCGCAATAAAAGGCTTTATAACAGTGGGAACTATTCAGGCTTTTATACTCTATTCAAAACAGTTCTCACGTCCTATCAATGAGATTGCAAACCAGTTTGCAAATATCCAGACCGCAATAGCAGGCGCAGAGCGTATCTTTGAGGTCATGGACGCCGATAAGGAAACTGACGAGGGCAAGGCTGACTTTGAGGTGGAAAACGTCAAAGGCGATATCGACTTCAAGCATATCGACTTCTCGTACGTTCCTGAAAAGCAGGTGCTGAAAGACCTCGATCTTGAAGTAAAAGCAGGTCAGAAAATAGCCATAGTCGGTGCAACAGGCTCAGGAAAAACCACCATAGTGAACCTCCTCACAAGATTTTATCCCGTTGACAGCGGTGAGATAACCATAGACGGTCAGAGCATTTACGATATCCCGAAAGACAAGCTCAGACGTTCCATAGCCATAGTTTTGCAGGATACAGTGCTTTTTAAGGACACCATAGAGGAGAATATCCGCTACGGCAGAGAAAACGCCACCCTTGATGAAATAAAGGCGGCGGCAAAGTTTGCGAACGCAGACGAGTTCATAGAAAGACTTTCCGAGGGTTACGACACAGTGCTTGCCGAGGGCGGCTCAAACCTTTCACAAGGTCAGCGTCAGCTTCTCTCCATAGCAAGAGCAGTGCTTGCCGACCCGAAGATACTTATTCTTGACGAAGCCACTTCCTCAGTTGATACCAGAACTGAGATGCACATTCAGTCCGCAATGGTGGCTCTTATGAAAAACAGAACCTCCCTTATCATCGCTCACCGACTTTCCACTATCCGTGACGCCGATAAGATAGTCGTTATCGACGGTGGACGTGTTGCAGAGCAGGGTAGCCATGAGGAGCTTATCGCCGCCAAGGGCTGTTACTACAGACTTTATCAGACGCAGTTCTCAGGCGTTAAGACCTGATACAATGTGTTTGGAAAACGTATATAGCCGATATCGTACATTCAAACAAATCAAGGCACAGGAAGACCTCTCCTGTGCCTTTTTTATGTGCAAAAAAAGACGGCTCTCATAAGAAAGCCGTCCTTAATGTTATCTGAAATATTACTTTGTAACAAGTGCCAGAGTATCTCTTGCAATGAGAAGCTCCTCATTTGTAGGGATAACGTAAACCTTTGTCTTAGAATCGTCTGTGGAGATCTCCTTGAGTATTCCACGGCAGAGATTTTTCTCAGCGTCAATGTGGATACTGAGGATATCGAGATTTGAGCAAGCAGCCGCTCTTACCTCAGGTGCGTTCTCACCGATACCGCCTGTGAATATGACAGCGTCAAGACCGTTCATTGCAGCAGCGTATGAGCCTATGAACTTCTTGATCTGATAAGCAAATATCTCGCTTACGATAAGAGCTCTCTCGTTGCCCTCGCTTGCAGCAGCCTGAATATCTCTGTTGTCAGAACCGATGCCTGACAGACCAAGGAAGCCTGACTTCTTGTTCATGTATTCTGTCATCTGGTCAGGTGTAAAGCCCATTTTCTTCTCAACATAGTCAACAGCAGAAGGGTCAACAGAACCGCAGCGTGTGCCCATTACAAGACCGTCAAGAGGAGTGAAGCCCATTGATGTGTCAACAGACTTGCCGCCGTTGATAGCTGTGATAGATGAGCCGTTTCCAAGGTGGCATGAAACTATCTTAAGCTCCTCGATAGGCTTGCCCATTACTCTTGCAAGCTCGCCTGAAACAAATCTGTGTGATGTTCCGTGGAAGCCGTATTTTCTTACATGAAGATCAGTGTAGCACTCGTATGGCAGACCGTAGAGATAAGCCTTTCTTGGCATTGTTGAGTGGAAAGCAGTGTCGAATACGACTACCTGTGGTGTGCCTGCTGGGATAACTGCCTTGCAGGCTCTCAGTGCAAGAGCGTGTGGGTGGTTATGTACAGGTGCAAGCTCAGCCAGTGCGTCGATCTGGTCGATAACTTCGTCTGTTACAAGGCAGGTCTCCTTGAATACCTCAGCACCCTGAACTATTCTGTGACCAACGGCTGATATCTCAGACATAGAGTCGATGACCTTTGTTTCGCCTGATGTGAGTACCTCAACGAGCTTTTCAAAAGCCTCAGTGTGAGTAGGGAAATTGCAATCCTCCTCGATGTGTCTGCCGTCGCCTGTCTTTGCGCTCACATGGCCGTCGATACCGATACGGTCGCAGTTGCCCTTTGCGATAACAGACTCGTCCTTCATATCCAGAAGCTGATATTTAAGTGATGATGAACCTGCGTTTACAACTAAGATTTTCATTGGAAAAAATCTCCTCCCGATTATAATATGTCAGATAACGGGCTTGACTTTAAGCCCATAATATCATATACTTATAGTATATCAATATTAATGATAAATTTCAAGAGCTTTTTTCATAAATATACATATTGCACAATTTTTTTACTAGGGCTTAACATATTAGTATCATAATTCGCAGTAAGCTTTTGAAAGACGGAATAAAATATGCATA
>OHBQ01000235.1_pt1 | contig 28014 bp, 22 predicted proteins | sample 1577401 | NCBI WGS metagenome assembly OHBQ01 (sample SAMEA3879581, study PRJEB24766) | human gut metagenome | biome: human-associated habitat; feature: feces | place: USA | collected 1985/1987
CGCTTTGCTTCCACCAGCTTTTTTACGGCGCTGGCCTTTGGCGTAGTGCTGGCGGTGGTCGGCCTTGCCACCCTGCCGGACTTTATGATGCTGCTGGGCAGTACCAAAACCATTCTGCCCCACGCCTGCGCCTACGCCCGGCCCATCCTGCTTGCCGCACCGCTGATGATCTCCAGTCTGGTGATGAACAACATCCTGCGGTATGAGGGCAAAGCAAACCTTGCCATGGTCGGGCTGGTCACCGGCGGACTGCTGAACATTGCACTGGACCCGCTGTTCATGTTCGCTTTAGGGCTGGGCACTGCCGGTGCCGGGATCGCCACTGCCCTCAGTCAGACCATCAGCTTTGGCATTCTGCTGTATATGTTCCTGCGGGGCAAAACGGTCAGCCAGTTCCGGCTTTCTGCCGTCACCCGGGAGCCGCGCGAGTTTTTGCAGATCCTTGCAGGCGGCGCGCCCAGCTTTGGCCGTCAGGGGCTGAACAGCATCGGCGGGATGCTGCTGAACATTGCCGCCCGCAGCTACGGCGATGCCGCCGTGGCGGGCATGAGCATTGTGTCCCGCATTTTTATGTTCATCCTCTCAGTGGCCATCGGCGTGGGACAGGGCTTGCAGCCGGTGGCGTCCTTCAACTACGGCGCCCGCAAATACCACCGAGTGCGGCAGGCCGCCGTCTTTACCCTGAAAGCCGCCTTTGCGCTGCTGGTGGTGCTGATCGCGGTGTGCTGGTGGAACGATGAAAACCTGATCCGCCTGTTCCGGGATGACCCGGCGGTCACCGCTGTGGCGCTGCCCGCCTTCCGCTACCAGTGCTTTGCCATCCTTCTGCAGCCGGTGATCGTGGTGACCAACATGACCTTCCAGAGCGTGGGCAAGGCCGGGCGTGCCACCTTTCTGGCCTGCTGCCGGCAGGGCGTGTGCTTTATCCCGTTGATTCTTGTACTTCCCCGGGTGCTGGGGCTTGTGGGCGTGGAGCTTTGCCAGCCCATTGCGGATACGCTCACCTGCTTCATTTCTCTACCCTTTTTGCTGGCCTTTCTGCGGCAGCTGGAGCAGATGGACAAGGCAGAAGCGTCCCATGCCCCGGCGCAGCTGTAATGCAATTGTAACCGTTTTTAGCCGCATTTTTCTGCAAGTTCTGCAATGAAAAATGCGGCTGTTTCGTATTCTGAGTGAACGGAAAAAATTTCCTCCCTGTTTTTTGCAAAGGAGTGGTTTTTATGAAGCGTGTTGTCTTGCGTATCGGCTGCGGGGCAGTCTGCACTGCCCTTGCCCTTACTTTAGGCTGCGGCTGTACCCTGCTGCCGCCCGCCACCGGCGTGCCGGGCGCTGCAAGCTCTGCGGTTTCGGTACCTACGGACGACAACGGCAAACCCCTGTACGACCCTGCCGTGCTGAACGATAGCCGTTTGCGGGTGCTGTACTGCGACAGCCGTTCCGGAAGCAGCACCACCATCCTGTGCGGCAGCACCCCGCTGCACCAGTCTACCCGCAGTGAGAACGTCTCGCTGGTGGAGGACAGTGTCACCGGCACCGCAGACTACTGGCTGCGCAGTTGGTCCGACCCCACCGGCCGGGGCGGACGCCGCACCGCCCTGTACGACAAGACCGGCACCGAAGTAATGTCCTTTGAGGGCGAGCAGAGCGCCACCCTGCAAAACGGCCTGCTGGTGCTGCAGGAGAGCCGCCTGATCGATGGCGGATACGTCCCGGAGTCCGGTTATGGCACCTGTCAGGTCATCGACCTTGCCACCGGCGCAGCGCTGCCGGTACCGGAAGGTGCATACAGCTGCACCCTATGCGGCGATAAGCTGGTGTTCAGCTGCTACGCCCGCCCGGAGGGACTGGACGATTACGACTGGGATACCGACTACCAGCAGAACCGCTGGGTGGTGGTGCAGGAGAAGGACGGCACCCCCGTCTACCGCGCCGAGGCCGCCTCGGCATACCGCCTTTTCTACGACAGCGACACCCTGAGCGACTGGGTGAAGCTGGACGTTGCCACCGGAGAGGAAACCACCGACCAAATCCTGTACAACACCCAGACCGGCGAGCAGTACACGGGCTTTTTGCAGGTCTATCCGGGTGGTCTTGCCAGCTTTTCCACCAGTGACGGCCGGTACGAACTGCGGGACATGACCACAGAGGACCGCGGACTGATCTCCACCTTTGACGAGCAGCCCAGCCAGTATTTCCCGGGCTATGTGGTAACATGGCACAGCGGCGAGGGCCATGGCTACGAACTCTATGATTTGGAGACAGGCGCAAAGACCCCGCTGTACGATGTGGACGCCACCGACAACACCGTAGCCGTCTACGCGCTGGACGGCAGTCTGCGGGTGTACAGTAAGGACAACGGCAAGCTGCTGACCGACACCACCGTAGAACCGGTGGAGCACCAGCAGCGAGTACGGATGAGCAACTGCGGCACCGGCTACGTCTGGCTGGAATTGCAGGATAACGACCGCTACGAGACCACCGCCACCCGGCTGTACGGCCCGCAGGGGCTTGTCAGCGACCTGACCGCCCTGCAGGGCAAGTACAGTTACGTCAACTACCTGACCACCGACCCCGACGGCAGACCCATGTTCTACGGCAGCCGCGCCGCTGCGGGCAGCGCCTACGGCAGCGTATGCGATGTGCTGAATGCAGACGGCAAGGTGGTGCTGCAGGGACTTTCCAGCTGCACCGGGTACTATTCCAACAGTCTGAATGCCCTGCCCGACCATGTGTTTGCCGCACAGCGGGGCTTCTATGTGGGCTGGATGGACACGAGCGGCAACTGGCTGTACTGCCAGAGCATTTTCTCGTCTGCCACTGCGGACGATGTACCGAGTTATGGCTATTGAGTTAGGAGGGCTTTCTTATGAAAAACGCTAAAATTTCCCGCCGCAGTTTTCTGCTGGGGCTAGCTGCCTGCTCCGCCGCCGGGGTGCTGACCGCCTGCAAGGGCACGGATGCGCCCTCCGGCAGCACCGCTTCCTCTGCCGCAGAGCCGCCCGCGTCCTCTGCAGCGTCCTCGACTGTGCAGCAGCCTGAGCCGTTCCTGACCGAAGCGGAGTTTCCCCCGCTGGACGGCAGCACCGCCTGCATTCCGCTGATGGCGCAGATGCTGGCCGATACCACCGGCATGGACTTGGAGGAAGCCCGCAGCAGCATTACGGTAAGCACCACCGCCTACGCATGGGAAAACTTTGGCCTGTACGACACCACCACCCGGATGCTGGTGGTGTACGAAGCGCCGGACTATGTAAAGGAAGAGCTGCAAAAGGCCAATGTGGAGCTGGAGCAGAAACCCATCGGGGTGGACGCGCTGGTGTTCATCGTCAACGAGGACAACCCGGTGCAGGCGCTTAGCCAGCAGCAGCTGCGGGACATCTACGCCGGGAAGATCACCAACTGGAAGGATGTAGGCGGCAAGGATCAGGAAATCGTTGCCTTCCAGCGCGGCGAGGACTCCGGCAGCCAGACCCTGTTCAAAAAGCTGCTCATTCAGGGCGGAGAGTTGATGACCCCACCCTCTGAGCTGGCACCTGCCGCCATGGGCGAGCTGGTGGACAGCATTGCCGATTACAACAACAGCGCCAACGCCATCGGTTTCTCCGTGTATTACTACATCGACCAGATGTATTCCAAGCCCGGGCTGCGGCTGCTGGCGGTGGACGGTGTGACCCCCAGCAACGACACTCTTGCCGACGGCAGCTACCCCCTGTGCAACGATTTCTACGCCGTCATCCACCCAGATGCCGCCGCCGACAGCCCGGAGCGCCGTCTGTACGACTGGCTGGATACCGACGCCGGGCAGGACTGCATCAAAAAGTCCGGCTATGTGGCCGTCGGCCCGCAGACCACCGTCACCATCGTGGATTGAAATTGACAGACCTTCTCTCGTCTGCTACAATAAAGGCAGGATTTTGTCGATCTTTATGCAGCAGAATGCCGAAAGGAAGGTCTTACTATGGAACATCCCTCTCACCCGGTAGAAAGCCACTGGCGTACCTCCCTGCGCAACCGCATTATTCAGGCTTCCAGTCTGCTGGAAGTGCTGTTATCCGGGCTGGTGCTGATTGGTCTGCTGCTCAGCGTTGTGCCCCTGATCCGCTGGATGCCCGGCCTGCTGTTCGATGGCAACGAGGCAGAGATCCGCACCTTTCTGGAGCGCAGCTTGGACATTGTGATCGGCATTGAGTTCATCAAGATGCTGGCCAAGCACAGCCCCGGCAGCAGCCTTGAGGTGCTGCTGTACGCCATTGCCCGCCATCTGGTGGTGGGACACGATTCCGCCGTGGAGAACCTGCTCAGCGTTGGCGCGATTGCGCTGATCTTCATTGTGCGCAAGTTCTTCTTTGTCCCGGCCTTTGGCGCACACCTGCCGGACGGTCATCCTGCGCCGGATCTTACCCCCGCCCAGAGCGGCATCCCCGCCGACTGGTTCCGTCGGCGGCATTCCGAAGCAAAGCCTGAGGAAGAGACCGAGACAAAGGAATAAGCATATACAAAAACCACCCCGCCGGTGAACGGCTGCTGCGGGGTGGTTTACTATTTTCTGTTACTTTTTGCCGTGACGGCCAAAGCGGTACTCCTTGCCCTCGCGGATGCGCTGGATATTGGAGCGGTGCATATAAATGACCATTGCGGCCATAATCACCGAGCCGATGGTGCACACGGTAAGGTCGGCGGCAGAATAGCCCCGGAACACCCCGTACAGGATGGTGAGCACCGGGTAGAGTGCTGCCATGGTCACGCTGCCCAGTGACACCATGCCGGTGGGCAGCAGGCAGGCCAGAAAGATGACCGCCAGAAAAGGGATCAGCACCGGCTGGATGGCCAGAATAGTGCCGCCCGCCACCAGCACGCCTTTGCCGCCCTTGAAGCCGAAATACAGGGGCTTCAAATGGCCGATAATGGCAAAGATCGCAGCCAGATACACCGCAAGATAGGGCGAGAGCGTGGTGCTTTCCGGCATCAGGGTGAACAGCCAGCGGCCGATGCACACGGCCAGCACACCCTTGAGCACATCACCAAAAGCGGTAAGTGCCGCCGCCTTTTTGCCGAAGGTGCGCAGCATATTGGTCATGCCTGCAGCGCCGCTGCCGTACTTGCGTACGTCATCGTGGTACAAAAACTTGCTGACGAGGATACCGGTGTCGATGCTGCCCAGCAGATACGCCTGTACAGCGGACACCGCAGCGATGAGAACAGATTTCATCATCTGAGCCTCCCTGACGTGTTATACGTCCTTGGCACCCACCTCGCCGGAGCCGCGCTCCCGCACGACCAGACGGATGGGCGTATGCTCCAGACCAAAGTTTTCGCGGATCTGGTTGATGAGATACCGCTGATAGCTGAAGTGGAACAGGTGCTTTGCGTTCACGAAGGCCACGAACGTGGGGGGACGGGTGGAAGCCTGTGTCAGGTAGTAGATCTTCAGGCGGCGGCCCTTGTCGCTGGGGGGCTGCATCCGGGCAGTAGCGCGGGCAAGCATCTCGTTCAGCACGCCGGTGGGCACGCGGGCACCGTTCTCGGCATCCACATCCCGGATCAGCTGCATCAGCTTGTTCACGTTGTAGCCGGTCTGGGCAGAGATGAAGATAATGGGTGCATAGCCCATAAAGCTGAAGCACTCGGCATAGCCGCGGCGCTGCAGTTCCATGGTGTTGGTCTCCTTGCCTTCCACGGCATCCCACTTGTTCACCACGATGATGCAGGCCTTGCCCTGCTCGTGGGCATAACCGGCCACCTTGCTGTCCTGCTCGGTAAAGCCGACGGTGGCATCCACAAGGATCAGCGCCACGCGGCTGCGCTCCACAGCGGCCAGTGCGCGCACCACCATGTAGCGCTCCAGACCATCGCTGATGTTGCTGCGCTTGCGCAGACCGGCGGTATCGGTAAAGATGAACTTGCCGTAGGCGTTGTCCACCGGGGTGTCGATGGCATCACGGGTGGTGCCGGCCTCGTTGGCCACGATCATGCGGTTCTCGCCCAGAATGCGGTTGGTCAGGCTGGACTTGCCCACGTTGGGGCGGCCGATGATGGCAACGGGGATACGGTCCTCCTCCACCACAGTCTCGCTGAAGTCCAGATGGGCGCACACTGCATCCAGCAGATCGCCCGTACCGTGACCGTGCACGGAAGAAATGGGCATCACCTCGTCAAAGCCGAGGTTGTAGAACTCGTACAGCTCCATGGGAGCCTCGCCCACCTTGTCGCACTTGTTCACGGCAAGAATGATGGGCTTATGGCTGCGGCGCAGCATGTGTGCCACGTCCTCGTCGGCTGCGGTCAGGCCGTTGCGCACGTCCGTGACCATGATGATGCAGTCGGCGGTGTCAATGGCGATCTGCGCCTGCTCGCGCATGTGGGCCAGAATGCCCTCGGTGGCCTTGGGCTCGATGCCGCCGGTATCCACCAGCAAAAACTCGTGGCCGTTCCACTCGCAGTTGGCAAAAATACGGTCGCGGGTAATGCCCGGGGTATCCTCCACAATGGCAAGGCGCTGGCCGCACAGCTTATTGAACAGGGTGGATTTGCCCACGTTGGGGCGGCCCACCACTGCTACGATCGGTTTGCTCATGGGGTCTCCTCCTTTCTTAAAAGGGGTAAAATACAATAAAAATGGCGTTATCAGCTGCCGCTCTTCCTTCTGCGGGCAATGTGCAGGCCGCTGCGCAACAAGGCGCGGGCTTCGTCCCCGCCTGCCGTGGGCAGCACCTCCACCTTTACGCCCAGCTGCTGCCCCAGCTGCTCCACCGTGATATCGTCAAGGAAGGTGTCCTTTTCCTCCCGCAGCATCACAGCCGGGATGCCCAGCGTTTTTGTGGCAAGCTTGCCAGCGCACTGGGCGATGATGTCGGTAGCAGTGATGAGGCCGGTCACGCCAACATTACCGCCGAAAAAGCGGTTCTGGATGGTGTGGACGTGCACGGTGATCATGGGGTACTGGCGGTGCAGCTCCTCCATCATGCGGGTGATGAGGGGCGCTGCCATGGTGCCGGTGACCACGTCCAGCTCCTTGGTGCCGTAAACCCGGTGGGGCTTGTCCAGCTCGGCCAGAAATTCTTCCTCAAACAGGCGCATCATGCCCACGCCGTTTTCCAGCTGGTCGTAGTCCTCGTAGAACGCTGCCGCAGGGATGGGGCGCCCCGCCTTGAGGTACCATTCATCGCTGGGGTAGATGATGCGCTTGCCGTGGCGGCGCTTGCATTCATCACCGAATTCTTCCATAATGTCGATGACCTCAGCGCTGGTCTTTGCATCGTAGGGCACCTGCGGGTACAGATTTTTGCGGTAATCCGTAATACCGCAGGGCACGGCTGCAATGCTTTGCACCATGGGGGTCAGCTCCAGCAGGTCGGCAAGGGTGCGGCGCAGCTCGTCGCCGTCGTTCACGCCGCGGCAAAGCACCAGCTGACAGTTGACGGCAATGCCGCCCTCCACCAGCCGGGGCAGGTACTTGAGCACCTCGCCGCCGCGCTTATTGGCCAGCATCCGCACCCGCAGCTGGGGGTTGGTGGTGTGCACCGAGATATTGATGGGCGAAATGTGCATCTTGATGATGCGGTCGATCTCGTGATCCTGCATATTGGTCATGGTGATGTAGTTGCCGAACAAAAAGCTCAGCCGCTCGTCATCATCCTTGAAATACAGGCTCTCGCGCATGCCCGGGGGCAGCTGGTCGATGAAACAGAACATGCAGTGGTTGGAGCAGGAATGCTTCGCATCGCCCAGATAGGTCTTGAACCCGCAGCCAAAGGGGCCGCGCTGCGGCCGCTGCACCTCCCACTCCCGGATGCCGTCCGCTACCCGGGCTTTCAGGTGGAAGCTGCTGCTGTCGGTATAAAAATCGTAGTCCAGCGTGTCGTTCAGCTCGTTGTCGTCCACGCTCAGCAGCTCGTCACCGGGGGCAAGGCCAAGAGCCTCGGCCTCGCTGCCGGCATCCACCTGCTCGATCCGTATCGCCATCTGCATCCACCTCCTTTAAAGCACAAGAAGGGGAAGGCTTTGCGCCCTCCCCTTCTGTACATAACACCATTATGCCACCAATTACGCGCAAATTAGGCCTTCTTGATGACTTCCTCGCCCTTGTAGTAACCGCAGTTGCCACATGCCTGGTGGGGGAGCTTCAGAGAGCCGCAGTTGCTGCACTTCACCAGTGCGGGGGCCTCCAGCTTCCAAACATTGCTGCGACGCTTGTCGCGGCGGGCCTTGGAAAGATGTCTCTTAGGTACTGCCATATTTTTGCACCTCCTTGATGGGTTTATCTGTTCAGCAGTGATTTAAGGATCGCGAGCCTAGTGTCTACGGGGGCGTCGGTCTGCTCTGCCGGTGGGCAGGTGCATTCCGCCTTTTTCTTACCGCACTGCGGGCAAAGCCCGGCGCAGTCGGGGCTGCAAAGCAGCACCGTGGGAATCTGGAACATAAACTCCTGATTGAGCCATTCGTCCACGTCCAAGTGTCCTTTTTCGTCCAGCGGAAGATCGAAATCCGGGTCATCCAGATCCCGCTCCTTGACGATCCACTCCGTATCGACTGTCTCTTCCCGGGTGACCGGGTCCAGACAGCGGGCGCACTCTCCGTGCACCGATGCCTTTGCCCGCAACGTTATCTGAACCTCGTCGCCATCGGTCTGCGCGTCAAAGACGGCTGTAACCGGCTGCGGGATCCTTGCACCGGCATAATCGTACGCAGATAAATCACACTGAAACTCTGCATGGTACGGTCTTGTGCCGGCTGTGATAAACTTTCTCAGGTCAAATTGCATAGTACACCTCTGAAAAGGCTGCTTTGTTAGTATAGCGCCAAAGCAACCCTTTGTCAACACCAAAACAGGCAGAAAACCGAAAAAATTTATTTTTCTCCGGTCTTCTGCCTGTTGGAAAAGCTTTTAGCCCTGTTCTTTTATCAGATCACAGGTACTTCTTCACATCGTGGGGCAGTGCGGCCTCGTCTGCGCTGACGGTCACGGTGACCTTCACGCTGTCGCCGGCAATGGCTGCCATCTCGTCCAGCACAACGCCCAGACGGTTGATATCGTGGTCCAGCACCTTCAGGATGCCGTCAATGTACAGGTCGGTGATGTCGTAGTTGCTTGCCATCAGGCCGGCCACAAAGCCGTACAGCATTTCGCCGCCGGAGATCTTGTACTCTTCCAGATCGATCAGACGTGCTGCAGGAGCGATGTCGTAGGTGAGCTTCATGCCCTTTTCCACAACAACAACATTGCCTTTGGAGGTCTTGACCGCGTCGTTGATCTGGTCGATCATAGCTTTGGTCTTGCCGGAGCCCTTGGTACCAACAATCAGTTTAATCATAGTTCAGTCCTCCTGTATTTTCCACGCCTTGCGGCGGGAGATCATTTTTAACGTTCGGCAGCTTACTTCAGCTTTGCCTCCAGCTCTGCGGTCAGGCCCTCATAGCCGGGCTTGCCCAGCAGGGCAAACATATTCTTCTTGTAGCTTTCCACGCCGGGCTGGTTGAAGGGGTTCACGCTCAGCAGATAGCCGCTGCAGGCGCAGGCACGCCAGAAGAAGTAGATCAGGTAGCCCACATTATAAGCAGACAGGTCGTCCACCTCGATCAGCACCTCGGGCACACCGCCGTCGGTGTGTGCCAGAATGGTGCCCTCCATTGCCTTGCGGTTGACCACGCTCATGTTCTGGTTTGCAAGGAAGTTCAGGCCGTCAAAGTTGCCCTCCAGCGGGTCGATGAACAGATCCTGTGCGGGCTTCTTCACGTCCACGATAGTCTCGAACATGATGCGGGCACCTTCCTGAATGAACTGACCCATGGAGTGCAGGTCGGTAGAGAAGATGCAGCTTGCGGGGAACAGGCCCTTGTTGTCCTTGCCCTCGCTCTCGCCGAACAGCTGCTTGTACCACTCGTTCATCAGGGTGAAGTCCGGCTCGTAGCACTCCAGGATCTCCACAGCCTTGCCCTTGCGGTACAGGATGTTGCGGATGGCGGCGTACTTATAAGCATCGTTGTCGGGGCTCAGTACGGAGAAGCGCTCCATAGCATCGGCAGCGCCCTGCATCAGAGCGTCGATGTCGATGCCGGCAGCGGCGATGGGCAGCAGACCCACGGCGCTCAGCACGGAGTAGCGGCCGCCCACGTCATCGGGAACTACAAAGGTAGGCCAGCCCTGTGCGTCAGCCAGCTGCTTCAAAGTGCCCTTGGCACGGTCGGTGGTGGCGTAGATGCGCTTGTTGGCTTCCTCCACGCCCATCTCCTTTTCCAGCAGCTCGCGCAGCACGCGGAAAGCCAGAGAGGTCTCGGTAGTGGTGCCGGACTTGGAGATGACGTTGATGGAGAAGCGCTTGCCCTTGCACAGGCTGATGATATTGTTCAGGTAGGTGGGGCTGATGCTGTTGCCGCAGAAGTAGATCTTCAGACCATCCTCCAGCTCGTTGTGGTACATACCCTTAACGGCCTCCACAACAGCGCGTGCGCCCAGATAGCTGCCGCCGATACCGGCCACGACCAGAACGTCGGAGTCCTCGCGGATCTTGGCAGCGGCTGCCTTGATGCGGGCGAACTCTTCCTTGTCGTAATCCCGGGGCAGGGTCATCCAGCCCAGAAAATCGCTGCCGGGGCCGTTCTTGGCTTCCAGCTGCTTGTGGGCGGCTTCTACCTGCGGGTAGATGGCTGCATATTCCTCTTCGCTGATGAAGCTGGAGAGGTGTTTCGTATTCAGTGCGACACTCATTTTATTAAAACCTCCAAACGATCTGCCGGGCCTTTGCCCTGCGAGGAAATATCTTGGTATAAGTGTACCGTTCCCTCCGGGTAAAGTCAAGGTCAAATTCCTTAGATTTCATACAATTTTAATAGTGTTTTTTTGTTTCTTCATCCAGATTTGTTCAGGTATCCAACAGTCCCGCCGGGCGTCCGGTGCACTTTTGTGCGCTGAAGCGCCTTTTTCGGCACAGGGTCAGGCTGCTGCCCCCCGCAGGCTGTCCCACAGCAGCTGCAAGGCGGTGTCAAAATCCATGCGGGGCGCATCGGCGGCGGCGCACACCGGGTACTCCCCCTGTACTGCTTCGCCGCACAGCAGCTGCGCCTTGCCCACCGTCTGTCCCCGGGTCACCGGGGCTTCCAGCGTGTCGGGCAGTTCCAGCTGCACGGTCAGCTGTCCGGCGCTTTCGGCGGGCAGCAACGCGGTCTGCGGCAGAGCGGCGTAATCCAGCGGCACGGTCTCCTCGGTGCTGCCCTTTACCTTTAATTGCAGCGGGCGCTCCTGCGGCAGGGGCACCGGTGCGGCGCGGTAGGCCGCAAAGCCGTAGTCCAGCAGGGTGGTGGCGGCTTCGAACCGTTCCTTGCTGGAGGGTGCACCCAGCACCACCGCGATGAGGTTCAGCCCGTCCCGGGTGGCGCTGGCGGTAATGCACACGCCCGCTCCGCCGGTGGTGCCGGTCTTGAGCCCGGTAATGCCGTTGTACCGCCGCAGCAGCTTATTGGTGTTCACCAGCTGGGTCTGTCCGCCCCGCAAAGTGTCCGTCCAGATGCCGGTATAGTGCAGCACCTCCGGGCAGGTGGTCAGGATGGTGCGGCTCATGATGGCCACATCCCTTGCGGTGGAAAGATGCCCTTCTGTGTCCAGCCCGCAGGCGTTGCGGAAGGTGGTGTGCTCCATGCCCAGCTCTGCGGCGCGGGCGTTCATCTGCTGCACAAAGGCAGGCTCGCTGCCGCCCACAAGCTCGGCCACCGCCACTGCTGCATCGTTGGCAGAGGACACGCAGATGGCCTTGAGCATCTCGTCCAGCGTGAACTGCTCCCCGGGCTCCAGCCAGATCTGACTGCCGCCCATGTGGTAGGCGTGCTCGCTGACCGGCACGGCGGTGTCCATAGTCAGCCGCCCGGCGTGCACCGCCTCAAAGGTGAGCAGCAGGGTCATTACCTTGGTAATGGAGGCGATGGGCATGGTCTGGTCGGCGTTCATCTCGTAAAGCACCGTGCCGCTGGTCTGGTCGATGAGCATCGCCGCGCGGCAGGGCAGAGTAAGCTGCGGCGGGGTGACCGTCAGGGTCTGCACTGCCGGTTCCGCCTGCGCCTGCACCGCCGGTTGGATGCGCAGCCCCTTGCCCTGCGCCGTGCCGAAAGTCAGTGCAAACAACCAGAAGCAGACCACCCCCGCGCACAGCAGCGCCAGATTTCTCCGTTCCATTTCCGTCCCTCCCCGTGCGAAGTCTCTTGCTGCTACTGTATGCAGTGGTCTTTTCAGGCATGCCGCTCGTCAATTTTGCCGTACCATTTTTCATATTGTGTTCGTTTTCTGTTAACTTTGGTACCTGTTCCTTGACTTTTCACGGCAAAACTTGTAAAATTGAACTGTTCCCAGAAGGGAGCAAGCCCAGTTTCATACAATCATGCAATCACAAGGAGGGTCTCATTATGAATCTTTCCCGCCGTAACTTTATGAAGATCGCCGGTCTGTCCGCTGCTGCTGTTGCAGGTGCCGCCCTGTTCACCGGCTGCTCCGGTCAGCTCATGCTGCCCGTCCGGTTCTCTGCTACCGTGATCGGTAAAGAGACCCAGAAGGCTCTGGACACCCAGCAGTTTTCTGTCGTGGCCGACCTGAGCGAGGACGCCCAGAAGAACGCCATCAACGCTTTTGTGAGATCTCAGCTTCGCCAGCCTATGTACGAGGTCGATTTCATTGAGCGCAAGACCGATACACTGGACGGCAAGGAGACCGATTATCTGTTCGTTACCCTGAAAAACAGCTAACGGCTCGTCATTCCTTCCTGCAGCTTTGGGACGCGAGATTTTTCGCGTCCCTTTTTGTTTTGACGCACTGCAAAAGACCGGTGTCTCCGTGCAAAAACAGTCTTGCACCCCGGTGGGCTTCTGTTATATAATGAGAAGAAATGCAAAACACCCCCGTTTTTATCGAAAGGATCGTTCCCCATGCGAGTTTGTTTTTATACCCTCGGCTGCAAGGTCAACCTGAACGAGACCGGTGCGCTGGAACAGCTGTTCCGCGCCAACGGCTTTACCATTGCGCAGGAGAACGAGCCTGCGGATGTTTTTGTGGTGAACAGCTGCACCGTGACCAACTTCGGCGACCAGAAGAGCCGCAAGTGGCTGCGCCGCAAAAAGCGCGAAAACCCCGGTGCGGTGACGGTGCTGACCGGCTGCTACCCGCAGGCCTTCCCGGAGGAGGCCGCACAGTTCATGGAGGCCGATCTTGTGTGCGGCAACGGCGACCGCAAGGCCATCTTGGAGAACGTACAAAAGCTGTTGGACGGCCACGAGCGCATCGTAGCCATTGCCCCGCACCAGCGCGGCGAGCAGTTCGAGGAGCTGCCGGTGGAACGGTTCGAGACCCACACCCGCGCCTTTATCAAGGTAGAGGACGGCTGCAACCGGCAGTGCGCCTACTGCGTCATCCCCCGCGCCCGCGGGCCGGTGCGCAGCCGCGCCGAGGAGAGCATTCTGGCCGAGCTGCACCAGCTGGCCGCTGCGGGCTACCGCGAGGTGGTGCTCAGCGCCATCTCCCTGCCCAGCTACGGGCTGGACACCGGCACGAATCTTGTGGAATTGGTGGAAAAATGCGCACAGGTGCCGGGCATCGAGCGCATCCGTCTGGGCAGCCTTGACCCCGATATGCTCACCCCGGAATTCATCTCCCGCTTGGCAGCGGTGGACAAGCTTTGCCCCCAGTTCCACCTGAGTTTGCAGAGCGGCTGCACCGCCACCCTGCGCCGGATGCGCCGGGTGTACACCGCGCAGGAGTACGCACAGGTGGTGGAGCAGATCCGCGCCGCCTACGGCAGCCGCCCGGTCAGCTTTACCACCGACTGCATCTGCGGCTTCCCCGGCGAGACGGCAAAGGACTTTGAGGAGAGCTGCGCATTTTTGAAGAAGATCGGCTTCCTTAAAGTGCATGTGTTCCCCTACTCCCGCCGCAGCGGCACCCCGGCTTATGATTTCCCGGATCAGATCCACGAGCGGGAAAAGCAGGAGCGCAGCCGCCGCATGAACGCCGTAGCCGAACAGGTGCGCTGCGAGGCACTGGCCGCCTTTGAGGGCACCGAGGATGAGGTGCTGCTGGAGACTCCCCTGTCCGGTACGCTGTTCACCGGCTACACCCGGCTGTACATTCCGGTGGTGGTCTCTGCCCCCGGCTGCGAGAGCGGGCAGATCGTGCGGGTAAAGCTTGGCCGCTACGATGGCGAGCGGGTGCGTGCAGCACTTTGCTGAAATTTTTTCATTTTACTTGTACATTCTGTGCATCCGCATGAATACAATAAATTTTTAACAAATTTTGTGTTTTGCTCTTTCCATACGCACGTCTTTATGTTAAAATGAAGATGGATTTATCGGGTCCGGCGTGCTGTAAGCAACCAGCACGGTACCATCCGTGCCCGTATAGCGCCGTTTTTATGCTCTGCACACAGGGCAGGCGGCTCCGTTTTTTGGCTGTTTCTGAGCAAGGAGAGATTGGAATGAGTTTCAGAGGAATCAATACTACGGTCATCCAGATCCGCCGTCAGGTGTTTACCGAGGTCGCCCGCATGGCTTACGCCAATGTCAAGGGCGAGCAGGCCAACCACCTGATGCGCAAGATCCCCTACACCATCATCCCCGGTGAGGAGGGCAAGCTGCGCAAGGACATCTTCCTGGAGCGCGCCATCGTTGAGGAGCGCGTGCGTCTGGCTATGGGTCTGCCCACCCGCCGCATGGACGAGCACAACAGCGTGGTCTCCGGTCTGGAGGATGCCTCCATCGCCGATAAGTACTATGATCCCCCGCTGGTGAATGTGATCAAGTTCGCCTGCAACCGCTGCCCCGAGAAGCTGGTCAAGGTCTCTGACCTGTGCCAGGGCTGTCTGGCCCACCCCTGTATGGAAGTCTGCCCCAAGAAGGCCATCACCTGGGAGAGCGGCCGTTCCACCATCGATCAGGACAAGTGCATCAAGTGCGGCCGCTGCGTCACCGTCTGCCCCTACAACGCCATCGTCAAGACCGAGCGTCCCTGCGCCGCTGCCTGCGGCATGGGCGCCATCCACTCTGACGAGCTGGGCCGTGCCGAGATCGATTACAGCAAGTGCGTCTCCTGCGGTCAGTGTCTGGTTAACTGCCCCTTCGGTGCCATTGCCGACAAGGGTCAGATCTATCAGCTCATTCAGGGCTTCAACCGCGGCGACCGTATCTATGCGCTGGTCGCTCCCGCCTTCATCAACCAGTTCCCCTCTCTGGCTTCCACCGGTAAGCTGAAGTCCGCCCTGAAGGCCATCGGCTTCTGCGACGTGGTGGAGGTTGCCATCGGTGCCGACCTGTGCACTGTGGACGAGGCACACGACTTCCTTGAGGAAGTGCCCGAGAAGCTGGACTTCATGGCTACCTCCTGCTGCCCGGCATGGAGCATGATGGCAAAGACCGCCTTCCCCGGCCTTGCCAAAAACATCTCCATGACCATGACCCCCATGGTGTTCACCGCCCGCATGATGAAGCAGGCCGACCCCGATGCCCGTATGTGCTTCATCGGACCCTGCGCCGCCAAGAAGCTGGAGGCCTCCCGCCGCACCGTCCGCTCCGACGTGGACTTCGTGCTGACCTTTGAAGAGCTGGCCGGTATCATTGAGGCAAAGGATCTGGATCTGGACAATCTGGAAGTGGATCCCGCCGAGATGGATCTGTGCTACGCTTCTGCTGCCGGCCGCGGCTTTGCACAGTCCGGCGGCGTGGCCAAGGCCGTTGCCGACAAGATCAAGGAATGGCGTCCCGACATGGAGGTGAAGATCGCCTCCGCACAGGGTCTGGCCGACTGCAAGAAGCTGCTGATGCTGGCCAAGGCCGGTAAGTACAACGGCTACTTGCTGGAGGGCATGGGCTGCCCCGGCGGCTGCATCGGCGGTGCCGGCACCATTGCGGACCCTGCCAAGACTGCCATCCTGCTGAACAAGTATGTGAAGGACGCCACGTTCACCGACCCCGAGCAGAGCGCCTTTATGTCCAACATCCACATGCTGAAGGACGACCCCAACTTTGAGGTCTGAGCCGCTATAACGTAACCCTCAGGGGCTGCTGCACCGCGCAGCAGCCCCTTTTTGCATGACGCGAATCGCAGATTTTTGCAGCAGATACCGTTCCACGCTACGCCCCCTCCCGTGAAAAAGTAATTCCGAAACGCCCGCAGGCGTTTCGGAACTACAAATAAAATATTCTTTCCGCTGATTATGGCCAGAGCGCAAGCGGAGGCCATTCCAAATCGTCCTGCCTTGCCCTTACAGCACCGCGTCCGAGATCAGCTTGCCCAGCAGCAGCACCAGCACCACCAGCATCATGGGGCGAATAAAGCGAGCACCTTTTTTCAGGGCAAAATGGGAGCCCAGCAGGTTGCCCAGAATGTTGCTGACGGCGCAGGGGATGCCGATGTGGAACACCACCAGACCGTTCATCAGGTAGGTGAACAGGCTGGCGTAGTTGCTGGCCAGATTGAGCACCTTGCCGTTGCCGTTGGCGGTGCGCAGGTCAAAGCCCATCAGGGTGGTAAAGGCAATGATAGCAAAGGTGCCGGTGCCCGGGCCCATGACGCCGTCGTACAGGCCGATGCCAAAGCCGATGGCCAGCGCCAGTAAAATCTTTTTCAGGTCCAGCGTGCCGTCGTCCCGGTTCTCGTCCGGCAGGTTGCGCTGCCACAGAATGATGACCGCCGCCACCGGCAGGATGATGAACATCATGGTGCGCAGCATCTCGTCACTGAGCAGCAGCACGATGTGCGCACCCAGCGCACTGCCCGCAAAGCTGCCAATGGCTGCAAGAACACCCACCTTCACGTTCATGGCACCGCTTTTGAAAAAGCTTGCCGTGGCAAAGGTGGTGCCGCAGGCAGCGCTGAACTTGTTGGTGGCATAGGTGTAGTGGGGCGGCAGCCCGGCGAACAGATAGGCAGGCAGACTGATCAGCCCGCCGCCGCCGGCTGCCGAATCCACAAAGCCTGCAAAGCCGGTCATCAGCATGAGAAACGCCATCATCCACGGCGAGATCGTGATACCCATTGTTATAATTCCTCTTATCTTTCCAGGTCGTTTGTTCTTTTTCAGGGGACGCGCGCCTCAGACCATATAAAACCTCCCCTCGCAGGGCAATACACAGCCCGGGATACCTGCACACAGCAGGGCATCTCCGGGCATTTTTGCAATTTTTCGACTTGATATTACAGATTGTTTTTAAAGAAGCGGTATGCGTTGCGCCAGTAGATGGCCTCTACCTCGTCCTCGGTAAAGCCCTCGCGGCGCAGTGCTTCGGCCAGCAGCGGCATATCTGCCGCCGTTTCCAGCTCGTGCTGACCGCCAATGCCGTCAAAATCGCTGCCAAGGCTGATGACCTCAATACCGCCCACCTGCTTGAAGTGTGCGGCGTGCTTTGCCAGCCGTTCCACCGTGCTGCGGCAAAGCTTGGGGTGTGCCGAGTCTGCGTCCACAAAGGAAGCGCAGTAATTCAGCCCTGCAATGCCGCCCTTTTCTGCCAATGCGCGGATCATCTCATCGGTCAGGTTGCGGTTGTGGGGCGACAGGGCACGGCAGTTGGAGTGGCTTGCCGCAAAGGGACGGGTGCTGTGGTTTACGATGTCCCAGAAGCCCTTATCGGAAAGGTGGCTCACATCTGCGGTGATGTGCAGCTTTTCCATCTCTTCCAAAAAGGCAAAGCCCCGCTCGGTCAGACCGGTCTCGGTGTTGGCCACCAGCGGCCCGCCGGGGTTTGCGTTGGGGGCTGCCAGCTCGTTAGGGTAGTTCCATGTCAGGGTCATCATGCGCACGCCCAGCTCCTGCAGCCGCCGCAGCACGCCCAGACTGCCCTTGCAGCAGCCACCCTCTTCCACCGTCAGCATGGCGCTGAGTTTGCCCTCGGCGCGGTTGCGCTCAAGGTCGGCGGCGGTGTACACCGGGGCGATCTTTTCCGGGTAAGCTGCCATGAGCCGCTTGAAGATGTCGATCTCCTCCAGCACGCTTACCAGCGGGTCGGCTCCGGGTGCGGGGTCGGCCAGATCCGCATAGGCCGCAAAGCATTGCAGCAGATAATCCCCCTGCTGCAATTTTTCAAGGTCGATATGCAGATCGTTGTGCAAAAAGCTTTTGGGTGCGCCCGCCTTTTCGGCGCGGCGCAGTTTAAGCAGGGTATCGCAATGCAGATCCCAAACCTTCATGATGGATACGCTCCTTTATGCTTCTTCTCCCAGCAGCTGCAACAGCTGTTCGGGGTTCATAGACAAAATCGCGCCGTCTGCCCCGCCGGTAACGGTGTCGGCCAGCGACTGCTTGGCCTGTTGCAGCTCCACGATCTTTTCCTCAATGGTGTCCTGCGCGATCAGCCGGTACACCTGCACCGGGTTGCGCTGACCGATGCGGTAGGCGCGGTCGGTGGCCTGATTCTGCGCGGCAAGGTTCCACCACGGGTCGTAGTGGATGACGATATCAGCGGCGGTCAGGTTCAGACCCGTACCGCCCGCCCGCAGCGAGATCAGAAAGACGTCTGCCTCGCCCTGATTGAACCGGCGCACCTGCTCGGCACGCACCGGCTTCGGGGTAGAGCCTTGCAGGGTGAAGTGGCTCACCCCGGCTTCGTCCAGCCGCTTTGCCAGCAGCTCCAGCATGGAGGTGAACTGACTGAACAGCAGAATGCGGTGCCCGCCCGCCACCGCCTCGGTGACAAGCTCCAGACAGGCCTCCAGCTTGGCGCTGCTGCCGGTCCAGTTGTCCGCTACGAGGCGCGGGTCGCAGCAGATCTCCCGCAGCCGCATCAGCACGGCAAACACGGTCATCTTGTCCTCCGGCTTTGCCGCCCGCAGCTTTTCCCGGGCGTCCACCACCGCCGCCAGATACAGCTTGCGCTGCTCGGTCTCCAACTCAACGCGGCGCACGTTCTCGGTTTTGGGCGGCAGCTCCCGCAGCACCTCGGACTTCATGCGCCGCAGGATGAAGGGGCCGGTGAACTGGTTCAGCCGCCGCACGGCGTTGGCATCCTCGTCCTGCACGATGGGCTTTTCAAACCGGGCGCAGAAGGTCTTGTAGGGGGGCAGATACCCGGGCATCAAAAAGGAGAAGATGCTCCACAATTCGCCCAAGCGGTTCTCCACCGGGGTGCCGGTCAGGGCAAAGCGCACCCGGCTGTTCACCCGGCACACCGCCTTGTATTTCTGGGTGGTGTGGTTTTTGATGGCCTGCGCTTCGTCCAGAATGCAGGCGTAAAAGCTTTGCCCGGCATACAGTTTTTCGTCCCGGCGCAGCAGATCGTAGCTGGTGATGACGATATCCGCCTGTGCCCACCCATCGACCAGCGCGGCGCGGTGGGCGGCATCGCCGTCCATGGCAACACTTTGCAGCTGCGGGGTGAACTTCTGGCATTCCTCCTGCCAGTTCAGCACCAGCGACGCCGGGCAGACGATGAGGCTGGGCAGCCGCTGCCCGCCCTCCTTCATGGCCAGCAGGTAGCTGAGCACCTGCACAGTCTTGCCCAGACCCATATCGTCCGCCAGAATGCCGCCCATGCCGTAGCCGTCCAGTGTGCGCAGCCAGCGGTAGCCGTCCCGCTGGTATTTGCGCAGGGTCTTTTGCAGGGAGAGCGGCGGGGTATACTCGCTGTCCCGCACGGCGTGGAAGCTGCGGCTGATGCGGCGGAAAGCATCGTCCCGGTCGAACCGCAGACCGTTCTGCCCCGAAAGCGCCCAGTCCAGCGTGGGGGCGCGGTAGAGCGGCAGGGCGGCGTGGCCGTCCTTCAACTTTGCGCCGGAAAGCTCCAGCGTGTCGTTCAGCTCGTCCAGCCCTTCCAGACTGTCATCCAGCCGCAGCAGACTGCCGTCCCGCAGGCGGTGATAGCGCTTTTTTTGGTGCAGAGACTGCAAAAGCTCCCGCAGTTCCTCCACCGGGAAGGCGCCGGTGTCCACTTCCAGATCCAGCACACTGCCGTGCACCGATACCCCTACCGAAATTTTAGGCGGGGCGGCTTGTAAGTTGCGGAAGGCATCGGTCTGGTACACCTCGCCCATGGCCAGCAGGGCGGGAATGCCCTCTTCCAGCAATTGGAAAAGCGCCTCCTCCCCGGAAATGCTGTAATGCCCCGGCTTGCCGGTCTCGGGTTCCAGATAGGTCTCCAGCAGCCGCTTTGCCCGGTTCTCGGTGCGGGCGTCCCGCAAAAGGTCCGGGGGCACCGGCTCGCCGGGGGCTACCCTGTCCTCGCCGTACAGAAAGACCGGGTAGGCCGTGACGGTAAGCCCCCGGTCGGCATCCAGATAAAACTGCACCACCGGCTCCAGCGGGATCTGGTTCAGCAGCAGCCGGTCGGGGTCCACGATGTTGACCCGGTTGCCCAGTTCCGGCAGCACATAGCTGCAAAAGGCGGCGGCATCCGCGCTGGTAAAGAACAAACTGCGCCCGCCAAAGGTATCCAGCACCGGCAGCACCCGGCTGCATTCCTCCCGCTGCATCCGCCAGAGGGTGCTTTCGCCCAGCAGATAGGCATAGTCCAGCCCCTGCACTCCGCTGAGCGCCGGGGTGCAGCTCAGCTGCACGCCGCCCTTGCGGCGTTCCACCTTCAGGCTGATGACCGGCAGACCCTCTTTAAGGGTATAGCCGCCCACAACGCCCTCGGCGGCGTAAAGCTCCACAAGAGCATCCAGCCCTTCGCCGGTCAACGGCAGACCGCCCGCCGGGCCTTTCTCCCAGCCGGAGCGCATGGTGCCCTCAGCTTCAAACGCCTGCCGGGCGCTCACCTGACGGCGCAGCAGCCGCAGCAGCTGCTGTGCATCCGGAGCAAAGGCGTCCCACCGGTGCACAAAGGCCAGCGATTTCCCGTAGCTGACGCTTTCGCCCCGCTCGATCGCATCCAGAAACTGCGGGATGCTTTTTACCAGATACTGCCGCCCGCCGATGCCATCCGAGACCCGCAGTCGCAGCCAGATACGGCCATTGTGCGGCGTAAGCTCCGGTTCCAGCAGAGCAAAGCCTGTACGCTGGGCGGCGTTCTGGGGCTGGGGCTGCGCATCCTCCCGCTGGTAGCGCTTCAACAGCAGCTGGGCCTCATAGTCGGTCTCCGGCTCCTCGCCCCGCCACTTGCGGCCGAACAGCATATCCAGCCCGGCGCTGTAACTGTCCTTGCGGGGTTCGGTGCTCAAGCCTGCCACGCCCCGCTGCACCCCGGGGATGCTCTCCGGCTTTTTTTCCGGGGCAGGCGGGTTCTTTTCCGCATCCTGCAGCAGCAGCGCGCCAATGTGCTTACAGTAGGTGCCGTCGCCGTTTTGATTATAGGGGCAGTCGCAGGAGGCGCTGACAAAGCTGCCGTTTTCCCGCAGCCAGACCTGCGTATAATAGCAGTCCGGCCCGCTGCCCTGCACCAGCGCCGTCAGGTGCCGCACCCCGTCCTCGTTGGTGGTGCAGCTGCTTTGCAGGATGCGCTTGCGGTACTTCTGTGCCCGCTCAAAGATGCTTTTGCCCAGCAATGCGCGGATCTCCTGTGCGTCCATGTGGTCTCCCTCCCCTGTGCTGTCGCGGTTCCGGTCTATTCTATAAGAATACCGCGTTCCACCCCGGGATGCAAGGGCAGAAGGGTAAAAAACGTTTATTGCAATTCAACTTTTTAATGCAACAGCAACAACGTTGAATTGCATATCGCAAATATGCCGTTTGAATGCTGCACTAATTTCTTGACTTGCGATAGAAAGCGCGGGCGGGACGATTTTGAATGGCCTCCGCTTTGCTTTGGCCATCTTCAGCGGAAAAATTATTTTTATATAGAGCAATACCGGAGCGTCTGCGGACGCTCCGGTATTGCATTTTTCACGGGAAAGGCCGTAAAGGCAAACGGCATTTATCGTGTTATAGTAAGTTCACAACTGTTCAGCCCTGTTTTTCTGCGGGGGCTGTGCCGCGCTTGCGGGTCTTGAGGTGGTACATCTCCTGATCGGCTTTATCGATCAGGTCGTGCACGGTGGCAATGTCCGGCTCAAGACGGGCGCAGCCGATGCTGATCTCGATCTGGTAGGGCTTGCCGGAGGCGGCGTTGGCGGCATCCAGCTCCCGCTGGATGGAGACGATCAGGGTGCGCACCTCCACGCTGTTGCAGCCGCAGGCGATGCAAAATTCATCGCCGCCGTAGCGCGCCAGCACGCCGTTGTAGTTGGCGCACACCTTTTTCAAAATGCCCGCCAGCAGCACCAGCGCAGCGTCCCCCTCCAGGTGGCCGTATTCATCGTTGATGTGCTTGAAGTGATCCATGTCCATCATGAGGAAGTGCAGCGAGCGGTTGGGGTGACGGCGGTAGTAGGGCAGTTCGCTTTCCAGATACCGCAGCGCCACGATGCGGTTGCTGACGCCGGTCAGGGTGTCCACCGTGAACTTGGTCTGCAACACCAGCACATACACGCACACCAGCCCCAGCGTAATGCCGCAGCACAGCAGCCCGCGCCCGGGCAGCCAGCCTTGCAGCAAAAAGCCTGCCGCCGGCGCAAGCGCGAGCAGCAGCAGGGTCTTCAGTTCCTCTTTGGGTGTTTCCTGCTTCCAGTTGCTCAGCGTCCAGCTGCAGCGGAGAAAGGCCGCCGCCAGATAGGCAAGCCCCACCAGCTTCGCCCCCCAGAACAGGGTGCTGCCCCGCAGCCCCTCTGCATCCAGATAGCAGAAGCCGTTTTCGTCCCGCGCTGTCAGCAGCGCCAGCAAAAGCAACGCCACCGGTGCGGCGCTGAGCGCCAGCCTGCGGCCGTCCTCCATCCATGTACGCCCCAGCTCTGCCTCCACATACAAAAACACCAGCAAGCAGCAACACGCCGCCAGCAGGTAAAACAAAATGCTGCCCCCGGCGTTCAGCCGGTAGGTCAGGGGGATGCCCAGATCCTGCCACGCGCCCAGCTGCGCCAGCGCACTGCCATGATCTACGATCGTCAGCGCCCCGGCAGACCACAGCAGCGCCGTGAACAGCCGCCCGGGCAGACTTTTATCCCGCATTTTCTGCTGCGCCCGCAGCAAGACCGCCAGCGTGACCAGACAGACCACACTGACCTGAGTATGGGCAATCGCATCCATGCCGCAACGCTCTCCTTTACCCTAGGGCGGCTTTGCGCCGTCCCGGCCCTTTTTCGCTCTTCCAACGTTCCTTTTCCGCACAGATTTATTGTACCAAATCCGTAACAGATATGCAACACAAACCGAAAATTTCATACAAAAAAAGACACCGGAACGTCTTTCGGCGTTCCGGTGTCTCTTGGAATCATATCACTTTGCCTGCGGATGGGCGGCGTCGTTGCGCAGGGCGCTTTCGCGGATCTTTTCCAGCGTCTGCTCGCTGAGGATGTGCTCTGCCTTGCAGGCGTCCTCGGCGGCGGTCTGCTCGTCCACGCCCAGCTGCACAAAGAAGTGGGTCAGCAGCTGGTGGCGGCTGTAAATGCGCTGAGCAATCTCCAGCCCGGGCTCCAGCAGGGTCAGGTTGCCTTCGCCGTCCACCGCGATATAGCCGTTCTCCCGCAGCTTTTTCATGGCGATGCTCACGCTGGCTTTGGTAAAGCCCAGCTCATTGACTACGTCAATGGAGCGCACTTTGCCCATACGCTGGCTCAGCATCAGGATCGTTTCAAGATAATCTTCTGCGGATTGGTGGATCTGCATGGTTTGTCCGGCCTCCTGCCTCATTCCCTCTGGGGGATTTTTCCGACAGGGGATGTGTACCCTCTGTCGTATGTTAAAGGATATCACACTTTTGCGGTTGATGCAAGTAATTCGCAGCAAGTTTTGTTAAACTAACCATATTTTTCTGCACAGAACTGCTGTTTTGCCGGTTTTGTGCCGCGCCTGTTTTGTGCAAAGGGTGCAATTTAGAGCGCAGCCAGATAGGCCGCAGGGCCTTCCTCGTACAGGTCGCCGCCGTGGGCATCCAGCACAACGGTCAGGGGCATATCCTGCACGGTCAGGCGGCGCACCGCCTCACAGCCCAAGTCCGGCCATGCGATCACTTCCAGCGTCTGCACGCTTTTTGCCATCAGCGCACCGGCACCGCCCAGCGCAGCCAGATACACCGCGCCGTTGCGCACCACAGCTGCCTTGACGGCGGCATCCCGCTTGCCCTTGCCGATCATGATCTTGTTGCCAAGATCCAGCAGCCGGGGGCTCATGGCGTCCATGCGCCCGCTTGTGGTAGGCCCTGCCGAGCCGATGACTTCGCCCGGGCGTTCCGGGGTGGGACCCACATAATAGATGGCGCTGCCTTCCAGATCAAAAGGCAGGGTCTCGCCCTTGTCCAGTGCTTCCATCATCCGCTTGTGTGCCTGATCCCGGGCGGTGTACACCACGCCGGAAAGCAGTACGGTATCCCCCGCTTTCAGCGGGGCAAGATCCTGCGCGGTGCAGGGGGTAGTCAGTCTGTATTCCATCGTTCTCCCCTCCTTACAGCTCCGCGCTGGCGCGGCGGGTCACATGACAGGAAACGTTCACAGCCACCGGCAGACCCGCCACATGGGTGGGCATCTGCTCAATGGCAAGGCCAAGGCAGGTGGTCTTGCCGCCAAAGCCCTGCGGGCCGATGCCCAGTTCATTGATGGCGGTCAGCAGCTCCCGCTCCAGACCGGCATAGTAGGGATCGGGGTTGGGAACGTCCAGCGGGCGGAGCAGTGCCTTCTTGGCCAGATAGGCCACCTTGTCAAAGCTGCCGCCCACGCCGATGCCCAGCACGATGGGCGGGCAGGGGTTGGAGCCCGCCAGCTTTACGGTATCCACCACGAACTTTTTAAAGCCCTCCACGCCGTCGGCGGGCTTGAGCATCTGGATGCGGCTCATGTTCTCGCTGCCAAAGCCCTTGGGTGCTACCGTGATACGGCAGCCCTCGCCGTCCACCAGATGCACCGTGATGGCCGCCGGGGTGTTATCGCCGGTGTTGCCCCGGCGCAGCGGGTCGGCCACGATGCTCTTGCGCAGGTAGCCATCGGTGTAGCCCCGGCGCACGCCCTCGTGGATGGCGGCTTCAAAGCTGCCGTCAATGTGCACATCGGTGCCCAGCTCCACGAACACACAGGCCATGCCGGTATCCTGACAGATGGGCAGGTCTTTCTCCTTTGCAGCGCCAAGGTTCGACCACAGCAGGTCTAATGTGTTCTTTGCCAGCGGCCACGGCTCTTCTTCCCGCGCCTTTTCCAGCGCGGCCTGCACGTCCTGCGGCAGCTGGGTGTTGGCTTTAATGCAGAGCCGCGCCACCGTATCCGTAATGCTCTGTGCGGAGATCGTTCTCATGCCTGTATCCTCCGCTTACAGTCGTGCCACGCCGGTCTCGCGGGCAGCCTTTGCCACGGCATTTGCCACAGCCTCGGCCACGCGGGGGTCGAACGCACCGGGGATGATGTTCTCCTCGCTGCGGTCGGCATCGGTGATGAGGTCTGCAATGGCGTAGGCAGCAGCCAGCTTCATCTCATTGTTGATATCCCGGGCGCGGACGCTGAGCGCGCCCTTGAACAGGCCGGGGAAGCACAGCACGTTGTTGACCTGATTGGGGAAGTCGCTGCGGCCGGTGGCCATCACGCGCACGCCGCCTGCCTTGGCTTCGTCCGGCATGATCTCCGGGGTGGGATTTGCCATGGCAAAGACGATGGCGTCCTTGTTCATGGTCTTGCACAGCTCGGTGGTCAGGATGCCGGGGCGGGACACACCGATGAACACATCTGCGCCCTCCAGCGCTTCCTTCAGGCCGCCCTTGATCTGGCGGGGGTTGGTCACCTCGCCCAGCCAGTTCTTGTGGGCCTCGGCGCTGTTGCAGCCCTTGTACAGGGTGCCGAACTGATCCACCGCCACGATGTCCTTTGCACCGGCGGTCATGAGCATCTTGATGATGGCGGTACCGGCAGCGCCGGGGCCGTTCAGGACGATGTGCACGTCCTCCATCTTTTTATTCACCACCCGCAGAGCGTTGATGAGGGCAGCGGTGACCACGATGGCGGTGCCGTGCTGGTCGTCGTGGAACACGGGGATGTCCAGCTCCCGCTCCAAGGTCTCCTCGATCTCGAAGCACTCGGGGCTCTTGATGTCCTCCAGATTGATGCCGCCAAAGGTGGGCGCAATGGCCTTGCAGGCGGCGATGACGCTGGCAGCATCGTGGGCGTCGATGCAGATGGGGAAGGCGTCCACGCCGCCAAACTCCTTGAACAGCACGGCCTTGCCCTCCATGACCGGCAGACCGGCCTCCGGGCCGATATCGCCCAGACCCAGCACGGCGGTGCCGTTGGAGACAACGGCCACCATGTTGCCCTTGAAGGTGTACTTATACACATCCTCGGGGTTTTCCTTGATTTTGCGGCAGGGCTCGGCCACACCGGGGGTGTAGGCGGTGGACAGGTCGTCACGGGTGGCGACTTCCACCTTGCTCACGATGCCCACCTTTCCCTTGTGGGTCTCGTGCATTTCCAGAGCTGCTTTATTGTAATCCATGGTTTTATCCTCCAATTTCAGCAAAAGGCTTTCCCCCGCAGGGAAAGGCTCATACAGTTTTATTGTAACAGAACCGCCGGGGTATTTCCACCGGTTTTGCGGCATTTCCCGCCCCAAAGCGGGCAAAAGTGATACCTGTGCCGGGCGGCATTTGTGGAATTTTCGCAAAAATCTTTTCTTTTCGCATTTTTCCGTTATAATAGGATGGTATGATATTTGCATTCTCCGTGAAAACGGTCTGCTATTTTTAGGAGGTATCTCTTTTGAAACGCATTACCAAGATCCTGTTGTGTGTGCTGTGCGCGGTGGCTGCTGTGCTGTGCGTAGCTGCGGCCTGCTTTATGCTGCTCAAAAAGCAGAGCGGCACCACGGCAAACTCTGCCGCATCCGGCGCAAGCGTGTCCACCTACGGCAAGGTGTCGGATTTCGACTATGCCAACTTCGATTACTCCGAGGGGCTGGACGATAACGGCCACTGGACCGGCATCCGCGCACTGGACTATGTGACCCTGCCGGATGATGTGTCCGCGCTGCCGCTTTCCAAGGCTGATCTCGAGCCCACCGAGACAGAGATCCAGACCCAGATCGACACCTTGCTGAACCAGTACGCCACCACCCAGAACATCACCGACCGGGCAGCCCAGAGCGGCGACACCGTGAACATCGACTATTCCGGCGCGGTGGATGGCGTAGCCTTTACCGGCGGCACCGCCACCGGCTACGACCTGACGCTGGGCAGCCACTCCTTCATTGACGGCTTCGAGGATCAGATCATCGGCCACAACATCGGTGACACCTTTGATGTGACCGTCGCCTTCCCGGAGGGCTACGGCGACTCCACCGATGCCGAGGGCAACACCATCACCCTCAGCGGCAAGGAGGCCGTGTTCAGCGTGACCCTGAACGCCATCACCCAGAGCGTTGTGCCCACCCTGACCGATGAGTGGGTGGAGACCAATTTTGCCGCCAGCGACGACCTGCACACCGCAGACGCCCTGCGCCAGTACTTTGACAGCGCCCTGTACGCCAACAATCTGGACAACGCCGTGATGGACTATCTGCTCTCGAACTCCACCTTCAAGGAGATCCCCACCCAGATCACCAGCTACTACATCCGTATGTTCCTGAACTACCACTCCCAGCTGGCTACCCAGTACGGCATGGAGCTGGACGCCTACGCACAGGCCAAGGGCTACGCCGATGCCAACGCGATGCTGGCGGATTCCGACGCCTACTTTGAGCATCTGGCAAAGCAGGATCTGGTCTTTCAGGCCATTGCGGAGCAGCTGGACATCACCCCCACACAGGAGCAGATCGACAGCGCCAACAGCTCCTACGCCGACACCTACGGCGCACAGCGCAGTATGCTGAATGCTTTGCAGCTGGCGGTGCTGGACAAGGTGGAGGAAAGCGCCGTGCTTTCCTGACAGCATCTATAATTTTAGAAACCCGGAGCGTCTGCGGATGCACCGGGTTTTTCTTTTTCACGAGAGGGGCGTGAAGGGAAACAGCAGATGTAGCGTTGCCGCTATGGCAACTTTCTGCTTGCTTTCAGCGTGCAAAGACGCTCCGCTGGGCCAGAGGCAGGGAGGGGTGTTCCGACTCCCCCCTCCCTACC
>OHBQ01000248.1_pt1 | contig 26914 bp, 20 predicted proteins | sample 1577401 | NCBI WGS metagenome assembly OHBQ01 (sample SAMEA3879581, study PRJEB24766) | human gut metagenome | biome: human-associated habitat; feature: feces | place: USA | collected 1985/1987
CCGCCTTCAGGTTCACATCATGGTCGGGCATGGTGAAGTATATCTCGCGTGCGGTGCGCTGCTCCTCGGTCAGCTCCAGACCGGTGCAGTTCCAGTTCTTGAACACGCTGGTCTCGGTGTCCTCGTCTGCGGTGGCCTTGAGCTCTGTGCCCACAGGCACAGCCGTCAGGTCGGCAACAGCGCCGCCGTCCTTCAGGGTGACCTTTGCATCGGTGACCTCGAGTTTATTCGTAGGAGTAACGAACTCCGCCACCAGATTCACATCATGGTCGGGCATGGTGAAGTACACCACGCGTGCGGTGCGCTGCTCCTCGGTCAGCTCCAGACCGGTGCAGCTCCAGCTCTTGAACACGCTGGTCTCGGTGTCCTCGTCTGCGGTAGCCTTGAGTTCTGTACCCACGGACACAGCTGTCAGGTCGGCAACAGCGCTGCCATCCTTCAGGGTGACCTGTGCATCGGTGACATCGAGTTTATAGGTCTTGGGAGCGTTCTCGGTGTACTGTGCTTTCAGTGTGACGTTATTTGCGGGCATCGTGAAGGAGATGGTCGCCTTGGTGGTGTCCACGTCAGTGGGCAGACCGGTCACTTTCCAACCGGTGAAGGTGTAACCGTCCTTCTCGTCTGCGGTGAAGCTGAGCTTCTCACCTGCAACGTGCTCGGTAGACTTGTCGTCCACGGTCAGGGTGTACTTCGACTCAGACACAGTATAGGTGTCCACTTCGTACTGGTTGCCAACGTAGTGGTCACTAGAATCCACCACGATGTCAACGCTGTAAGTGCCTGCCTTGGTGGGCTTCGTCACAGACGGGAACGAGCCATCCTCCGGGACATACCGGATAGAATACAGCGGTGCATCGTCAAAATACATCGGGCCTTTATAGGTTGCAGTTTGGGTCTTGGGGTCATACTCAAAGTCGTCGAGCTTCGGTTGATATCTGCGTACCACCTCGCCGATATCAAGCGAGCCTTCTGTGTACTTGTCGCCCTCTTGCGCTACGATGCGCTGCTTGTAGAGGCCGTACATGTCCGCTCCCGCCGGGTAGGTTTCAAACACCTCGTTGTCGTAGGTGCGCACATAGACGAGGCTCAATTTGCCCACGCCATCCTTGCTGCTTTTAACGGTCTGATGTTCGATCGTCCCGGAAACGGTAAAGTCGCTCTTGCTCAGGGAAGAGAAGGGCAGCTTTCCGGTGGTGGCCATGTTCACCACAATAGGCTCACCGTCATTCTTGGCGGTCAGGGTCAGGGTCTTGCCATCTGCGGAAAGCTGTGCGCCGTTGTAAGCGCTGACATCCTCGCCGTTGATGTTCGTGACTGCATTGCTGAAGCGGATCTCTGCCTTGACATTACCGATAAGGTAAACCGCGTCTGTTGCTGCGGCATAGTCGTTGAGGCGTTCCACAGTGCCGTCCGTCATCATCAGCTTGCTCTGCTGCTGACCGGCGGCAAGGAATCTGCTTTCAATATAGCCGCAGCTCACCGTATTGGAAATAGCAGCCTTGCTGTCGCTGTCCGTTTTCAGGCTGCCAAGGATCACGGCATTCTGGATGACCGTTTTCTCCGTGGCATAGCTCGGCAGCTGGACATCGTGGAACACACCGCCGGTGACCTCGCTGTTCTGGTTCAGCTGGACCTCAGCGATGAATGAGCCGCCAGTGATCTTGCCATAAGCGCGGACGACATCCTGGAAAGTGCCGCCTGCGATGGTGCTGTTTTCATCCATGTAGACATCCTTCTGGAAGGTGCCGTCCTGAATGATGGTGTTCTCCGCACCAACAGAGCCCTCTGCCACGATGCCGGTGACAGTCACATTTGCAAAAGTGATCTGCTCCACGGCAATGGCCTTATGGTAGGGGTTGATGGTATCCGAAGAAAGATCCACCGGGTTGCCGTCCGGGGTGGTGATGTAAAGCGCCGCGCGTGTCCTTCCGTTCTCTTCCATGGTGGCGTACTTCCAGCCCAGGCCCTCATAGAGGTTAGCCGTCATGCCCTCGCCGCTCATCGGCACACCGGTCACACCGGTCAGGTCGGGCAGACCCTTTTCGGTAATGCGCAGGGGCTTGAGGTCGCTTGGATCGGTGGACTTATTCACAAAGATCTTTGCGCCGTCATTCTTGCCGGTAATGCGCAGCACCTTGCCGTCGGCAGAGGTGTTGGCGTTGTAGTTTTCGACCGGTGCATCGTTGATGCTCAGTACATCGGTGTTCAGGGTAAGTTCTGCGCTGCCTGCGCCCACCAGATAGATGGTATTGGTGGAAAGAGGCAGAGTTCTGCCGTTCATCGCAGTCACACCGCCGTTACGCACCACCAGTGTGCTGAGCTGCTGTCCTGCGGGCAGCAGCTTCTGGATGCCGTCAGGCAGTTCGCCCAGAACCGTATCCGAAATGGTGTAGGTGTTATTGCCATAGGTATTGAAATTGCAGCTCTGGATCACCGCATTGGCAATAGAGCAAGAGCCATTGCAGAACAGGGAATCAAAGGTGCCGCCGGTGATCTCGACCGCACTGTTCCCATTGATCGAGTTGATGCCCGCGCTGACATTGTGGAAGGTGCCGCCGCTGATCTTACCGCTGGTGATCGTCAGTCGGCCGTTTTCGCCAAACTCACCGCCGGTAATATTAGCATTGGTGATCTCGACATAGCAGTTGATAGGCACATCGCTCAGCGCGCTGAAGTCGAAGTTTGCACCGCCCTGATTCAGGATCTGCAAAGTGCTTTCATTGCTGCTGTCGTTGGGGTAGCAGTTATAACCCCAGCCGTTGCCCATGTAAACACGGTGCAGCTTTGCGTCCGTGTCCAGACTGTCCACATAGGTCACGTCGGTCAGATCGGGCTGACCCTCATTGTTAAAGCGCAGTTCTGTGGCGCCAAGTGCCATAGGAACCAGCTTCATGGGTGCGCCGTTCTGCGCCGGGATCATGTTAAAGCTGGCGGAAAGCGTTTTTCCGTCTGCGCTGATGGAGATCGTGGCAATCGTAGAGTCAAAGTATGTGAAGGCGTAATTTTGGGTACCGGCGGGCAGTGCCATGACACTGCCGCCGGTAGAGGCTACCGCCCATACATCGCAGCCGGTGTCGCTTTCCACTACCAGTTCCAGATCGTTCCCGTTACCGGAATAGTTATACTTCTTGATGATATAGATTTTTGTTTCCTTTTGTCCGTTCAGGGTGCAGTTCTCCGGCAGCAGCAGCTGGTGTGCCTGCTGCTGCGTGTCGGCGCTCAGACCGGAGATATCGCGGAAAAAGCCGCCCCGGACATTGCCGCCGTTCTCGGTCAGCTTATCGTAGGTACCACCGTCAATGGTGCCCAAATTCAGTTGCACATCGGCGTAGCTGCCGCCCAGAACGCGGACGCCGTACATATTGTCGGCTTCTATCAAAAGTGTGCCGGTGACAGTGCCATCCAGCAGATAAACCGTGTGACTATTAGCATTCTTGACGGTCACATTGCAGCTGACCGTGCCGTCCAGAATGTACTCGGTATCTTCACTGCCGGTACCGGTGATGGTCAGCCCGGTAGTTTCGTCATAACTCCAGCCGGTACCGGACGCTGCCTTGGGCAGACCGTTCGTGCCGACCTCGATCTTGACCACCTGATTATTTGTTTCAGAGTTCTTACCAACAGCCTCATGCTCTTCTTCGGAGCTGTAAGTAATGCTGTTGGTTTCTTCCGCCGCTGCGGAAGAAAACCCTGCCCCTGCATCTGCAAATGCGGATACAGGAAGGATGGAGAGCACCATACTGAGTGCCAGTATCATGCTCACGATGCGTTTTTTCATGATATCCTCTCCTTTGTCGGTTGATTTGTCCGGCTATACCCCCAAACGGCACAGCCGGAACGGACAAAAATGCCAAGTTGAGTATAGCACCAAAATTCAAGGAAATAAAGCGCTTTTGCGGGCAGCACCTGCCAAAAAATGGCGCAAAATTATGGGCAAAATCACGATACGAGGGGGGGTATGCTTTTCTCCCATAAAAAAGCAGTTCCGAAACGCCCGCAGGCGTTTCGGAACTGCAAATAAAAAATACTCTTTCCGCTATTGATGCCCAAAGTGCAACGACGACGACCGCCGCCAGCGGCGGAAACAGGGAGGAGTTGTTGGGGCAGCGGCCAGCAAGACGCGAGTGCCGCCCAAGGCACGATGCGGATGCTGGGTGCCGCAACCCGATAGCGGCGGGCATTCAAAAGCGTTTTACTTGCCCGCCAGCAGCACCGCCAGCACGGCTTTCTGGACGTGGAGACGGTTCTCTGCCTCGTCAAAGATCTCGTCCGCGTGCTGCTCGAACAGGGCGGTGGAGATCTCCTCGCCCCGGTGGGCGGGCAGACAGTGCAGCACCAGCGCGTCCGGCTTGGCGTTTTCCAGCAGACGGCCGGTGAGCTGGAAGCCCACAAAATCCCGCAGACGCTGCTCGCTCTCGGCGGTGCCGGGGGCGGTGGTGTTCCACGCGGCGGTGGCCACGATGTCCGCATCCCGCACGCCCTCGGCAGGGTCGGTGGTCAGGTGGAAGGCATTGCCGTATTTGTGGGCAAATATCAGCACATCCGCTGCCGGGCGGTAGCCCGGAGGACAGACGCAGGATACCTGCATCCCCGCCAAAAGGCCGCCCACGATCAAACTGTTTGCCATGTTGCTGCCGTCGCCCACAAAGCAGAGCTTCAGCCCTGCCAGCGTGCCCCGGCGCTCCCGGATGGTCATCAGGTCAGCCAGCACCTGACAGGGGTGTGCGTAGTCGGTCAGGCCGTTGATCACCGGAATGCCGGAAAGCTCGGCCAGCTCCTCCAAGTCCCGCTGGCGGTAGGTGCGCCAGACGGCGCAGTCGTAGTAGCGCCCCAGCACCCGGGCGGTGTCCCGCAAAGGCTCGCCCCGCCCGGCCTGCAGCTCGGCGGTGTTCATATAGTTGCCAAGACCACCCATCTGGTACACGCCCACCTCAAAGCTGGTGCGGGTGCGGGTGGACGCTTTGGAAAACAGGAGCGCCACGCTTTTGCCCGCCAGCAGCGGGGCGGTGCGGCCCGCCTTGCAGTCCGCTTTCAGCTGGTCTGCCACATCCAGAATGTGGGTCAGCTCGGCGGGGGAAAGGTCGCTCATTTTCAGCAGATTTTTCATGCCTGCTCCTTCGGAGCCGTCGGCTCCATCGTGCCCAGCACCTCGGCCAGCACCTCCAGCGCCATGTCTACTTCGTGCTCGGAGACGGTCAGCGGCGGCAGCAGACGCAGCCGGGTCTTTGCGGTAAGCACCAGCAGGCCCTTTTCGCGGCAGGCAGCCAGCACATCCGCAGCCTGCACATCAAAGAATTCGATACCCACCATCAGGCCGATGCCGGAAATGTTCTTGACGTGGGGCAGCTTTGCCAGGCCGGTGCGCAGCTGTACGGCGCGCTCGCTGACCTGCGCAAGGAAGCTCTGGTCCAGACGGTCCACCACCACGTTGGCACCGGCGCAGACCACCGGGTTGCCGCCAAAGGTAGAGCCGTGGGTGCCGGGGCCCATGCCCTCGGCTACTTTTTCATTCATCAGCACCGCGCCGATGGGCAAGCCGCCGCCCAGCCCCTTGGCAAGGGTGACGATGTCCGGCTTGAGGTTATAGTGCTCACAGCACAGGAAGGTGCCGGTACGGCCTACGCCGGTCTGCACCTCGTCCACGATGAGCACAAGGTCTTTTTCGTCGCACAAAGCGCGCACGGCCTGTACATAGTCCGGGTCCAGCGCCATCACGCCGCCCTCGCCCTGAATGAGTTCCATCATCACGGCGCAGGTGTGGCGGTCCACCAGTTCCCGCAGCGCTTCGATATCCCCCGCCGGGACGTACTGGAAGCCCTCGTTGAAGGGGCCGAAGTAGTTGTGGAACACCTCCTGCCCGGTGGCGGTCAGGGTGGCAAGGGTGCGGCCGTGGAAGCTGTTGACCAGCGTGATGACGTTGTAGCGGTCCTTGCCGTAATGGTCTACGCTGTACTTGCGGGCGGCCTTGATGGCACCCTCGTTGGCTTCAGCACCGGAATTGCCGAAGAAAACCTTGCTCATGCCGGTGCGCTTGCACAGCTTTTTCGCCAGCTTGCCGCAGGGCGCGGTGTAGTACAGGTTGGAGGTGTGCTGCAATTTGTGTGCCTGCTGGGACACGGCTTCTGCCCATGCAAGGTCGCAGTAGCCAAGGCTGTTCACCCCGATGCCGCTGGTGAAGTCCAGATACTTCTGTCCCTCAGGGCCCTCGGCGTACAGCCCGTGCCCCTTTTCCAGCACGATGGGGCTGCGGTTATAGGTGTGCAGGACGTACTCGTTGTCCCGCTTGATGACTTTTTCAGAATCCATAGGTGTACCTCCTGTGAATAGAAGTTCCGCGCATGCGCCGCTCCCCCGGAGGGAGCGTTTTTTCTATTATAATACTGCTTTTTCGCTTGCGCAATCTTTTTATTCGCGGTGGCTGCGGCGGTAGAAGCGGGTACCGGAGCCGCGGTCGGAGAACAGTTCCAGCAGGATGGAGTGCGGCACGCGGCCATCAATGATGACCGCCTCGTGCACGCCCTGATAGATGGCGTCCGCCATGCCGCCGATCTTGGGGATCATGCCGCCCGCAATGATACCGGCGGACTTGTAGCCCTCGATCTCGGTCACCTCCACCTCGGGGATGAGGGTGGTCTCGTCCTCCTTATCCCGCAGCAGACCTGCGATATCGGTCATGGACACCAGCTTTTCGGCCTTCAGGGCAATGGCGATCTGGGCCGCGGCGGTGTCCGCGTTGACGTTATACGCCTGCCCGAGGTCGTCCATGCCTACGGTGGCGATCACCGGGATAAAGCCGCCGTCCAGCAGACTTTCGATCAAGGTCGCATCCACATGGACGATCTCGCCCACATGACCCAGCTGCGGGTCCAGCTCGGTGCAGCGGAGCATCTGTCCGTCCATGCCGCACAGACCCACGCCGCGCCCGCGCAGCTTTGCCACAAGGTCTTTGTTCACCTTACCGGCCAGCACCTGCTGCACGATCTCCATGGTGGCATCGTCCGTCACCCGCAGACCGTTGGCAAAGTGACTCTCCACGCCCACCTTCTTGAGCATCTCGTTGATGGCGGGGCCGCCGCCGTGCACCAGCACCACCCGCACGCCCAGCAGCGTCAGGGTGACAAGGTCGTTCATCACGGCGTTTTTCAGCGTCTCGTTGATCATGGCGTTGCCGCCGTACTTGATGACCATGGTCCTGCCATGGTATTTCTGGATATAAGGGGTGGCCTCCGAAAAAAGCCGCGCCATTTCTTCGTTTTTCATCTGTTCCGCGCTCCTGTCAGGTTCTGTAATCGCCGTTGATCTTCACATAGTCGTAGGTCAGGTCACAGCCCCATGCCTTGGCGCTTGCCTCGCCGGTGCCCATATCCACCTTGACCAGAATATCGTGCTCTGCCAGCACCTTGGCGGCTTCGTCCTCGCTGTACGGATGGTAGGCGGCGTTCTCGCACACATACACCTCGCCCGCCTTGCTGGAGAGCCAGACGCAGACCTTGTCAATGGAGAAATCGCCGGGGGTGTAGCCGATCGCGCACAGGATGCGTCCCCAGTTGGCATCGCGGCCAAAGACCGCCGCCTTGAACAGGTTGGAGCAGACCACGCTGCGGCTGACGGCGCGGGCGGTCTTGAGGTCGGGTGCGTGGGTCACTTCGCAGGTGATCAGGTGGGTAGCACCCTCGCCGTCTCCGGCGTGCTCGGCGCACATGTGCTCTGCAATGGCGGTCAGCGCTGCCACAAAAGCGGCGTAATCAGCGTTCTCCTCGCAGATCTCCGGGTTGCCCGCCAGACCGGATGCCATAATGATAAGGGTATCGTTGGTGGAGGTATCCAGATCCACGCTCATCTGGTTATAGGTGCCGGGCACAACGGTCTTGAGCGCCTTTTCCAGCAGCGCGGGCGAGACGGCGGCATCGGTGGTGTAGAACGCCAGCATGGTGGCCATGTTGGGGGCGATCATGCCGCTGCCCTTGCCGATGGCACCCACGGTGCACACCTTGCCGCCCAGCTCGAACTGGATGGCGTATTCTTTTTTATGAGTGTCGGTGGTCATGATGGCGGTGGCAGCGTCCGTGCTGCCCTGCGCGGTGGCGGCCAGCTTTTCCGCCGCCGCCGGGATGCCCCGGGCAAAGGGGTCGATGACCATGGGCTGACCGATGACGCCGGTGGAGGCGGGCAGAACGTCCTTTTCGTCCATGTTCAGCGCCTTGCCTACCAGTGCACAGCACTCCTCTGCCAGCGCCACGCCGTTGGCGGCGCAGGTGTTGGCGTTGCCGCTGTTTACCACAATGGCCTGTGCATAGCCATCGGCCAGATGGGCGCGGTCCACCTTGATGGGCGCACCGCAGACCTTGTTGGTGGTGTACACGCCCGCAGCAGCGCAGCGCACCTCGGCCTTGATGAGCGCCAGATCGTATTTTTCGCTGTGATTTGCCCGGATGCCGCAATGGACACCGGCGGCGGCAAAACCCTTGGGCGCGCAGATGCCGCCCGCAACTTCCTTATACTGCATAACGATTTTCCTTTCCCACAAAGAAAAACAAGTTTATTCCAACCCTTTGGTCTCTTCCAGACCCAGCATCAGGTTCATGCACTGGACGGCGGCACCGGAGGAGCCCTTGCCCAGATTATCAAACAGCGAGACCAGCATCATCTGGTCTCCCGCGGCGTTCACGGTCAGGTACAGTTCCATGCGGTCGGTGCCCGCCATGGCGTTGGAGTACAGACCGTTTTCCGGCAGCGGCTCGTTCAGCCCGTGCACCTTCACGGTGGCGGCGTCCTTGTAGTAATCCGCAAGGGCGGCAGTCACGGCCTCGGCGGTAGTGCCCGCAAGAGTAAGATCCAGCGGCACCAGCACCTGCATGCCGCAGTAGTAGTCGCACACCACCGGCACGAACATCGGCGTATGCGCAAGGCCGCTGATCTTCTGCATCTCCGGCAGGTGCTTGTGGCCAAGGCTCAGGCCGTAGCTCTTGGGCGCATCCAGCTTGCTGTGCGCCGGGCGGTCGGGGCTTTCGTAGTCCGCGATCATCTTTTTGCCGCCGCCGGAGTAGCCGGAGATGCCGGTGCAGCTGAAGGGATAGCTTTGCGGCACCAGCCCCAGCTCCACCAGCGGGCGGGCAATGCTGATAAAGCCGCTGGCATAGCAGCCGGGCACTGCCACGCGGTAAGAGTTCTGAATTTTTTCCTTCTGTCCCTTCAGCTCCGGGAAGCCGTAATCCCATGCGGCATCGGTGCGGAAGGCGGTGGAGGTGTCCAGCACCTTCACGTCCGGGCGCAGCAGGGGCATGACTTCTTTAGAAGCTGCATCCGGCAGGCAGAGGAAGGCAAGGTCGGCAGAATTGATGACCTTTGCCCGCTCGTGTACGTCCTTGCGCCCTTCGGCAGAGATGGACAGCAACTCGATCTCCGGGCGGGCTGCCAGACGGTCGGCGATGCGCAGGCCGGTGGTGCCGGAAGAGCCATCAATAAACACCTTTACCTTCATGCGTTTTCCTCCTCCCATGCGTCCAGCCGCGCCGCTGCCAGCGCGATCTGCTTTTCTACGCTGGCGGCGCTGGGGCCGCCGTAGCTGGTGCGCCCCTCGCAGCAATGCACAAGGTCGATGGCATCATAGATATCGGCCCCGAACAGCGGGCTGTAACTCTGGAACTGGGTCAGGGTCAGCTCCTCCAGCGTTTTGTCGGCGGCAATGCAGTCCGACACCATGCAGCCGGTCAGCTTGTAGGCATCCCGGAAGGGCATCCCCTTCTTGGTCAGGTAGTCGGCGCAGTCAGTGGCGTTGATAAAGCCCTTTGCGGCGGCGCGGCGCATATTGGCGGGCAGAGTCTTCATGGTATCCAGCATGGGGGTGATGGTCTTGAGGCAGAGTTCCAAGGTGTCCACTGCATCAAAGATGGCTTCCTTGTCCTCCTGCATGTCCTTGTTGTAGGCCAGCGGCAGGCCCTTCATCATCACCAGCAGGGTGTTCAGGTCGCCGTACACGCGGCCGGTCTTGCCGCGAATCAGCTCGGTAACGTCGGGGTTCTTCTTCTGGGGCATGATGGACGAGCCGGTGGTAAAGGCATCGTCCAGCTCAATGAACTTGAACTCCCAGCTGCACCACAGGATGATCTCCTCCGAAAGGCGGGACAGGTGCATCATGCAGATGGAGATGGCGCTTGCCAGCTCGATGCAGAAATCACGGTCGGACACGCCGTCCAGACTGTTGGCGCAGGGGGCGGCGAAGCCCAGCTTTTCGGCGGTGAAATCCCGGTCCAGCGGGTAGGTGGTGCCTGCCAGTGCGCCAGAGCCCAGCGGGCACTGGCTGTCCATGCGGGCGGTGGCGTCCGCAAAACGGTCAAGGTCGCGCAGCAGCATGGAAGCGTAGGCCATCAGCGCATGGCCGAAGGTGATGGGCTGGGCGCGCTGCAGGTGGGTATAGCCGGGCATGACGGCGGCGGTATTCTCCGCAGCCTTTTTGCACAGCACCCGCACCAGCTCCACGATGTAGGCCTGCAAAGTTTTGCTGTAATCCCGCAAAGTCAGGCGGATATCCAGCGCCACCTGATCGTTGCGGCTGCGGCCGGTGTGCAGCCGCTTGCCCGCATCCCCGATACGGGCGGTCAGGGTCTGCTCCACAAAGGTGTGCACGTCCTCGGCGGCGGGATCGATGGTCAGCGCACCGCTAGACAGGTCGTCCGCGATGGAAGCCAGCCCGCTGAGGATATCCGCACAGTCCTGCTCCGAGATGATGCCCTGCCGTGCCAGCATGGCGGCATGGACGCCGCTGCCGCGCATATCCTGCGCGATCATCCGCTGGTCGAAGCGGATGGAGGAGTTGAAGTCGTTGACGCGGCTGTCCACCGCCTTGGAAAACCGACCCTTCCAGAGTTGTTCTGCCATAATATAAACTCCTTATAAAAACGGCAAAGCCGCCGCAGGGGAAAACGCTCCTGCGGCGGTGCCGCCGGCTACGATGCCGGTGTGAGAACCCGCGTGTGAAAGTGTGAAAACACACGCAGTCGAAAATGTTGCGATTACTTGACCTCCGGCCAGTTCTTGGACAGCTTTGCGCGCTCCTTAATGGACAGGCCGAACAGGTTGATGAAGCCGGTGGCATCGGACTGGTCGTAATCCTTATCGACGCCGAAGGAAGCGGTCTGCTCATCGTACAGGGTGAACGGAGAGGTCACACCGGCGTTGATCATGTTGCCCTTGTAGAGCTTCAGCTTCACATCACCGGTCACAGTCTTCTCAAGGCTGTCGGCAAAGGCATCCAGTGCCTCGCGCAGCGGGGTGAACCACTGGCCGTTGTACACGATGTCGGCGTACTTCTGTGCCAGCTGTGCCTTGAAGTGAGCGCTTTCCTTGTCCAGCGTGATGGTCTCCAGCACGTCGATGGCCTTGTACAGGATGGCGCCGCCGGGAGTCTCGTACACGCCGCGGCTCTTCATGCCCACCAGACGGTTCTCCACGATGTCCAGCAGACCAATGCCGTTTGCGCCGCCCAGCTTATTCAGGTACTCCACCAGCTCCACAGCGCCCATCTCCTTGCCGTCCACGGCGGTGGGGATGCCCTTTTCAAAGTGGATGGTCACATAGGTGGGCACATCGGGTGCCTGCTCGGGGCTGACACCCAGCTCCAGGAAGCCGGGCTTATTGTACTGGGGCTCGTTGGCGGGGCACTCCAGATCCAGACCCTCGTGGCTCAGGTGCCACAGGTTCTTGTCCTTGGAGTAGTTGGTCTCGCGGTTGATCTTCAGGGGGATGTGGTGCGCCTCGGCGTAGTCGATCTCCTCGTCACGGCTCTCGATGTCCCACTCACGCCACGGAGCGATGATGGCCATATCCGGGCACAGTGCCTTGAGGGTCAGCTCAAAACGCACCTGATCGTTGCCCTTGCCGGTGCAGCCGTGGCAGATGGCATCTGCACCCTCCTTGATGGCGATATCAGCCAGTGCCTTGGCGATGCACGGACGTGCAAAGCTGGTGCCCAGCAGGTAGTCCTCGTACTTAGCGCCAAACTTCAAGGTGGGGAAGATGTAGTTCTCCACAAAGTCCTTCTTCAGGTCCAGCACATACAGCTTGGATGCGCCGGTAGCCTTGGCCTTTTCTTCCAGACCGTCCAGCTCGGTGCCCTGACCCACGTCACCGGAAACAGCAACGACCTCGCAGTTGTTGTAGTTTTCCTTCAGCCAGGGAATGATGATGGAGGTATCCAGACCGCCGGAGTAAGCCAGCACAACTTTTTTGATGTTTTCCTTTTTCATGATAAACGCGCTCCTTTAATAAAAATACACTTTTGTTCTCTGATGCGTACTTTCCCTTCGCATCCTCTGTCTTTCGTTTGCGGTTGATGCTTTTATTATACGCAGCGCGGGTTTTCCGTCAATGCTAAAAACTGCCAAACATAGCGCCCGTTTCGCTTTTCTTTTGGTTCAACATGTATCTTTATGCAAATGTTTTTAAATATATGCGTATTTTATGCAATTTGAGTGTATTTTTTCATGAGGTTTTTGGGGACTCCACCAGTCAAAGCACCCCCCTCGGGGGAGCTGTCGAGCGTATGCGAGACTGAGAGGGTTCGTCCCCCCTGCAAACAAAACCACCGGAGCATCCGCAGATGCTCCGGTGGTTTACCTATAACGATTTAGTTCAGCTTCAGATCGCCCTCTTTGATCCAGCCCAGCTTGCGCTCCACCTCGCAGAACACCACGCTGAGCACGGCGGGCAGCACAAAGCACAGCAGCACCATGGCAGCCCAGTCCATGGGGGTGATGGCAGCCTTGGTACCGGCGGCAATATCGCTGACCCAGCCGGTGTAAACGCCGATCTGACCCACCAGACCACAGGTGCCCATGCCGGAGGAGACCGCTGCGCCGTTCATCTCAAAGTGGAACAGGCAGGTAGCCAGCGGGCCGGTGATGGCACTGGCCAGCGTGGGGGCGATCCAGATGCGGGGGTTCTTGATGATGTTGCCCATCTGCAGCATACTGGTGCCCAGACCCTGACTGACAAGGCCGCCCACACCGTTTTCCCTGTAGCTCATCACGGCAAAGCCCACCATCTGGGCGCAGCAGCCCGCCACGGCAGCGCCGCCTGCAAGGCCGGTCAGACCCAGTGCGGCGCAGATGGCAGCGGAGGAGATGGGCAGGGTCAGCGCCACGCCCACGATGACCGACACCAGAATGCCCATGACCAGCGGAGCCTGCTCGGTGGCCCACATAATAAGCGTGCCCACCTGACTTGCGGCTGCACCGATGGGGGCGGCGATGAGCATGGAAAGCCCGACGCCCGCAAAGATAGTCACCAGCGGGGTAACAAGGATATCCACCTTGGTCTCCTTGCTCACAGCCTTGCCCAGCTCTGCCGCCACAATGGCAATGATGAGCACAGCCAGCGGGCCGCCTGCACCGCCCAGCGCATTGGCCGAGTAGCCCACGGTGATCAGGCTGAACAGCACCAGCGGCGGGCAATGCAGTGCCCAGCCGATAGCACAGGCCATGGCGGGGCCGCTCATGGCCGTAGCATAGCCGCCCAGATCCACCAGCAGTGCAAGACCGGTCTGCTGACCCACCGTTTTGATGATGGTGCCGATAAGCAGACTGGCGAACAGCCCCTGTGCCATTGCGCCCAGCGCATCAATGAGGTAACGCTGCGGAGAGATGACGATATCCTTCCGCACCAAAAATTCTTTCAGCTTCGACATAAAACTTGCCTTTCTATCCAAAACAGATCGTTAAGGTTACAAACGTATGTCCTGTATCATACCATACACCTGTCAAGACAGCAAGAGATTGCTGGAAAAAATGTGAAATTTCGGCTTTGTGCAATGTTCTGCCCTGCCGGAACGTATTCCATTTGGAACTTTTTCCGACACACTGCCCCGGTGGAGAATTTGTGTAGAAGCCCGCTGTGCCGTTGACGGCTCCCCGCGTGCGGGTGTATACTAGAGGAAGCGTAAAGTTATCATCCGCCGTCCTTTTTATCCTGAACCCATGGGCGGCGTGGAATAAAAGCGGGCCCGCCCCGGGCAAGGGGCAAAGACCCGGGGCAGCGCTGCGCTGCACCACCGGGAGATTCGGAGGCAGAGACGACAGATGAAAAAACGATTTGACCGATCCGGCACAGCCCGCCGCAAGGCGGTGACAGCCATTGCAGCGCTGACCATGGCGCTGGTTCTGGCTGTGGGCGGCGCAGGGGCAGCGACCCTGCTGTCTGCACAGCCGGAAACTTTGACCGTGGGCGCGGTCGTGCCCCACATCACCGCCGAAGCACCGCAGCAGACTGCTCCGGCTGACCCTGCCCCGGCAGCGGAGAGCACGGCGACTGCCCCGGAGCAGACAGCGGAAAGCACCGCGCAGCCGCAGCAGGCCGAGTCTGTCCCGGAACAAGCAAAAAAAACGGAAATTGCCGAAACCGCGCCGGCTGAACCGGAAGAAGCTGCCGCAGCACCGGAAACGCCGGAAACGCCGGCACAGCCCGCTGAGGATACCGCGCTGGAGGAGGAGAACTCCCCTGCCATGCTGCTGGAGGAGACCCCGGAGCTGGCCGCGCAGGACCCGCAGGCTCCCGCAGCGGACGGCACCGCCCAGAACGACACCACCAGCCAGCACACCCCGGAGGACAGCGTACTGCTGACCCCGGAGCAGATCCAGCAGGCGCTGGATTCCGGCGCGCTGGAAGATGCCGAGGCGCAGTGCATCGACCTGACCGATGAAAACGGCTTTTTCCGGTGGCTGTTCAACTGGCTGTTCGGCAGCAAGGATAAGGAAGAGGAACCGGCTCCGGCCTACTCCGGCTGGCGCACCGAGAACGGCAAGACCTACTACTATGCGCAGGACACCAACAAAAAAGTCACCGGCCTGCGCTCCATTGACGGCAAGCTGTATTATTTCGATGCCAACGGCGTTAAACAGGACAACGTGACCTTTGGCATCGACGTGTCCAAGTATCAGTCCGGGCTGGACTGGAACAAGATCAAAAAGTCCGGCGTGAGCTTCGTCATCATCCGCATCGGCTACCGGGGCTACGGCGCTGCGGGAAACCTGGTCAAGGACCCCATGTTCGAGGAGCACTTCACCAACGCCCGCAATGCGGGGCTGAAGGTGGGCGTGTATTTCTTTACGCAGGCCGTGAACGAGGCCGAGGCGCAGGAGGAGGCCGATGGCTGCAACTGGGCTTTGAATGGCCGGATGCTGGACTACCCCATCTTCTATGACACCGAGGCCTCCACCGCCCCGCGCGGCACCGGCCGCGCCGACGGTCTGGGTGTTGAGGACCGCACCAAATGCGCCATCGCCTTCTGCGAGCGGGTGAAGGAGCTGGGCTACAAGCCCGGCGTGTACGCCTCCACCACATGGTACCGCAAGCGGGTGGATTACAACACCCTGCGCAGCCGCTACACCATCTGGAACGCCCACTACGGCGTCTCTGCCAGCCCCATCGGCTGCGATATGTGGCAGGGCACCAGAACAGCCCACATCAACGGCTACAGCGGCGAGCTGGACGCCAATATCAGCTATATCGGGTAAAAGAGACTAAACACCCCCGGTCAGGGCTTGCGCCGCTGACCGGGGGTGTTTTTATCATACTCCCCTGTTTTTGTGCATAAGCTGGTGGCAGAGTATGCAAGCGCAAATGGCGGGGAGGCATGGGGATATGTTTGTGGTCACACTGAGCAAGACGAGCCTGAAAAAACTGGGAGCAGGGGCGGCGTGCTGCGCGCTGGTGGTGTTCAGCGCCATGCTGGGGCGGTTCATCAGTACCCGGACGGTGGCGGTGGCTGCCCCGGTGAACCGTATCGAGAGCGCACAGGACATCCAGACATGGTTCACCGGCTACGGGCTGGAGGTGGACGGCGCGTCCATCACGGCGGATAAGGTCAAGATCCCCCGCAGGTGGGACGACAGTTTTTCTGCCTTCAACGGGGTGGTGCAGCAGAGCGGCATGGATCTTGCCCGCTACAAGGGCAAAACTGTGGAAAAATGGTCGGCGCTGCTCCCGGCGGCAAGCAACGGCGAGACCAGCCGCTACGGGGTGCTGCTGGTGTATAAAAAGAAGGCCGTGGGCGCGTATCTGCTGGAAAAACCTTCCGGCACGGTGCTTGGACTGCAGGACGCTCAGAACGAACTGGCAAAGCAGACTTCCGGCGAGGATTACAGCGGCGACTGGGGCGAGCGGCACGACGAGCAGCTGACCGACAGCACCGCGCAGCAGACCTCCGGCGAACCGGAGGCAGAACCCGAAGCCGCCCCGCAGGCAGCCCCCTACACCGAGCTGCCGCTGGACGCAGAAGGGTATCCCGTGGAATAGGGACGGCATTGCTTAAAAAACGACCTTTTTTAAGCTCTTGTCCGGCAGTTGCACAAACTGCCTAGTTTTTACAAACGATTCGACAAAAATTAGACAAAACACGGATTTTTGTAGCATCCGTATGTTCAAATATAACAAAAAATTCTTGTAAAAATCGGCAATATGAAACGGTGCAAAAAAAACGGTACGGGTTTATAATAATAGTATACCGATTCCCGTTGGCAAAGCCATGTTCCGGGGCTGAATGTGCAGCCCGGGCAGAGGGATCAAGTAGTAAGGAGAAAATGATTATGAAGGAATTTCAGTACACTATTAAGGATGCCTGCGGCATCCATGCTCGTCCCGCCGGCCTGCTGGTCAAGACCGTGAAGGGCTTTGCAAGCACCGCCACCCTCGAGAAGGACGGCAAGAGCTGCGATATGCGCAAGCTGATGGCTCTGATGGGCATGGGCGTCAAGCAGGGCGAGACCGTGACCATCAAGGTCGAAGGCGATGATGAAGAAGCAGCCGCAGAGGCAATCCAGAAGTTCCTGAGCGAGAACGTCTGAGCCGCGACTTGAATGCCGAGCCCTCGCGGGGAAACTGCGGGGGCTTTTTTGACAAAACGCCGGGCGCTGCACGCCCGGCTGTAAGTGGAAGGAGAAAGTGCTATGCAGGTAGGCACCGGCAAAAGCGTGCTCAATGGCATCGCCATTGGCAAGCTGAAGATCTACAAGAAAAAAGATACCGCGATTTCCACCGCCCCTGTGGCAGATACTGCCGCAGAGCTGGAGCGTTTTGAAGCTGCCCGCCAGAAGGCCATTGAGCAGCAGACCGCCCTGTATGAAAAGGCACTGGCAGAGGCCGGCGAGGACATCGCCGAGGTGTTCAACATCCACGCCATGATGCTGGATGATGACGACTTTGTGGACGCCATCAAGGAGATCATCAACGGGCAGAAGATGTGCGCCGAGTACGCCGTCAAGACCGCCGGCAACAATCAGGCTGCGGTGTTCTCTGCCATGGACGACCCGTATCTGCAGGCCCGCAGCGCCGATGTGCTGGACATTGCGCAGGCCATGCTGGACATTCTGCAGGGGGTGGACAACGCTTCCCTGCAGGGCACCGAGCCCAGCATTCTGGTAGCCGAAGATCTGGCTCCCTCCGAGACCGTGCGCATGGATAAAAGCCTGCTGCTGGGCTTCATCACCCGCGAGGGCAGCTCCAACAGCCACACCGCCATTCTGGCACGCAGCATGAACATCCCCGCCCTGATCCAGTGCAAGGACATTCAGGACGACTGGGACGGCAAGATGGCTGTGGTGGACGGCTACAACGCCTGTGTGTATGTGGACCCCACCCCCGACCTGCTCAAGAGCCTGAAAAAGCGCCAGCAGGAGGACCAGAAAAAGCAGGCCCTGCTGCAGGAGCTGAAGGGCAAGCCCAACACCACGCTGGACGGCAAGACCATCAACGTGTTTGCCAACATCGGCGGCATGGGCGACGTGGGTGCTGTGCAGCAGAACGACGCCGGCGGCGTGGGTCTGTTCCGCACCGAGTTCGTCTACCTGAACTGCAAGGACTTCCCCACCGAAGACTACCAGTTCGAGGCTTACAAGCAGGTGTTGGAAAGCCTTGCACCCCGCAAGGTGGTGGTGCGCACCTGTGATATCGGCGCAGACAAGACTGTGGATTATATGAAGCTGGATCACGAGGATAACCCCGCGCTGGGCTACCGTGCCATCCGCATCTGCCTGACCCGCAAGGACTTCTTCAAGACCCAACTGCGCGCGCTGCTGCGTGCTTCCGCCTACGGCAACATGAGCATCATGTTCCCCATGATCACCAGCCTGCGGGAGCTGCAGGACGCCAAGGCTGTTCTGGAAGAGTGCCGTGCCGAGCTGACCGCCGAGGGCGTCAAGATGGGGCAGAACATTGAAGTAGGCACCATGATCGAGACCCCCGCCGCCGTGTTCATCGCGGACGAGCTGGCCGCCGAGTGCGACTTCTTCTCCATCGGCACCAACGACCTGACCCAGTACACCTGTGCACTGGACCGCCAGAACGCAAAGCTGGAGCCCTTCTTCAACCCCCATCACCCCGCCGTGCTGCGCGCCATCAAGATGACCATTGAAGCCGGTCACCGCCACGGCATCTGGGTGGGCATCTGCGGCGAGCTGGGCGCCGACACCGCCCTGACTGAGACCTTCCTGCGCATGGGCGTGGACGAGCTGTCCATGAACGCCAAGAGCATCCTGCCGGTGCGCAAGATCATCCGCAGCGTAGACCTGAGCAAGCCCTCTGAGAAGGCCTGAACCGCGGAAAAAATATTATTATAATTTGTGGCTCAGAAACGCCTGCGGGCGTTTCTGAGCCACTTTTTTTCACAGAAGGGGTAACTCCCGGACAGGCAAACCTTGCCGCCACACAAAAAAGCTCCCCCTTTCGGGGGAGCTGGCACGCCGTAAGGCGTGACTGAGAGGGTTCGCGCGGCGGGCATTCAAAATTATTTCCGCTGTTCCAGCATGGTCTGGATGCGGGTCTTGGCGCGGTAATAGGTCACCCGCGCCCATGCGGCATTGTGGCCAAAAATGGCTCCGATACGGTCAAAGGGCAGTTCGCCGAACACCCGCAGGCTGAAAACCTCCTTGTAGGGTTCTTCCAGCGCGTGCAGACACTGGTGCACCGTAAAGGCGGCATCCTTGTCCACCAGCAGCTGCGCGATATCCGGGCTGTCGGCGGCTTTTGTTTCGGCATCTTCCAGCGGGGCGGCGTGCTTTGCGCGGCGGCAGTGGTCGTAGTAGGCGTTGCGCGCCACCGTGAACAGCCACGCCCGCACATCCTGCTTGCCGTCATAGTCTTTCAGGCCGTCCAGTGCCCGGAAAAAGGTCTCCTGCGTCAGTTCCTCGGCCAGCGCTTCGCTGCGGGTAAGCCCCTGCAAAAACAGGCAGACGTCCCGGAAGTAGAGCCGGTAGATGGTTTCAATGTCCATAGGCATCACTCCGGCCATTCGACCTCATCCCATGCCGCAGGGGCGCTGCCCACCGCATACCATGTACCGTCCTGACCGTTGAACGCCACCGTCATGTCCGCTGCATCCACCACCGCCGAGTGGTCAGTGCGCATCCATCCGGTGCTGCGGAGCAGGTCTGTGTCCTTTTTCAGCACTTTATCAAGGGCATCGTGCACCCACGGGATGCGGTAGCGGATGGCCTCGTAGTGCCAGTCGGCATAGGTCGGCTTCAGATATACGTCCTCGGCGCGGGTCTCCAGCACCCAACCGTTTGCACCGTTTTCCGCCTGCTGGTAGGAAGCCTGCAATCGTGCATCAAAAAAGGATACCCGGTCGCAGGCGGTGTAGCCGTACCAGCCAAAGCCGCACACCGCCGCCAGCGCCAGCGCTGCCGCAAAGCTGCACAGCATAGTGCGCAGACGGCGGCGGTTCAGGCTGCTGCGGATGTTTTTCAGCGGTGCATCCGGCTGGGGTTCCGGCTGCACCGGCACCGGTTTTTCCATCTGTTCCAGCTCTGCACGGCAGGCGGGGCACTCTGCAAGGTGCTGCTCCACCAGCGCACTGCTGGCGGGGCTGGCAAGCTTTTCGGCGTACAGGGGCAACAAATCGCGGATCACGTCACATTCCAGTTTCATGGTCATTTCCTCCTTTGCGGGCTTTCGTGTGCCCTTTCACCCCAATAACGCACAAAGAGGAAAAACGTTACAAGAAATCTGCAAATTCACCGGACTGCGGTCTTTTCCCGCAGTTTTTTCGTTCCTTTGAGGAAGAGCCATACCAGCACCCCCAAAAGCAGGCAGATGCCAACGTGCATGGCGGCCATCATGTAGTAGCCCTGAAAATCGAACCGCACCGTCCCGGCCATCAGGTAGGGCTGATGCCCCGCTTTGTACAGGGTGACAAAGCAGGAGATGGCGTTGTACAGGCCGTACAGCCCTGCCGCTGCGCACACAATGACGCGCAGCAGCTTGCTTGTGATGAATTTTACGAACATAATTGCAGCTCCGTCCTTGTAGCAGTAGATGTCCCCTGCGCGGGAGAAGTCCTTGTCCACCTCCACGCAGTCGAAGGCGCTGAAGGCCTGTTCAATTTTTTCGGGCGTGCAGACAAAGCCCCGTATCTTCAACGCAGCATCCTCGCCCACCACCGCGTTCCACAGATGGATCGACCAGTAGCTGCAATTTTTGTCCACCGTCCATTTATCGTGCTGTTCCATGTAGTCCTCGATGACCTTCAGCTGCTCCTCCCCGATATTGGTGCTCAGGGACAGTCTGCCGGTGTAGCGGCCGTAATTGGCGATATAGCACGGTTCCAGATCGAACAGCAGCCCCGAAAGTCCCGACACCGCCCAGACCGAGAAGGTGACCATCTCGCCGTCCGGGATGGCGCGGTCTTTCAGGTAGACCGTGTGCCCGGTGCGGTTGTCCAGCCCGATCCATGTATGCCCGAAACACTTGAGAAAGGGCTTGGATTCGCTCTTGCCGTCAAAGGTGGTGATGGAAAGGATAAGCCCCTCCTCTTCACAGGGCAGGGTGCGGGCAGCTTTGCCGGCGGCAGCGCTGCACCACAGCCCAAGGGCTGCTGCACATACCGAGAACAGCACCACCCATGCAATGATCCTCTTTTTCAATGCAATTCCTCCTATATGTTACGGCTCAGCCGTTTTCCTTCCAGAACAAACCGCCGGAGGTCTGGAACAGCAGGCGCGGGTTCACGCTCCTGCTGCCCAGCTTGAAGTCCATGGTCAGCTCTTCGCCCAGTGCGCCCACAGCCTGCCCCTTTTCCACGGTCTGGCCCTTGCTGACCGAAAGCTCCTGCAAGCCGTACAGATAGCTGCGCAGCCCACAGCCGTGGTCGATGACCACCGTGTTGCCGGTAAGTTCCAGATTGCCCGCAAACACCACCGTGCCGTTGGCTGCGGCGCGGCAGGGCGCACCGGGGATGGTGTACAGCTTTGTGGAGTTGGAGCGACTGCCCTGCTGACCGTTCGTTACTTTAATTTGCCCGTAGTCCACCAAGGTCATGGAGTCCTCAGCCGGGGGCACAAAGCCGCCCTGCCACTGCTTGGCGGTGGCGGCAGCCTCGTACAGCGGCCAGATGGCACTGCGGAACTGTGCGTTGGCGCTGTCCGCAGCGGGCTCCTCGGCCTCTGCCTCCACCGTGCCGAAGTCCTTCGGCAGCACGGTCAGGGTGCGGGTGATGGTCTCGCCGTTCACCGTAATGTGTATCTCGTGCCCGCCGGAGGAGGCGTTATAGGCTGCCGGGATATAGGCACGCCAGCCTTCGGCGGCGCGCACACACTGCACGCTGCCAAGGTCGGTCTCGATAGTGGGCACGGCGTCCCCGGTCATACCGGAGATGCGCACGCCCACGGTGCCGCCCTGCTCCACCCGCTCGGCGGAAAGCTCCACCTCCGCGCTGGCCTGCAGGGTGAACCGGAAGCTGTACCGGTACCAGCCGGTGGGCTTTGCGGGGCGCTCCAGCCCCAGATTTTTGCGCAGCTGGCCGGTGCTGCCGCCCTCGAACTGGGTGATGACCCCGCCCTTGGGCACGCGCCACGCGGTCAGTTCCGCCTTATACTCGCCGTTCGCAGGGAAGAGGAAGTTCTGGTACTCCCCCGCGCTGCCCGCAAACAGCACATCCCCCGCCGCATTCTGGATGGTCAGGGCGGTGTAGCAGGTCCAGTCCGGCAAAGAAAGTTCCGGGTGGGCGGTGTACAGCACCCCCAGCTTCTGCACGGTCAGGGTGGCGGGGCTGGCGAACACCTTATCCAGCTGACCGCCCAGCAGCGGCACCTGCCAGCAGGAGCCGTTGGCTTCCAGCGCCTGCCCGCCGAACTGCGCCGCACCGTCCGGGCAGCCGCCCTCGGTGGTAAAGGCATAGCTTACCCCCATCACAGCCGCCAGCAGCACCACCACGCCCAGCGCCACACTGATGATCCAGAGCAAAAAACGCTTCATGTTCCTTCTCCTTATGTACAAAAAGGGCGCACCGGGGCAAGTCCGTTCAGACAGACTGCTCCGTGCGCCCCGATGTGCTTATCTTCCCGGTAGTTTCCGGTATTTCAGGATCATTCTGCCTCGGTCTCGTCCTCGGCAGCAGCTTCCTCCGGCTCTACGGTTTCTGCGTCATCCTCGCCGAACAGCAGGCGCTCGTATTCGTCCAGTTCCTTCTCGCGGCGGTTCAGGTAAAGTGCCACAGCAGCCAGCGCACCAGCCACAGCAGCCAGAACAGCGATCACAGCGACCAAGCAAGATTTTTTCATAGATTCAGTACACTCCTTTTTGCAGTTGAAACGTTGTTTCAGCTTGATTTTTCCAGCGGGCGTCCCGCAAAAGGATCTTGATGCAAGCGGCAATCAGCGCCGCTTTGTAGCTTTTATTATACCCGTTCCCGCCCAAAATTACAACCGTTGCACCCCAATTTTCACGCCCCGAAGGTGCTGCGGGGCACAGTTTGGGCAGTGTGCCGGTTTTGGCGCGGTTCATTACAGCAAATTGCCAAAATCACAGCAGCAGCGGCTTATACGCCCGGAACGCCCCAGGCAGGGTGTAGGTGGTGCGCAGCTGCTCCCGGCTTGCCCAGACATAGCCCGCCGGGGCGCTCTGCGCCGGAACGCGCAGCTGTACCCCGGACATGAGCCACTCGATGTGGGTAAAGATGTGCTTTGCGGCGGGCAGGGCGGCGGGCTGCGCCGCGCCGGTGTCCAGTCCCAGTGCCGTAAGCCGCGCCAGCACCTCGGCCTGCAAAAGATGCTCGCCCTCCCACAAGACCGGCTGCCACAGCCCGGCCAGCAGGCCTTTTTCCGGCCGCTGCTGCACCAGAAAGCCCGCCGGGCTTTCCACCAGTGCCAGCGTTACCGGCACAATCTTGCGGGGCTTTGGCTTTGCCTTTTGGGGCAGCTGGGCGGTGGTGCCCGCCGCCCGGGCAAGGCAGACTTCTGCCAGCGGGCACTGCCCGCACAAAGGTGCGCCATTGGGCACGCAGACCAGCGCGCCCAGCTCCATCAGCGCCTGATTGTAATCCCCGGCCTTTTCCGGCGGCTGATGCTCCATGACCCGGGCGGTAAAGGCCTTTTTTACCGTCGGTTCTGTAATAACTCCGGGGTCATTATACAGGCGGGAAAACACCCGCAGCACATTGCCGTCCACGGCGGGCACGGGAAGGCCGAAGCTGATGGACGCAATGGCCCCGGCGGTGTACTCCTTCCGGCTGCGCAGGGCCCGCAGGGCATCATAGTCGGCGGGCAGCTGTCCGCCGTACTGCTCGCAGACGATGCGTGCAGCCTTTTGCAGGTTGCGCACCCGGCTGTAATAGCCCAGCCCCTCCCATAGCTTATGCAGCTTTTCCTCCCCGCAGGCGGCAAGCGCGGGGATATCCGGCAGCTCCTCCAGAAAGCGGTAGTAATACGGCAGCACCGCCGACACCCGGGTCTGCTGCAGCATCACCTCGCTGAGCCACACATGGTAGGGGGTGGGGTCCTCCCGGAAGGGCAGACTGCGGCGGTTCTTGTAAAACCACTCCAAGAGGGCAGGCGAAATATTTTCCACTTGTTTTGTGCTCCTTGTTGAAAAGATAGGCGTTTTTACGATTCAGAATTGTCTCCGCTTCGCTCTGGCAATATTCAGCGGAAGAATTATTTTTATTTCGGAGCAGTGGAACGCCTGCGGGCGTTCCGCTGCTCCATTTTCACGGGTGGGGTCGTAGGGGGAAACGGCATTTGCAGCGCCGCTTTCTGCGAAAGCGCGGTGCTGCGGTTAGCATCCTCGCCCTCTCCGTCTTTGCTTCGCAAATCCACCTCTCCCAAAGGGAGAGGCTTTGGCAGTCCACGCAAAGTTACCGGTTTCGCCAGAGGCTCTCCCTTTGGGAGAGCTGTCACCGAAGGTGACTGAGAGGGCGAGGCCGTTCATCGAAGGCGCTCCCGCTCAACTAAGAAAGCCGCCGCAGAGGCGGCGGCTTTCTTTGATTACAGTATGCGCGCTTCTCAGAAGCCGTATGCGGTGCGGGGGAAGGGCAGCACGTCACGGATGTTCTGGATGCCGGTGAGGTACATGATCATGCGCTCAAAGCCCAAGCCGTAGCCTGCGTGCTCCACGCCGCCGAACTTGCGCAGGTTCAGGTACCACTCGTAGTTGGTCTTGTCCATGCCCAGCTCGTCCATGCGGGCCACCAGCTTGCCGTAGTCCTCTTCACGCTGGCTGCCGCCGATCAGCTCGCCGATGCCGGGCACCAGCATATCTGCTGCGGCCACGGTCTTGCCGTCGGCGTTCTGCTTCATGTAGAAGCTCTTGATCTCCTTGGGGTAGTCGGTGACGAACACCGGCTTTTTGTACACCACCTCGGTCAGGTAGCGCTCGTGCTCGGTCTGGATATCCACGCCCCACTCCACGGGGTACTGGAACTTCTTGTTGTTCTTTTTCAGAATTTCGATAGCCTCGGTGTAGCTGATGCGGGCGAACTCGCTGTTTGCCACCAGCTCCAGACGCTCGACAAGACCCTTGTCGATGAACTGGTTGAAGAAGGCCATCTCGTCCGGGCAGTTGTCCAGCACATAGCGGATGACGAACTTGATCATAGCCTCGGCGTTGTCCATGTAGCCGTTCAGGTCGCAGAAGGCCATCTCCGGCTCGATCATCCAGAACTCGGCAGCGTGGCGGGTGGTAAAACTCTTCTCCGCGCGGAAGGTGGGGCCGAAGGTGTACACCTTGCCAAAGGCCATAGCCATGGCCTCGGCCTCCAGCTGGCCGGAAACGGTCAGGTTGACCGGCTTTTCAAAGAAGTCCTTGCTGTAATCCACAGCGCCGTCCTCGGTCTTGGGCACATTGTCCAGATCCAGCGTGGTCACGCGGAACATCTCGCCGGCACCCTCGCAGTCGGAGGCGGTGATCAGCGGAGAGTGGGCGTAGACAAAGCCGTTCTCCTGGAAGAACTTGTGGATGGCGTAGGCAGCCACGCTGCGCACGCGGAAAGCAGCGTTGAAGGTGTTGGTGCGGGGGCGCAGGGTGGGCATGGTGCGCAGATACTCCATGCTCATCTTCTTTTTCTGCAGGGGGTATTCGTCGGCGGGGCAGTCGCCCAGAATCTCCACGCTCTCGGCGTTCAGCTCAAAGGGCTGCTTTGCCTGCGGGGTGAGCACCAGCTTGCCCTTGATGCGCAGGCTGCTGTACAGACCGGTGTGGATGACTTCATCGTAGTTTGCCAGCTTACCGGCTTCCAGCACCACCTGCAGGGTCTTGAAGCAGCCGCCGTCCGACAGGGCGATGAAGCCGATGTTCTTGGAGTCGCGGATGTTCTTTGCCCAGCCGCAGACGGTGATCTCGGTGCCGTCTGCCGGGGTGTTCTTGAACAGCGAAAGGATCTCGGTACGTTCCATAGTAGTTCTCCTTTATAAACAAAAAAGACAGCTTTTGCCCTGAAAGTTCAGGGCGAACAAGCTGTCTTGTAATGTCCGCGGTGCCACCTGAATTACCGGAAGTGTCCGGTCGCTCACGCGCTCTTTGTTTAAGCGCTGTCCCTGTAACGCTGGACCTGCGGCGCACCTACTTAACGGCAGACACACTGCCGTGTTCAGTTTGCTGCTCCCGGGTGTTCGTTCACGCGGCGCACGGGCGCGGCTCTCAGCTGTGCCGCACTCTCTGGGCCGGACGGCCCGCGCTACTTTTCCCGTTCCTTGCATTTGCTGTTTTAAAATAGCACGTTGGCGGCATTTTGTCAACCTTACCGCGCGGCATCGGGGAAAATTCTGTGTTTTTTCTTGTCAGAACGCCTTTTCTCTGATAAAATGGGAAAAAGCGGTATTCCGCAAAAACAGATTCTGGAGGAGATCATGAAGCACACACACCGCATCATCCGTCTGCTGACCCTCGCTGTGGTCAGCTGCGCACTGGCCGCCCTGCTGAGCGGCTGCACCAAAGAGGAATTCATTGCCGGGTACAACGAGTTTTTGTTCGGCGACTGGTTCCCCTCTCCCCCAAGCGCCGGGGAGACCACCGCTGCGGAAGGTTCCGCATCGGGGGACTCCGGTCACGTCTACGCCGAGCCCAACCCCGAGTGCGACGCCAAGATCTCGTCGCTGATGAGCGAGCTGTACTCGCTGGAGTCCTCTGCACGGTCGGATGTCAGCAGTGCCATCCAGAGCGCAAAGGATGAATACCACGCTCTGCCCGCCTCTCAGCGGACCTTTGCCAATAAAGTCAGCATCGCCTACAAGCATCTTTCCTCGGTGGAGAGCACCTACGACAGTGCCGTCTCCTCGGTGGTCAGCGAGATGCGCAGTGTGCTGCGGGAGTATAACCAGCCCGAGACCATAGCCGATCAGGCCTGGAGCTACTATCAGTCTGCCAAGAGCAGCATGATCTCCAGCCTTGGCGGCTGATTCAGGGCAATACCGCATAATTCTAAGTGCCGATACGGCGAGCGAGGTGCGGCAGATGCTAAGCCAAAAGCGCAGATAATACTGGATGCTGCAAAGGTGAGCGCCGCCAGTGGCGGAAACAGCGAACCGAAGCAGGGGCAGCGGTCGCAGAGTGCGAGGGGCTTTTGCCCCCGAAGCACGATGCGGGTACCGCAACCCGACATTATCGAGCATTTTGGCAACGCAGATGCCGTGCCGCAGCTGCCGGAGCGGTGCTT
>OHBQ01000279.1_pt1 | contig 24132 bp, 19 predicted proteins | sample 1577401 | NCBI WGS metagenome assembly OHBQ01 (sample SAMEA3879581, study PRJEB24766) | human gut metagenome | biome: human-associated habitat; feature: feces | place: USA | collected 1985/1987
CGCAACACTGCTGGCGGGGAGAATGGGGCGTACCAGCCCCCGAAACGAGGGAAGATCTTGCTGATCGTACAGGCAATTTTAAGCGTTCTGGCGCTGGTGCAGCTGTGGCGCACCCAGATGCTGCCGGTGCTGTATCTGGTGGTGCTGGCGGCGCTGCTGGTGCTGCTGTGGCTGCTGGTCAAGCGCTGTCAGGAGTACAAAACTGCAGGCACAGTGTCCCGGGTGTTCTCGGTGGTGCTGTGCGCCGCCATGGCGGTGGGCTGCGTGTGGGCACAGCAGGGCCTCGACGCGCTGGGCAATATGACCAACGGTTTTTTGAGCAACGCCGAGGCCAATAAGATCACCAAAGAGCCTTTTGTGCTGTACCTGAGCGGCGTGGACACCCGCGGCGATCTGACCGAAAAAGCGCGCAGTGATGTGAATATCATTGCCGCAGTGAACCCCGTTACCAAGCAGGTGGTGCTGATCAACACCCCGCGCGATTATTATGTGGACCTTGCCGGAACAAACAGCAAGGATAAGCTGACCCACGCCGGGCTTTACGGTGTGCAGACCAGCATGGACACCCTCGGCAACCTGTACGGTGTGAACGTGGAGCACTATATCCGCATCAATTTTGCAGGGTTTATCGACATTGTTGATGCGCTGGGCGGTGTGGACGTGTATTCCGATCAGGCGTTCACCTCGGTGGGCAGCCCCGGTTACTACGACCCCACCACCTTTGTGGAGGGCTGGAACCATCTGGATGGTAAGGCTGCGCTGGCTTTTGCCCGCGAGCGCCACGCTTTCAAGACCGGCGATGTGCAGCGCGGCATCAACCAGATGAAGGTGATCGACGCCATGCTGAACAAGATCAAGTCCCCGGCGCTGCTGATGGGCTTTACCAAAATTCTGGACGCTGTTGCTGACAGCTTTGTCACCAGCCTTTCTACCAACCAGATCAGCGCGCTGGTGCGCATGCAGCTGAGCGATTTTGCGGAGTGGAATATTGAACGCTACACCGTTACTGGCACTTCCGGCAGCAGCACCAAGTGCTACTCTGCCAAGGGGCAGAAGCTCTATGTCATGAAGCCGGATGAAGCCTCTGTGGCAAAGGCCAAAGAGATGATCGCGGCGGTGATGGGCGGCGAAGGCACGGTAAGTTCCACCACCCAGACCCCGGAAAAGACGGAGGTGTACACCCCCACCACCGACCCCGATGCCGCCGTCTCTGTGCCCGAGACGCCTGCCGACAGCGTGATCGTGGAAGTACCGGCGGAAAGCGTGCCGGAGCAGGCTGCAGAGCAGCCCGCTGAGCAGCCGGCAGAGCAGCCCGCGGAAACGCCCGCCGAGCAGCCTGCTGCCACCGAGACGCCCCAGCCGGAAACGACTGCTCCCGCCGAGGGCGGCAACACCGAGACGCCCGCCGTCAGCCTGCCCACGCAGGAGCAGGTAGAGCAGGCCGCAGGTTCGCTGTACAGCGCCGCCTCCACCGTGCTGGACGCCATCCTGGGCGCAAGCGGGAACTGAGCAACCCCTTTCCGTGAAAAGGCAACCCGGGAAAATCCGCAGATTTTCCCGGGTTGCAATTAAAAATGATTATGCCGCTGAAAATGCCCAAAGCGCACGCAGCGGGCATTTTCAATAGTCTTGCATGCAACAAAGAGGTCACTGCACAAATCCTGTGCGGTGGCCTCTTTTTACGTTGCTGCAACAAAAAAGCTGCCTGCAACAGCAGACAGCGCAAAAACACAAAAGGGAAAACGAGATAGACCGTAAGCCGGGTTCTGTATTAAACGACGATCTGTCTAGGCCTGCCATTGCTGACAGGCTCGTGCCGCCTTCGGGACACGCGAGCAGCGCTGTACGTCCCATATAGGCGTTGCTTCCGGTAGGGTTTACAAAGCCGCATGGTCACCCATGCGCTGGTGAGCTCTTACCTCGCCGTTTCATCCTTACCGCATTGCTGCGGCGGTTTGTTTTCTGTTGCACTTTCCCTAAGGTCACCCTCGGCTGCCGTTAGCAGTTACCGTGCTCTGTGAGGCCCGGACTTTCCTCAGAGCGGTCAAAGCCGCCCCGCCGCCGTATGTTCCACTCGTTTTCCGTTCCTCATGATACCATAAAAAAGTAAGATTTGCAAGTGAAACGGATTTTTGTTATAATAACATTTGTGTTTTTGTGAATTTTGCAGGGGGAGGGCAGGCCATGCAGCTGTATTTTGCCGTGCCGGATACGGCCACCACCCACGATGGGGTGCTGGTGCGTAGCTTTCTGCGCCAGTGTGCCGTCTCTACGGATCTCGCCCGGGCGGTCAAGTTCCGGGGCGGCGGCTTTTTTGCGGACGGCGTGCCTGTGCTGGCAAACCGGCGCATCTTCCCCGGGCAGATGCTCTCCTTTGCCCTGCCGCCGGAGGGGGACGGCGTGACCCCGCAGCCGGAAATTCCGGTCAAGGTGGTGTACGAGGATGCCTTTGCGGTGGTGCTGGAAAAGCCGCCGCAGCTGGCGGTGCACCCCACCCTGAACTACCCCGGAGGCACATTGGCCAACGGCTACGCGGCGTGGGCGGCTGCCCACGGCCACAGCCCGGTTTTCCGCCCAGTGAACCGTATTGATAAGGACACCAGCGGCCTTGTACTGGCGGCCAAAAACGCCTACGCCGCGCCGCTGTTGGCGGGCGGGGTGACAAAGCTGTATTATGCTATCGCGCAGGGCGCGCTGCCGCTGGGGGAAGGAGCAATCGATGCACCCATCGGCCGCCGGGGCGATAGCATCATCGGGCGCTGCGTTACCCCCGAGGGCAAGCCAAGCCGCACCGAGTATACTATTATAAAGGAAGAAAACGGCCTTAGCCTTGCAGCCTGCGTGCCGGTGACCGGGCGCACCCATCAGATCCGGGTGCACTTTGCGTCCATCGGCCATCCTCTTGCCGGGGATGATCTTTACGGCGGCAGCCGGGAGCGCATTGCCCGGCAGGCGCTGCACTGCGCCAGGCAAAGCTTTGCCGTGCCTGTATACACCCCGCTGCCGGATGGCATCCGGGTGGAAATGCCTTTGCAGTTGCGCACCGTCACAGTGGAAAGCCCGCTGCCGCCGGATATGGAAGCGCTCTTTTCGTGAAAACTGCGTGAAAAAATAGCCAAATTTTATGTAAGCGCTTGTTTCAAACCATGCAAAGTGTATAATAAAAAGAGAGTGTATTGTGTACAGGCCCTGTTGGCCTTTTGAACAGGGGAACGTACACCATCTAGCTGTTGTGTTCCGGGCCGGAAAAATGCCCTGCAGCAGCGCAGGAAGGAGAAAAATCCCGTTGACTGAAGATAAAATAAAGGAGCAGCAGCCTGCTGCGCAGCCTGTACGGCAGCCCCGCCGCCAGAAGCTGCGCTCGCTGTGGGCGCAGTTCCAATGCCGGGGCGTGCTGCGGCGGCACAGGATTCGCCGCAAGCGTCAGCACCGCTGGGAAAAGCTGTGGCACAAGCTGCTGCACAATCCCATAGCACCTATGGTGGGCGAGACGCTGTACGCCATCGGCTTTTCCGCCGAGTATGCCGTGGTCCGCACAGGACGCCGCTTGCAGCATGGGCTGCAGCGTCTGCTGCAAACGGTCAGAGAACTGCTGAAAAATATCGCATCCATGGCCTTTCCCGGGGCGGCGCAGCTGCTGCGGGATCTGTTCGGCCCAGTAGTGCTTGCCCTGCGTGGCACCGGGGCGCTGCTGCGCCACGCACACCGGGTACGCAAGGAAAACGGCTTTGGCGCTGCGCTGCGCGCAAGCGGCCACTTTCTTGCCCATGGCATCGCTGACAACATCCGCCTTGTGCCCCGCATGGCTATGTATGTGCTGCCGGTGGCAGCGCTGGCTGTTATGGTGACCGTGTTCCAGACCACCATCCGCCAGCCCTACGCTTTGCAGGTGCAAGTGGACGACAAGACCGTGGGCTATGTGGCCAACGAAGAGGTGTTTAACTCTGCACTGGAAGCCGTGCAGCAGCGTATCAATTATTCCGGCGCAGAGCAGGCGCACTTTACCGTGGAGCCTACTTATTCCGTGACCGTCGCCCATGACGTGATGGACGAAAATGACGTGGCTGACGCCATCCTCAAGAATTCCAGCGACCAGATCAGCGAGGGCACTGCCCTATATCTGGACGGTGAGCTGACCGCCGTGTGTGCGGACGGCAACAGCCTGCAACGGTACATCAGCAGCCTGCTGGAACCCTACGAGAACCCCGATGACCCCAACACCACCGTGGGCTTTAACAAGGATGTCACGCTGGAAAACGGCATCTACTTCAACGAGAGCTTCCAGGAGGAAGCCGATGTGGAGCAGCTGCTCTCCGGTGTGCAGCAGGCACAAAAGACCTACACCGTGCAAAACGGCGACACCATCTGGTCCATCGCGCAGCGAAACGGCCTGACCGTGAAGGAACTGTGTGAAATGAACACCGGCTTTACCGCCAACGGGGAAAACGGCCTGACCCAGAACTCCAAGATCCTGCCCGGCGATGCACTGACCGTGGTGCGGGAGGAGGAGACGCTGGAGGTGCGCATCACCAAGGTGGAAAGCTGGGAGGAAGAGATCGCCTACACCACCGAGACCACCAAGTCCAAAGAGCTGAACTCCGGTACCAAGCGCGTTACCCAGAAGGGCGAGAACGGCATCCGCACCGTGACGGCACAGCGGGTGTACGATGCAAACGGCAACCAGCTTTCCCAGCAGATTTTGAGCACTGTGGTGACCAAGGAGCCTGTGACTGAAAAAGTTACGGTGGGCACCAAAAAGGTTTCCTCCGGTGCATCCTATATCACCGGCAGAGGTCAGTTTATCTGGCCGGTGCCCGGCTACCGGAACTGCTCCCGCTGGTACGGCGGCAGCCACAAGGGCGTGGATATTTGTGCCGCCGCCGGTACGCCCATTTACGCTTCGGCAGGCGGTACGGTGACCAAGGCCGGCTACAACCGCGCCGGTGCGGGCACGGGCTACGGCAACTCCATCATCATCAGCCACGGCAACGGCTACACCACCGTGTACGCCCACTGCCTGTCGCTGGTGGTGCACGCCGGTCAGTCGGTCAAGCAGGGTCAGCTCATCGGCTATGTGGGCAGTACCGGACGTTCCAGCGGCAACCACTGCCACTTCGAGATCCGGCGCAACGGCTCTTACATTGCGCCGCAGAACGTGTTCAACCGCAGCAAATATCGGTAAATAGCAGCAAGGGCTTTTCCGCAGGGGAGAACCCCTCTGCTGTATCATGAATAAAAAGGAGAGATCATCTATGTCTACCCCTCACATCAGCGCAGAAATGGGCGATTTCGCCAAGACAGTCCTTATGCCGGGTGACCCCCTGCGTGCCAAATTTATTGCCGACACCTTTTTGCAGGATGTCCGGCAGGTGACTGGCGTGCGCGGGATGCTGGGCTTTACCGGCACCTACGAAGGCCGCCCCATCAGCGTGATGGGCAGCGGTATGGGTATGCCCTCCATCGGCATCTACTCCTACGAGCTGTTCAGCTTCTACGGCGTGGAAAATATCATCCGCATCGGTTCTGCTGGCAGCTATACCGAAAAGGCCAAGCTGTTCGACACCGTGCTGGCCACCGGCGCTGTGAGCGAGAGCAACTACGCCCGGGTGCAGAGCGGCTTTACCGGCAACATCACCCTGCCCAGCGCAGCCCTGAACGAAAAGCTGCGTGCCTCCGCTGCAAAGCAGGGCATTCCCCTGATCGAGGGCAACATCCACTCCTCGGATGTGTTTTACCGCCAGCCCTCGGACGCAAAGCCCACCTACTGGGAAAAGCTGCGGGACGAGGACGGCTGCCTGTGCGTGGAGATGGAAAGCTTTGCTCTGTTTGCCAACGCGCAGGTGCTGGGCAAGAACGCCGCCTGCCTGCTGACCATCTCGGACAGCTTTGTGGCCCCCGGCATTACCACCGCCGAGGAGCGCCAGAAGAGCTTTACCGACATGATGAAGGTCGCTCTGGGCGCAGAGTACTGATCGCATAACTTTCCAGCGCGGCTGCCGCCCCAAGGCACAGCCGCGCTGTTTTTGCCCGTAAAAGGAGGAGACAGCATGACAAAACTGACCATGGAAGAAAAACAGCAGCTGATCCGCATGGCACTGGCCGCGCGGGAAAAGGCCTATGCGCCTTACAGTGATTTTATGGTAGGCGCTGCGCTGCGCGCTGCGGACGGACGCATCTTTACCGGCTGCAACGTGGAGAACGCCGCCTTTACTCCCACCAGCTGCGCCGAGCGCACCGCTCTGTTCAAGGCGGTGGCGGAAGGTGTGACCGCGTTTACGGATATCGCGGTGGTGGGCAGCCGCCGGGGCGAAGTGAACCGGCAGATCACCTCGCCCTGCGGGGTGTGCCGTCAGGCATTGTTCGAGTTCGGCGGGCCGGAGCTGAATGTCATTATGGCAAAGACCCCGGAGGATTTCATTGAGCGCAGCATGGACGAGCTGCTGCCCTTCGGCTTTGGCCCCTCCAACGTGGCGGGCAACAGCGCTGTGGAAGAAAAGTAACTGTCTTTCTGCGAAAAACAGCGCAAGCAGGGGAAATTTGGTGAATAAGCATTACTTTTTTATAAATTATACAAGGGATTTGTAAAGAATTTGTAATCGGAAATTGCTTGCATCTGTCACTTCCACCCGCTATACTTGAGCCAGTAGATGTGCCAGAGTGCACATTTCATTCATTTGACGCAATTTTTTAAAATAAAAGGAGAGTTTCTTATGAAGATTTCTCGTCGTAACTTTCTGGCTGTGGCCGGTGCTGCTGCCGCTGCCGCTGCTCTGACCGCCTGCGGCGGTTCCTCCGCTTCCTCTACCAGCACTGCTTCTTCCGCAGCTGCCAGCTCTTCCGCCGCTTCCGGCGCAGCAGACGGCGCTGAGAAGATCGCTAAGGTCGCTCTGACCTGCGATACTGGCACGATCGATGATGAGAGCTTCAACCAGGCTTGCTGGGCTGCTGTTTCCAGCTACATGGGCGACAACTGCCAGTACTACATCCCCGATTCCGATGCTTCCGATGAGGATCGCGAGACCATGATCCGTCAGGCTGTCAACGACGGCGCCGACGTTATCGTCTGCGTTGGCTACCTGTACGGCGCATCTCTGGCATGGGCTGCTGAGCAGTACCCCGACATCAAGTTCATCGCTATCGATGTGACCCAGGGCGATATCGGCACCGACAGCATCCCCGCCAACTGCTACTGCATCACCTTCAAGGAGGAGCAGGCAGGCTATCTGGCAGGTTACGCCGTTGTTAAGGACGGCTACACCAAGCTGGGCTTCCTGGGCGGCATGGCTGTGCCCGCCGTTATCCGTTACGGCTACGGCTATGTGCAGGGCGCTGACGCTGCTGCAAAGGAGCTGGGCACCAACATTGACATCAACTACTTCTACGGCGGCCAGTTCTACGGCGATGCCAACATCACCTCCCGTATGGAGGGCTGGTATGCCAACGGCACCCAGATCGTCTTTGCCTGCGGCGGCGGCATCTACACTTCCGCTGTCGAGGCTGCTCTGAAGAACAACGGCTACGTTGTGGGCGTTGACGTTGACCAGAACTACATCGGTGCTAATGGCGTTGAGAAGGACGGCTACGCTTACAACCCGTTCATCACCTCTGCCATGAAGGGTCTGTCTGAGTCTGTCAGCACCGCTCTGGGCGACATCGAGGCCGGCGAGTGGAGCAACATTGCTGCTACCAACGGTAACTTCGGTCTGGAGGATGGCGACTATGTTGGTCTGCCCACTGCTGATGACAGCTGGAACTTCAAGACCTTCACCAAGGACGAGTACGAGGCCCTGAAGAGCAAGATCGCTTCCGGCGAGCTCGTTGTGGACAACAGCTCCGACGACGCTACCAAGCCCACCGTCAGCGAGTTCACCAACGTCACCTACATCCAGTAAAATTTGAACAGTCCGCAAGGGCTGCAGGGAACGACCCTCTCCGTCATTGCCGCCAGGCTTTGACGGAGAGGGTCGTTTTTGTCTCGTGAAAAATCGTGCAGCTTGCACAAAAGTAATACTTATAAGAGTGCATCCCGCCAAAAAATCAAAAAGAAGTGTGCAAAACCGCAAAAATACGGTATAATGGTACACAGAATAGTATAGGTGTCGATTTGACACGAAAGGAGAGTGAGCAGATTGGCAGAGGATTATGTGATCGAGATGCTCCACATTACCAAGGAATTCCCCGGTATCAAGGCAAACGATGATATCACCCTGCAACTGCGCAAGGGCGAGGTACACGCCCTTCTGGGCGAGAACGGCGCGGGCAAAAGTACGCTGATGAGCGTGCTGTTCGGCCTGTATCAGCCGGAACAGGGCAAGATCCTGAAAAACGGCAAGGAGGTTGCCATCCGCAACCCCAACGATGCCAATGCACTGGGCATCGGCATGGTGCACCAGCATTTCAAGCTGGTGGAATGCTTCAGCGTGCTGGACAACATCATTCTGGGCGTGGAGCCCAACAAGATGGGCTTTTTGCAGAAGGCCGAGGCACGCAAAAAGGTGATGGCGCTGAGCGAAAAGTACGGCCTGCGGGTGGACCCGGATGCCCTGGTCAGCGATATCTCGGTTGGTATGCAGCAGCGCGTGGAGATCCTGAAGATGCTGTACCGCGACAATGAGATCCTGATCTTTGACGAGCCCACCGCTGTGTTGACCCCGCAGGAGATCGACGAACTGATGGAGATCATGCGCGGGTTCAAGAAGGAGGGCAAGTCCATCCTGTTCATCACCCATAAGCTCAACGAGATCATGGCTGTGGCCGACCGCTGCACCGTGCTGCGCAAGGGCAAATATATGGGCACGGTGGATATCAAGGACACCACCAAGGAAGAGCTTTCCCGCCGCATGGTGGGCCGTGACGTGCAGCTGCAGGTGGAAAAGCAGCCCGCGCACCCCGGCGAGACCGTACTGGACGTGGAAAACGTTACCATCCACAATGACCAGCGCAAGAAGGACGTGGTGAAGGACGTGTCCTTCAAGGTACACGCAGGCGAGATCGTCTGTCTGGCGGGCATCGAGGGCAACGGCCAGACCGAGTTTATCTACGGCCTGACCGGCCTGAGCAAGCTGTCTAGCGGCAAGCTTACGCTGGACGGCAAGGATATCACCCACGAGAGCATCCGCCAGCGCTCCAAGGACGGCATGGGTCACATCCCGGAGGACCGCCACAAGCACGGTCTGGTGCTGGATTTCAGTCTGGAAAACAACATCGTGCTGCAGCGCTACTGGCAGCCGGAGTTCCAGAAGGGTGGCTTTATCCGTGCCGATAAGGTGCGCGAGTACTCTGACAGACTGATCGAGCAGTACGATGTGCGCAGCGGTCAGGGCAGTCTGACCACCGTGCGTAGTATGTCCGGCGGCAACCAGCAGAAGGCCATCATCGCCCGCGAGATCGACCGCGACCCCAAGCTGCTGGTGGCAGTGCAGCCCACCCGTGGTCTGGATGTGGGTGCTATTGAGTACATCCACCGCCAGATCGTGGCCGAGCGCGACAAGGGCAAGGCCGTGCTGCTGGTCAGCTTGGAGCTGGACGAGGTGATGAACCTTTCTGACCGCATCCTTGTAATGTACGAGGGCGAGATCGTGGGCGAGTTTGACCCCAAGACCACCACCGTGCAGGAGCTGGGTCTGTATATGGCAGGCGCCCGCAAGCAGGGAAAGGAGGAGCAGTAACACATGAATAAGAAAAAACTTTCCCGCAGCGGCAGCCTGCAAAGCTCTGTTACCAGCGTGCTGGCTGCACTGCTGTGCATCCTGATTGGTTTGCTGGTGGGCTTTCTGGTGCTGGTAGCCATCAACCCCGCACACGCATGGGGCGATGGCTTTGTGCGCATCATCAAGGGCGGTTTCCACGATGCCCCCTACGGCGTGGGCAAGGAGCTGGCCAATGCCGCACCCCTGATCATGACTGGTCTGTCCGTGGCCTTTGCCTTCAAGACCGGCCTGTTCAACATCGGTGCAGCCGGTCAGTATACGCTGGGCGCTTACGGTGCGCTGTACTGCGCCATCATGCTCAAGCTGCCCTGGTTCGTCTGCCTGCTGGTAGCAGCAGTGCTGGGCGGCCTGTGGGGTGCGATCCCCGGCTTTTTCAAAGCCTACTTCAACATCAACGAGGTCATTACCTCCATCATGTTCAACTGGATCGGCCTGTATCTGGTGAATGAGCTCATCTACCAGAACGGCACCGGCCCCATGTACGATGTGCGCAACACCCGTACTTTGAACCTGAGCAAGAATGCCGATTTTGCCCAGTCCCTGATCCCGGACTTTGGCTTGAACAAGCTGTTCCAGACCAACAGCACCACCATTGCCATCTTCTTGGCGGCAGCGGTGGCCGTGCTGATCTGGGTGGTGCTGAACAAGACCACCTTCGGCTACGAGCTCAAGGCCGTTGGCCTGAACAAGAACGCCGCCCGTTACGCCGGTATCAACGAGAAGAAGAACATCATCCTCTCCATGGCCATTGCCGGTGCGCTGGCGGGCTTCGGCGCAGGCCTGTTCTATCTGTCCAACGTGTCCCAGTGGAACCCGCTGAACTCCACCAGCCTGCCGGGCATGGGCTTCAACGGTATCTCGGTGGCACTGCTGGCAAGCTCCAACCCCATTGGCACCGTGTTCTCTGCGCTGTTCATCTCCCACATCTCGGTCGGCGGCTCCTTCCTGTCCACCAAGTTTTACCCCACTGAGATCTCGGATCTGATCAGCGGCATCATCATCTACCTGTGCGCATTCTCCATGCTGTTCCGCGGCAAGATCCAGAGCCTGCTGTTCCGGAATGCCGAAAAGACCAACGTGAACGCAGAGCCTGCGCCTGCCGCAGAAAAGACCAAAAAGGAGGGCAAGTAATATGCTGCTTCTGATCAAATATACCCTGCTGTACGGTATCGTGCTGATGCTGGTGGCACTGGGCGGTATGTTCAGCGAACACTCCGGTATCATCAACATTGCACTGGAGGGCATCATGGTCATCGGCGGTGTGGCCGGTGTGCTTACCCTGACCATGCTGCCTGCAAGCCTGTCGCCCTTCCTTGTGGTGCTGATCTCCATTCTGGTGGCAGCGCTGGCGGGCGTGATCTACAGCCTGCTGCTGGCCTTTGCCTCCATCAACCTGAAGGCGGACCAGACCATCGGCGGCACGGCACTGAACCTGCTGGCTACCGCCATTGCCGTGGTCATCTCCAAGTACTTCAGCGAGAGCGGCAGCGCCAAGCTGAACTACTCCAACAAGCCCTTCCTGTTCAGCATCGGCGGGCTGGAACTCAGCGTGTTCGTGCCGTTGGGGCTGATTTTGCTGGTGGTCAGCTACATCGTGCTGTACAAGACCCGCTTTGGCCTGCGCCTGCGTGCCTGCGGCGAGCACCCGCAGGCTGCGGACTCGGTGGGCATCAACGTTTACAAGATGCGTTACGCCGGTGTCATCCTTTCCGGTGCGCTGGGCGCCGTCGGCGGTCTGGCGTATATCGTGCCCCCGGTGCAGACCTGGAACTTTGAAGTCGGCGTGGCCGGTGCAGGCTTTCTGGCACTGGCAGTTATGATTTTTGGCCAGTGGAAGCCTTTCCACATCTTTGGCGCGGCCATGTTCTTTGCCGTGTTCAAGAGCCTTGCCAATATTGCAGACTCCACCTTCCTCGCACAGCTGCACTGGTCCAGCAACATCTATAATATGATGCCCTTTGTGGCCTCCATGGTCATTCTGGCCTTCACCTCCAAGAACAGCATGGCACCCAAGGCCGAGGGTATCCCCTACGATAAGGGCTCCCGCTAAGCGTATTCGCTAAAAATCTGTAAAACGAAGGCATCCGCAGCCATCCATGTGCTACGGATGCCTTTTTTGTACGGGGCAGGGCATATTTTGTCCATATATTTGCCGGCAGAAAATGGCATTTTTACTTGTAAAATACAACAAGATGTGCTATCATTATAAAATGAATGTGTATCTATAGGAACCCGGTGTACATTTCTTGCACTGCGGAAAACAAGAAAGGTGAGTTTCGCTATTATGGACGAAAAAGCAACTATGGGACAGTCGCTCCGGAGCACGGAGGACGAGGAGACCATTGATCTGATGGAACTGGCCCGCCTGCTGTGGGCGCATGCCGTGCAGATCGTGGCAGCAGCTGTTGCGGCAGCGCTGATCTGCCTGCTGGTGTGCGTGTTTGCGCTTACACCCAAGTACCAGGCCTCTATCAACATGATCGTGAATACCCGGCAGGATAACTCCTCCACCTTTACCAGTGATAACTTCAATTCTGCCAAGAACCTGATCAGCACCTATGCGGTCATCATCAAGGGCAACACCGTGCTGAACGAGGTGATCGACAAACTGGATCTGGATATGACCTACACCGAGTTGTATAAGATGGTGGATGTTGCCGATGTGGACTCTACCCAGATCATGCAGATCACGGTCACCGATACCGATGCAGAGCGCGCAGGCGAGATCGCACAGACCATTGCCGACATCGTGCCCGATGTGCTGGTGGAAAAGGTGGAAGCCGGTTCCTGCAAGGCGGTGAGCGATGTGATCATCGATCCCAACAAGGTGTTCCCCCAGACCAAGAAGTACGTTGTGCTGGCCGGTCTGCTGGGCGCTGTGGTGGTGTGCGGCGTGCTGGTGCTGGCACACCTGCTGCACGATACCATTGTGGATGACGAAGATGTTCAGAAGAAGCTCGGCCTGCCCGTGCTGGGCCTGATCCCGGAGGTGTAAGACGATGTGGAATCTGTTTAACAAAAAGAACAAAACTGACGGCGAGCACCGTACCCTGCAGCTGATCACCGATAAGGGGATGCCCTTTGGCTATGTGGAGGCCTATAAGTCTCTGCGCACCAATCTGGACTTTATGGCGGGCTCCATGGACGTGCACACGCTGGTCATCACCAGTACCGTGCCGGAAGAGTCCAAGAGCAATGTGGCGGTCAATCTGGCGATGACGATGGCCGAAAGCGGCAAAAAGGTGGCTCTGGTGGATTGCGACCTGCGCAAGCCGGTGCTGCACCGCTATCTGAAGGCCGGTCACAACGTAAAGGGCGTTTCCAACGTGCTGTCCAACCAGTGCACGCTGGACGAGGCGCTGCATGAACTGAAGGAAATGAATCTGACCTTCCTGCCCGCCGGTACCCCGCCGCCGAACCCCTCCGAGATGCTGAGCCAGCCGCAGATGCAGGCCATGGTCAACACCCTGCGGGAAAAGTTCGATGTGGTCATCTTTGATGCACCCCCGGTGTCCGTGGTCACCGATGCAGCCGTCATCGGCCGCTATGTGGACGGCGCGGTTTTCGTTGTGCGCTCGGACTACGCCCCCGCCGATGCGGTGCGCGGCGCAGTGAAAAAGCTGCAGGATGCCGGTGTCCGGGTGCTGGGCAGCGTGCTGACCCGCTACGACATGAAGAAGGCACTCAAGGGCTCCAGCTACGCATACAGCTATGCCTACAATTACAACTATGCCTACGAAAAACAGAAGGCTGATGTTACTGAATAAGGAAGCACTGCTATGACGGATCTGCATTGTCACATTCTGCCCGGCATGGATGACGGCGCAAAGGATACAGCAGTCTCGCTGGAGCTGCTGCGCAGGGAATATGAGGACGGTGTGCGCAATATTGCGTTCACCAGCCACTTCAACAGCGAACGCACCACGGTGGATGCCTTTACGGCAAAGCGGCAGGCTGCCTTTGAACAGCTGACCGCCGCGCTGGAAGGACAGCCCATGCAGTTTGACTTCAAGCTGGGGGCGGAGGTGTTCTTCTCGCCCGGCCTGTGCGAGCTGGACACCCGGGCGCTGTGCATGGGGAACACCGCTTATCTGCTGCTGGAATTCCCCACCACCCACAAGCCGCATTTTATCCGGCAGACCCTGTACAATCTGCAGCAGCAGGGCATCGTGCCGCTGATCGCGCATATCGAGCGCTACCCCTATGTGCTGGAGGATCCCACCCTGCTGTACGACTGGGTAGCCGCTGGTGCCTATGCGCAGATCAACGCAGGAGCACTGCTGGAGCCTAAGCTCTGCAAAAAGTTGTGTAAGTTCATCCAGTGGGGATTGGTTCATGTCATCTCCACCGACACCCATTCCCCGGACAAGCGCCCGCCCCGCATGGCACAGGGAGTGCAGCAGCTGGAAAAGCTGCTGGGCAGGGAAACTGCTGCCCGCATCGTGCGCAACGGCGATGAACTGTTCCACGATCAGGAACTGGACGCTGCGACCCTGCATCAGCCCAAAAAGTTTTTGGGCATGTGGGTCTGATCCTAAAGTAAGGAGAAAACTGCCCGGGCAGAGAATTATTCTGCCCGGGCAGCGGATTTTGGTATGAAGAAAAATAAGGTCCTGAAAATCGTGTTGATCGTGCTGGGCGCGCTGGTGGCTCTGCTGGCAGCAGCTGTTCTTGGCGTGCTGTTCTACCTCCACAGTATGGCAGCTGGTATTCCTGAAACCCTGCCGGATGCTCCGGCGGACAGCACACAGGTCACCCTGACGGATGATGATCTGGATAAGCTGCTCAGCGGTGAGATCACGCTGGAGGAACTGGCAGATGAAGCCGCAGCGTCCGGCAGCGGGGAACAGGAGGCATCCGCCAGCGCTCCGCAGCAGGAGACAGGTGCGGTTTCCTCCCCGGCAGGTTCTTCTGCTTCTTCGGGGAGCGCTGCCTCCCGGACGGAGAGCAGCAGTACAGCGTCCTCCAGCAAGCAGGAGACTGCCGGTACAGCCAATTCCGGTACAGAAAAACCGGCGTCCTCCTCCGGCAAACAGGAGGCCGGCTACGAGGCCGAGGTCAAGGCACTGCTGCGGCAGCTGTACAGCGTCAAGGCACGCGCCGAGGCAGAGCTGAACAGCTGCATTGCCGGAGCAAAGGCAGAGTTCAAATCGCTGCCGGAGTCTCAGCAGACACAGGCGCGAAAGATCTCCATCGTGCTGGCCAGAAGCGGCAGACTGTACGCGATGCAGGCCTCCTATGATAAGGAAGTGGAGAGCATCGTCAGCCAGATGCGCGCCATTCTGACCGCCAACGGCCAGAGCACCGCATTGGCAGATCAGGCGATGGCCTCCTATAAAGCACAAAAAAGCGCCATGTACGCACAGCTGACTTCAAAGCTGTACTCCTGACCCGCAAAACGACAACGGACCATCCGCAGCACATCTCCCGGGCACTGACTGTGCCGGAAAGGGGCTGCGGATGGTTTTGTTTTGCCTTTTTGCTGTAATATGGAGAAAAATGCCAAGGACATGGAGGGATGACTCTGCGGCAGAGACGCTGCCTTTTACGCCGACAGGGAAGGGCGGATTGTACGCGCCAACGGAACAATCCCCCCAAAGGCCGGAAAAGTAGCACTTTTACCTACGAATATACAGGAAATTTGTATAAAGTATAAGATTTCACTCATGCTTTGCTATAATGAAGTGAATTCTTTTCATGTAAATTGACAAAAATCGTGGTTATCCTTATAATAGATAGAGTGTTTCTCGGGTATGGACGATGGTGTTTGTGCAACCGCAAGATGCCATCGTTTTATTATTCGCTTTTCTGTCCGCGTGCCAAGGACAGACGTCCGCTATGTGTGAGGCTGGCGGACTGCGGGAAAGTGTGGCTCGGCCTGAGAGCAAAAACAGTAATTCATTGATAGGATTGGAGTGGCATCAAACGATGGCAAAGTACATCATCAAGCGTGTCGCAATGGGTATCTTCAGTATCTTCATTGTGGCTACGGTTACCTTTTTTGTCATGAACTTGGTCCCCGGTGGCCCGTTCGTGGCAGAAAAGTCCATCAGTGCCGCTGCTCAGCAGGCTCTGGCCGAAAAGTATGGCCTTGATAAGCCGCTGAGTGTGCAGTACGTCAACTACATGGAGAGCCTTCTGCACGGCGATCTGGGTCTGAGCCTGCGTCAGCGCGGACGTACCGTGAACCAGATTATCGCCAGCAAGCTGCCGGTGTCCTGCCGTCTGGCAGGCATTGCCGTGGTTGTGGCTCTGTGCGTGGGCATCCCGCTGGGCTGCATTTCCGCTTACAACCGCGGCAAGTGGCTGGATAACGTTATTATCGTGTTTGCTACCTGTGGCATCGCGATCCCCAGCTTTATTTCCAGCGTGCTGCTATTGTACCAGTTTGGTATGAAAATGAAGGTGCTGCCCACCGTTGGTCTGAACAGCGCAGCCGCCTATATCATGCCGGTCACTGCACTGGCCATCTATCCCTCGGCTTATATCACCCGTTTGATGCGCTCCAGCCTGCTGGACGTTATGGGTCAGGACTATATGCGCACTGCCCGCGCAAAGGGCGTGTCCCAGTTCATGATCCTGTTCAAGCACGCACTGCGCAACGCCATCCTGCCTGTCATCACCTACGTCGGCCCCATGCTGGCCAGCCTGATGACCGGTTCTTTCGTGGTGGAAAAAATCTTCTCCGTGCCCGGTCTGGGCCGCGACTTCGTGTCTGCCATCACCAACCGTGACTACACCATGATCATGGGCACCACCATTCTGCTGTCCAGCATGGTCATTATTGCAAACGTGATCGTGGATATCCTGTACAAGATCATCGACCCGCGTATCAAGCTGAAGTAAGAGAGGAGCGATTTTCATGGAAAACATTAAAAAGAATCCGCTCAGCCTGCAGCTCAATGCGGAGGATTTTCTGCCCGCCAGCAATGAGGAAAAGCAGAGTCTGGTGGTCATGCGCGAGAGCGTCAACTTCTGGAAGGACGGTATCCGCCGCCTGAAGAAAAACAAGATCGCCATGGTCAGCTTTGTGTTCATCATTGCCATTGCTATCTTTGCCTACATTCTGCCCGCCGTGTGGCCCTACAGCTACTCCGAGCAGGTGAAGGGCAGCAACAATCTGGCACCGTTCGAGTACTCTGCCGCTGAGCAGGCCCGCATCGATGCCGGCGAAAAGGTGTTCCCGCACATTCTGGGCACCGACCGTATGGGCCGTGACTTTGCGGTGCGTATCATGATGGGCACCCGCGTCAGCCTGTCTGTCGGTCTGATCGCCTCTGTGCTGGTGCTGATCATCGGCGCTACCTACGGCGCAGTTTCCGCCTTTGCCGGCGGCTGGGTGGATAATATCATGATGCGTATTACAGATATTCTGTACACCATCCCCGATATTCTGCTGATCATCCTGCTGGGCATGGCCCTGAAGGACCCGCTGGACAAGCTGTCCACACAGCCTGGCTTTAAGTGGATGCAGACGCTGGGCCCCAACATGATCTCCATCTTCATCATCTTTGCTCTGCTGTACTGGGTCGGCATGGCGCGTATCGTCCGCAGCCAGATCCTGATCCTGAAGGAGAGCGAGTATGTTACCGCTGCCCGCGCACTGGGCGCATCCAGCGGCCGTATCATCAAAAAGCATCTGCTTACCAACTGCATTGGTACCCTGATCGTTACCACCACCCTGCAGATCCCGGCCTCCATCTTCACCGAGAGCTACCTGAGCTTCATCGGTCTGGGTGTTGCAGCTCCGCTGCCCTCTCTGGGTTCTCTGGCTACCGATGCTGTTAAGGGCATGAACACCTATCCCCATCTGCTGATCGCCCCCGCACTGATGATCAGCGTGATGATCCTTGTGTTCAACCTGTTCGGCGATGGCCTGCGCGATGCCTTTGACCCGAAGCTGAAGAATTGATGAGGTGAACAGAAATGAGCGAGAAAATTCTTGATATCAAAGATGAGCGCCTTTCTTTCTTCACCCCCGCGGGCGAAGTAAAGGCACTGAACGGCGTTTCCTTTACCATGAATCAGGGCGATGTTCTGGGCGTTGTAGGTGAGTCCGGCTCCGGTAAGTCGGTCACCGCCTACTCCGTTATGGGCCTGACTGCTTACCCCGGTAAGCTGGTGGGCGGTAAGGTGTGGTTCAACGGCCACGAGATCGAGAACATGAAGGAGAAGGACTTCCGCAAGATCCGCGGCAACGAGGTCTCCATCATCTTCCAGGACCCCATGACCAGCCTGAACCCGGTGTACACCATCGGCAACCAGATCGTGGAGGTCATCCGCCTGCACACCGATAAGAACAAGGCCGATGCATGGGCACGTGCCAAGGAGCTGCTGGAGCTGGTCGGCATCAATGAGCCCGAGAAACGTCTGAAGCAGTACCCCCACGAGCTGTCCGGCGGTATGCGCCAGCGCGTGATGATCGCCATTGCACTGGCCTGTGAGCCTAAGCTGCTGATCGCCGATGAGCCCACCACCGCACTGGATGTGACCATTCAGGCACAGATCCTTGAGCTGATGCAGGATCTGCGCAAGAAGCTGGGCATGAGCATCATCATGATCACCCACGATCTGGGCGTTGTGGCTTCCATGTGCGAGAAGATCGCCGTCATGTACGCCGGCCACATCGTGGAGTACGGCACCACCGACGAGATCTTCTATCAGCCGGGTCACGAGTACACCAAGGGCCTGATCAACTCCATCCCCAAGCTGAACACCGCAGAGCACGAGCGCCTTGTGCCTATCGAGGGCACCCCTGTGGACCTGCTGAATCCGCCGGCCGGCTGCCCCTTTGCGCCCCGTTGCAAGAACTGCATGAAGATCTGTCTGAGCAAGATGCCCCCGCGCACCGAGCTCAGCGATACCCACTATACCTACTGCTGGCTGCAGCAGAAGGCTGCATTTGAGAAAGGGGAAAAGGCAGAATGAGTGAACATAAGACGCTGGTTGAAGTCCAGCACCTGCAGCAGTATTTCCCCGCCGGCGGTGTGGGCAAGAACCGCAAGTACGTTCAGGCTGTGGATGACGTAAGCTTTGCCATCCGCAAGGGCGAGACCCTTGGTCTGGTAGGTGAGTCCGGTTGTGGCAAGACCACCACCGGCCGCACTCTGCTGCGCCTGTACGAGCCCACCGGCGGTAAGATCTACTATGACGGCAACCTGCTGTTCGATAAGGACAACAAGATCGCAGTGGATATGCTGCCCTACCGCCGCCGGATGCAGATCGTTTTTCAGGATCCCTACGCAAGTCTGGATCCCCGCATGACCATTGGCGACATCGTGGGCGAGGGCATTGATATCCATCATCTGGCTGAGAACGAAAAGGACCGCCACGATAAGATCATCGCCCTGCTGGAGCGCGTTGGCCTGAACAGCGAGCACGCAAACCGCTATCCGCATGAGTTCTCCGGCGGTCAGCGCCAGCGAGTCGGTATCGCGAGAGCGCTTGCAGTTGATCCCGAGTTCATCGTCTGCGATGAGCCGGTCTCCGCGCTCGATGTCTCCATTCAGGCGCAGGTCGTCAATATGTTCGAGGATCTTCAGAAAGAGCTCGGACTGACCTATCTGTTTATCGCCCATGACCTGAGCGTCGTTCGCCATATCTCGAACCGCATCGGCGTCATGTATCTCGGCAAACTCGTGGAGCTTGCGGACAGCTTCGAGCTGATTGCGCACAGCGTCCATCCCTATACCAGAAGCCTTATCTCGGCTATCCCCGAGGCGGATCCCAAGACGGCGCACGCCGCAAAGCGCATTCCGCTCGAGGGCGATGTCCCGAGCCCGCTGAATCCTCCGAGCGGCTGCCGCTTCCGCACCCGCTGCCCCTATGCAGACGAGCAGTGCGCCAACGAGTGCCCGCAGCTCAAAGAGGTCAGCCCCGGTCATTTCGCCGCGTGCCATCATCTTGACAAGGTCGCGGACTGAAAATAACGGTGTTTGTTGCGCCGAAGAGCGCAATGGATATAAAGCGGCAAAGCCGCAAAAATTTGTAGAGGAGATGTATCAATGAAGATCAAGAGAATCGTATCTCTGTTCCTTGCTCTGGTGCTCGCACTTTCTGCTGTCGCAGTTCTGGGCTCCTGCAAGAAGTCAGAGAAGGGAATCACTGTTCAGATCGGTCCCAACCCTGAAACTCTCGATCCGGCACTCAACAGTGCAGTCGATGGCGGCAACATGCTCATCACTCTGTTTGAGACACTGCTTATCATCGACCAGGACAACAAGGTTCAGCCCGGACAGGCTGAGTCCTACACCGTCAGCCCTGACGGTCTTACTTGGACCTTCACCATGCGTGACGGCCTGAAGTGGTCCGACGGCACCGAGCTCAACGCTAAGGACTTTGAGTACACCATGAAGAGAATTGCCAATCCCGATGTCGGCGCACCCTACGGCGAGACTGTTGTCGGCATGATCGAAGGCTATCAGGATGCTATCGGCAATCCCGATAAGAACGGCAAGAAGACCACAAAGCCCGACATTGACAAGCTCAATGTCAAGGCGAGCGAGGATGGCAAGACCCTTACCATCAAGCTTGCTTATCCCTGCTCTTATTTCGACAAGATCGTTGCTTTCGGCACCATGAGCCCCGTTCAGAAGGCTACCGTTGAGAAGAACGGCGACAAATGGGCAACCAAGCCCGAGACCTATGTCTGCAACGGCCCCTACATGATCTCCGAGTGGACTCCCGGCGAGCGCATCGTCTGCAAGAAGAACCCCAACTATAAGGGCGGCTGGGACAACAGCAAGATCGTTACCGAGCAGCTTACTTTCCTCCTCCTTGAGGATTCCAGCGCTTCCTATGCCGCTTACACCAGCGGCCAGGCTCTCATGATAAAGGATGTTCCCACCGAGGAAATCCCGAGCCTCAAGAAGTCAACCGACGGCGGCGACTTCTATGTCGATCCGATCCTCGGCACTTATTACCTCAGCATGAATCTTAATAAGGCTCCCTTCAACAATGTCAATGTCCGTAAGGCTCTCAGCCTTGCTATTGACCGTGAGTATATTGCCAACACCATCATGCAGGGTACCTACAGCCCGGCTTACAACTATGTCGGACCCAGCATCGTTGACAGCGGCGACGGCATGTTCCTTGACAACGCTATCGCAGCAAACGGCGGCAGCACCTATGTCAGCAAGGACTATCAGGCTAACCTCGCCGAGGCTAAGAAGGCTCTCGCAGAGGCAGGCTATCCCGACGGTAAGGGCTTCCCGACCATCACTTATTCGACCAATGATGCCGGTTACCACAAGGCTCTTGCAGAGTATCTCCAGCAGGTCTACAAGAAGGAGCTCGGCATCGAGATGAAGATCGATGTTGTTGACTGGTCGTCCTTCACTCCTCAGCGCCGCGCCGGTAACTATGAGATGGCTCGTAACGGTTGGGTCATGGACTACAACGACGCTTCCAATATGATCGAGCTGTTCTATTCGTCCAACGGCAACAACGACGGCAAATACAACAGCAAGGCTTTCGACGCCGCTATTGATAAGTCCAAGGTTGCCGATTCCAAGGCTCACTTTGATGCTCTCCACGAGGCTGAGAAGATCATGTCCGAGGATTATGCTTGCATCCCCGTTGCATACTACAACGACTTCTGGCTGCAGAGCTCGACCCTCAAGGGTACATGGCACAGCCCCTATGGCTACTGGTACTTCCAGTATGCTTATGTTGAGGGTTAAGTCATAATCCAAAGCTCAAAGCATAATTGAACGCTGCCCGTGTCACGCAAGTGGCACGGGCAGTTTTCGCTTTGCCTGTTTTTAGGTATCAGTTTTTCTGTATTTGGAGTGACTATGTGAATGCGATGCAGTAGGGCGGATATCGTTTGACGGCAAAATACATGCAGCTTGTAGGGTGCGGCGACCTCGACGCACCGATGCCGTATAGGTGGCACATAATCTTCACGAATATTTAATTTTAATACCGTAGGGACAGCCCTTGCGGCTGTCCGCTGTCGGCGCAGCCGATACAAAATCACATCGGCTTTACGATTGAAATTTCACGCCCCAAAACACACCGATATTCCTCCAAATTTCACCGCTCTGTTGCCAAATTTCGCCGATTGTGCTATCATTGAACCGACAAAAAAACGGAGATGATAAAAATGACCGTTACCGAAAGATTTCTGAAATATGTTACCTTTGAAACCACTTCCGACGAGTCGAGTGATACCGTGCCCTCGACTGCGACCCAGCTCGTCCTTGCCGATTATCTCGTCGAGGAGCTTCGCGGCGCGGGAGTCGTCGATGCAATGCGCGACGAAATGGGCTATGTCTATGGGCATATCCCTGCGTCCGATGGCTGCGAAAATTGCCCGAAGATAGGGCTTGTCTCGCATATGGATACTTCGCCCGATGTCAGCGGCGCGAACGTCAAGCCGCAGATAATCAAATTTGACGGCACGAACGCCCCGATGGTCGGCGATGAATATATCGGGCGCGAGCTTATAGTTACCGATCATACCACTCTGCTCGGCGCGGACGACAAAGCCGGCGTTGCCGAGATAGTCGCCCTGTGCGCCGAAATCAACGCGAACAAAAACATCCGCCACGGTGCGCTGAGCATCTGTTTCACTCCCGATGAGGAGATAGGCTGCGGTGCGGATCATTTCGATTTTGCGCGCTTCAACGCCGATTTTGCCTATACTGTTGACGGCGGCGAGGTCGGCGGCATCGAGTGCGAAAACTTCAACGCCGCGGCCGCTGATATCACGGTTCACGGAGTCAACACCCATCCCGGAACCGCCAAGAACAAGATGAAAAATGCCGCGCTGTATCTCGCGGAGTTCGTCAATATGCTCCCCGCGTGGGAGACCCCGGCGCATACCGAGGGACGCGAGGGCTTTTATCATGTGGCGCATATCGCCGGCAACGAGACCGAGGCGAGCGCGCATATGATAATCCGCGACCACGACAAGAGCCTTTTTGAGCGCCGCAAGAAGTTCGTCGCCGATACCGTCGGCTTCCTGAACGAAAAGTACGGCTCGGGCACTTTCGAGCTGAATATAAAAGACAGCTATTATAATATGTTAGAGATAATCGAGAAGCATATGGACATCGTCGAGCGCGCCGAAAAAGCTATGCGCGATGCGGGCGTTGAGCCTGAAATAGTGCCGATACGCGGCGGAACGGACGGCGCACGTCTCTCGTTTGAAGGTCTGCCTTGCCCGAACCTCTCGACCGGCGGCATGAATTTCCACAGCATCTATGAGGCGATACCCGTCGACGCATTGCCCAAAATGGTCGAGGTGCTGATAAATATTGTGTCCGTGACCGACTGAACAAAATAAAAATGCCGGAGACAGGGAATCTTCCCGCCTCCGGCGCTTTTATCAATATGGCTCAATGTTGAATTTGAGATTCTTTGTAGAGGTCGGCGACTCGACGACCCTATGCCGCCGTCGGCGGCACTGTTTGGAAAGCAGAAAAAAGCAAGGTCAAAACTACGCTTGACCTTGCTTTTTGTTTTATCAGTATTGTTTGCCCTCGCCGATGCGACTGAACGCAAGTATGATGCAGTCAATGCCGAACAGCACGAGGTATGCGCCGACGATGTAAGCAACCGCCGCAACCGAGATGTTCGGGCTGAATATCATCACAACGCCGAGCACAAGCCCGATGATGTTGACTATCATCGTGAACCAGTAGACGAAATTGCCCGCGATGAACCGAATCGTGTTCAGGTGCGAGAGCCTCGAGAGACAGTGCGCGATGAACCATATCGGGAACAGGAGTGAGAGCACCCATTTGCCCGCGTTGGGATAGACGAGCAGCATGGCGCCCGCCATGACGCTGAGTATGCCCGAAATGAGCGATACAGTCGGGCCGAAGCCGAGATGCTTGTCAACGCGAACATAGAGCACAACATCCGCAATGCCGGTTATTATGGCGATTATGCCGTAGATAATAACGAGGGTCGTCACCGCATTGTCGGGATAGATAAAAGTGAATATTCCGAGCGCCGCGAGCGCAATGCCGATTATGAGCTCCATCCATCCGAAGCCGGAACGCCTTTTCATTCCTTTTCGCCTCCTTTATCGAGAATGGACATGAATTCTTCGCCGGTTATGGTCTCTTTTTCATAGAGATATTTTGCCAGCTCGTCGAGCTTTCCACGGTTGTCCGCGAGAATCTTGGAAGCCTTCTCGTGCTGGCGCTTTACGAGTTCAACGACCTTGCGGTCTATTTCGTTCTGCGTGTCCGCAGAGCAGGCGAGCGAAGCGTCGCCGCCGAGATACTGGTTCGTGACCGTCTCAAGTGCGACCATGTCAAACTCCTCGCTCATGCCGTAGCGTGTGATCATGCCGCGGGCGAGCTTCGTCGCCTGCTCGATGTCATTGGATGCACCGGTGGAGACGATGCCGAAGCGCACCTCCTCGGCGGCGCGGCCGCCGGTGAGCGTGGCGATCTTGTTTTCCAGC
>OHBQ01000304.1_pt1 | contig 22767 bp, 20 predicted proteins | sample 1577401 | NCBI WGS metagenome assembly OHBQ01 (sample SAMEA3879581, study PRJEB24766) | human gut metagenome | biome: human-associated habitat; feature: feces | place: USA | collected 1985/1987
TTCCGTACCTGAGGGACGTGTTAAGCCGTGGGGTCACGGTCACGCAGTCTGCTGTTGCAAGGGCGTTATAAACGAGCCTTTCGCAGTAATAAACGCTGATGATTTTTACGGCAAGGAAGCTTTTGTGAAGCTCCACGATTTTCTCTGCAATGAAAACTCAGATCGCAAAAAGCTTCATCTCGGCATGGCAGGCTTCATACTGAAAAACACTCTGAGCGACTTCGGTGCAGTGAACAGAGGTGTCTGTGAAGTGAAAGACTCTATGCTCACAGACGTTGTTGAAACCTACAATATCCGCCGTGAGAATGACGGCAAGGTCTATTCAGGCAAGGAAGAAACAGCCGAGCTTGACGAGAACTGCTATGTGTCAATGAATATGTGGGCTTGTCCTGACGGCTTTATAGATAAGCTCAATGGTATGTTCACAGACTTTATGAAAGAAAATAAAGACAGCCTGACAGCGGAGTTTCTCCTCCCTGCGGGTATCGATACAATGATAAAAACAGGTGTTGCAGACTGCAAGCTTCTGGAAACTCACGATAAGTGGTTCGGCGTTACATATAAAGAGGATAAGCCAACCGTTAAAGCCGATATCGCAAAGCTTATAGAGGCTGGCGTTTATCCTGAAAAGCTTTGGAAATAAAACTTTTTCAAACAAATAAAACAGAATAATTTGTCAACAATAAGTCGGGCAGAACAAATTCTCCCGACTTTTTTGCGTCAGTTTGTAAAAAGTGAAGAAAATCCTTAATTCGACTAAAAAGCACTTGAAAAAGGCTGTAAAATGTGTTATGATAATCTTTGAAACGGATCTGCATTTTTGCAGGTCAGGAGAGATAATATAAGAGGTAGTATAATGGAGAGCCAACACGGTAGCAATTTGAAAAATATAAGAAAAAAAAGAGCCACAGCACAGCAAAGCATAGTGTCATTGAGTTGTCTTGTGTGCATAGCATTTGCGGCAATATGGGGCTTCCATGCAGGAAGCGGCAACAGCAGGGCTGTGGAAGCAAAGAAGATGTCAGCTTCAAGCTCTGTGGCAGAGAACGAAAGCTCCGAGAGCAATGCAGACAACTCTTCTCAGGCAGAAAGCATGGTCGATGAGAGTAGCATAGATGAAAGCCTTACTGACAGCTCAGTTACCCATGATGACGCCGACGACCTTTCCGACGCAGTTTTCATAGGCGACTCACGAACAGTTGGTCTGCAAAACAACTGCGATAAACCAAAAGCAACATTCCTTTGCTCTGTGGGAATGCACATCGACACCGTTATGACAGACCAGAACATCACCCTTTCAAACGGCAATGCAGGCACTGTTATCGACGCTCTTGGAGAAAGACAATATGGCAGAGTGTATATAAACCTCGGCACTAACGAGCTTGGCTGGCCTTATATCGACACCTTCAAGGATTATTATACACAGCTTATCACAAAAATTCAGGAGATACAGCCTGACGCTGTTATCTATGCTGAATCTATCCTCCCTGTAACAGCTTCAAGAAGCTTACAGGGCGACGCCATAAATAACACAAATGTAGCCACGTTCAATCAGGCTATCTCAGAGGTGGCACAGCAGACAGGTATAAATTATCTTGACTGCACCTCCGCTGTAGCAGGCGCAGACGGCACTCTTCCGGAGGAAGCCTCCTCAGACGGAATACACCTTATGAGTGAATACTGCGACAAGTGGCTCAACTATATAATCGACAACACATAAGAAAGGAAAGAAGAATTATGAAAACAAAGAAGATACTCTGCACTCTTATGGCAGTTATGTGCATTGGCACAGCAGCACTTACAGGCTGCGGTTCAGACTCTGACAGCAGCACAGCAAACTCCGCAAATTCAGCGGCAGCCGCTCAGACAAACGAAAGCGTTGACGTAACAGCCGTTGCGGACAAGCTCAAGGACGGCATAGGGTTCAAGGACGAGCTCGCAGAGCTTGACGAAGCAAAGATTGAAAAGATAATTGGCATATCAGCAGACAGCTATACAAAGGCTAAGGTCTATGTAAGCTCATCAGGAGGAACAGCCGAGGAGATAGACTGCTTTGAAGCCAAGGACGCAGACAGTGCAAAGGCTATCGCAGATACTCTTACAGCAAGAGTCGAAAGCCAGAAAAAGGTTTTTGAAAACTATGTTCCGGAGGAAATGACAAAGCTTAATGACCCTGTTCTTGTAACCAACGGCAATTATGTTTACCTCTGTCTTTCAAACGATAACGATAAAGCAAAAGAGATAATAGGCTAGGAGTAATAAATATATGCTTTTTTCAAGTACAACATTTCTGTTCGCATTCCTGCCTATTGTACTGATAACGTATTATATCGTCCCACGCATAACACGCAATCTGGTGCTGTTTATTTTCAGCCTTGTGTTTTACGCATGGGGCGAACCTGTTTATATCGTCCTCATGATAGCTTCCACTATCGTTGCGTATATAACAGGACTATTGGCAGACAAACAGCGTAAAAACGCAAAAAAATACACTCCGCTCATCGCAATGATAGGAGCGGTGGTGTGGAACATCGGGCTTCTTCTGTTTTTTAAATATACCGACTTTTTCATCGGTGCGGCAAACAGCATTTTCGGCACGCAGATAAAGAACTTGGGTCTTGCCCTCCCTATCGGTATCTCATTCTACAGCTTCCAGACCCTTTCCTACGTTATCGACGTTTATAAGGGCGAAGTAAGAAGTCAGAAGAACTTCCTTGACCTTGCCACCTATGTTGCCCTTTTCCCACAGCTTATCGCAGGTCCTATCGTAAGATACATCGACGTTGCGGAACAGCTCAAAAAGCGTAACGAGAGCATAGAGCATTTTGCACAGGGCGTGTGGAGATTTTCCATAGGTCTTGGCAAAAAAGTCATTCTCGCAAATACTATCGGAGAGCTTTTCGACACTATCTCAAACTCAGCACAATCCGAACTGAGCGTTGCCGCAAGCTGGCTGGGCATAATAGCCTATACCTTCCAAATATACTTTGACTTCTCAGGCTATTCCGATATGGCGATAGGTCTTGGTAAAATGTTCGGCTTCGACTTTCTCGAGAACTTCAACTACCCTTACATCTCCACCTCTATCACAGACTTCTGGAGACGCTGGCATATGTCCCTTTCAAGCTGGTTCAGAGATTATGTCTATATCCCACTTGGCGGTAACCGCAAGGGCAAAGCAAGACAGTGCCTTAACATCATGATAGTATGGTTTCTCACAGGATTCTGGCACGGTGCAAACTGGAACTTTATGCTATGGGGCGTGTACTTCGGTATGATACTCCTATGTGAAAAGCTTTTCTTGGGCAAAGCCCTGAAAAAGATACCTGCATTTTTCCAGCACCTCTATGCACTTCTTTTTATAGTCATAGGCTGGGGAATATTCTCCTATGAAGATTTCGGCATGCTCACACAGAACTTCAAAAATATGTTCGGCGCAGGGGGACTTCCTCTCATAAATCACCAAACAGTGTTCTGGCTCGCACAGTATGCAGTAACAATAGTGATACTGGTGATAGCTTCAACACAGCTTCCAAAAAAGCTTTGCCTGAAACTTCAAACCAAGTGTCCTGAGATATGCGGCTGTATACTCCAACCGCTGTGGGCATTAACACTTTTGGCAGTTTCCACCGCCTACCTTGCAGGTAATTCATTCAATCCGTTCCTGTATTTCAGATTTTAAAGGAGGACGGCAGATATGAAAAAACAACTTAAAAACTATATTATGATAGTGTGCTTTCTGCTGTTCATATTCGGCTTTGCAGTGGCAAGCTTTATTTCTGAGGATCGTGAATTCTCCGAAAATGAGAACCGCTATCTCCAGCAAGCCCCTGAATTTTCATGGAAAAAACTCGAAAAAGGCGAGTTCACATCGGATATCGAAAGCTATATGTCCGATCAGATATTCATGAAAGACCAGCTTGTGAGTCTTAAAACAGTCACCGACCGCACGCTACTGAAAAACTATCAGAACGGTGTATATTTCGGCAAGGACGGCTATTATCTCCAAGACTATCAGGAAAACAGACCTCTTATCGAGAAAAATATAAGCTGTCTTAACGATTTTGCTGACAGCCTCGATAAATCCGTCGACGTAAGCTTTCTTCTTGTGCCGAATGCAGTTTCCGTTATGTCAGACAAGCTCCCTGCGGTCACACAGACCGACGATCAGCTTGAAAGCGAAAAGTATATAAGCTCTATCCTCAGCGACAGGATAAACCTCTGCTTCCCATATGACCAGCTCAAAGACGCCGCAAAGTCCACGCAGGTTTTCTATAAGACCGACCACCACTGGACAGCCGAGGGCGCAAAAGTGGGATTTGACGCACTTATGACAGCCATGAATGAAGATATCCCACAGGTATCCTACAATATAGAAACTGTAAAGGACTTTCATGGCACGCTTTATTCAAAAGCCCCAACAGACTTCTCCGCTGCTGACGAAATGCACTTCTACTCAAACCCTGACAACAGCGTAAAGGTAAATTATGTTCAAGAAAACAAACAAACAGACACCCTTTTTGACGATTCATTCAAGACCAAAAAGGATAAATACTCCACATTCATGGGCGGAAACTTTGCCCTCACGGAAATAGAGACAAACGGCGAAAACGACGAACACGTCCTTATTATAAAAGACAGCTATGCAAACACCGTCATGCCGTTCTTTGCCGACAAGTATAAGCACATCACAATGATAGATATGCGTTATTACCACATCATGGATAAAACCGTCAGTGAATATGTAAAAGACAACGGTATAACAAAGGTCATTTTCCTTTATAATATGGACTTTGTGAACACCGATAACAACTTCATCTGGCTTGAATAACTCAGCAACAATTAGGGGCGGCCATTGGTCGCCCGCTATTTTTTATCACACCCATACAACACACAGAAAGAAGGACATAAAATGACACTTACCCCCTACAAAAGAAAAGCCTTTTATTATGAAACAGACCGCATGGATATAATCCACCATTCAAATTACGTCCGTTGGCTTGAGGAAGCCCGTGTTGACCTTATGGAACAGCTTGGCTGCCCTTTCCACGAAATAGAAGAACGTGGCATAGTTTCTCCTGTTCTCTCTGTTGAAACACACTATAAATATCCCGTCCGTTTCGGAGATGAGTTTGAAGTGCGCTGTAAGCTGTCAAAGTTCAACGGCTGTGCCTATGAGCTTGACTATGAGGTCTTTGACCTTACCACTCAGAAAACAGCCTGCCTTGCCCACACCTCCCACTGCTTCACCAGCCCCGACCTTAAGCCTGTAAGACTAAAAAAACATTATCCCGATATCTACGAGAAATTCCTATCCGCATATCAGGCAAGTGAAGAATAAGCAAAAAAATGTACAGCTCCCGAGAAGAAACTCGGGAGCTGTACTTTTGTGTAAAAAATGACAGACGTGACCTGTCACGAAGAAAGCAATCCATCAACGCCCTCACGCCACTTTTCAAAGCTGCACAAACCAAGCTTTGCCCAGCGACATTCCGAACATAGTATATCAAATGCCTTTTTATCCATTTTGCTTCTCAGCCTTGTCAGCGCACTACGATAATTCTCCACTGAGTGACATTCTATCTCAGAAAGTCTGCAAACCTCGCTGTCTTTCTGTGCCACCGTTCCGCCACAGCCGTCAAGCAAACAACCGTCCTCCGTCCTGTTTGGGCAGTGCTGACATATCATATCTCCGCTGCACACAAACCGCACCGCAGTGTCCTCGCTCTCCAATCTGTCTTTCACAGACTGCATATTCACCGAAAAACCGTCACTGTAGCCTTTTCCCTGAAAAAGCGGTAGGCACAGCAGATGATGAAATCTAAGCTCAGGCTCTCTTGTAAGCATAGCAACCTGTCTTTGCAAGTCTGCTTACAAGCTCGATGCTGATAAGGTAAGCAGCAACAACAGAGATAACGTCCTTTACAAGATAAGGAACAGACACGAGAAGGATAGACTTGCCAATAGAGATATTAGCAACGATAGCGTACTGGATAGCACCGAGCAGGTGGTCGCAAGCAAGACCTGCGATACCAAGCACGATAGCGATGACCTTACCGCTTATCTTGTTAGAGCAGAACTTTGCGCCAAGACCGCAAAGAAGAGCCATAACGATAAATCCGTAAATGAATCCACCTGTATACCCTACGATAACGGAGAAACCGCCTGACCAGCCTGCAAACACTGGCACACCGATAGCGCCCAGCAGACCGTATACCAGTGCAGAGACCGCACCGCCCTTCCAGCCAAGGAAATATCCTGCGAGAGCCACAGCAAAAGTCTGGAGCGTAACAGGAACGTGAGTAGGAAGCGGAATAGTTATCTGCGAAAGCACAGCGATTATAGCCGTCATAACTCCGATACCGACTATTTGTTTTGTTTTGTTTTTAGCATTGTTATTCATTGTAAACCTATCCTTTACTTTTTATTTGACAATTAATATTGTATCACATACCAAGTCCATTGTCAACCAAAAATATTTATTTCGGTATACAATTATAAGGCATCGGTAAACGATACTTTTATACAAATTTAATAACAAACAGTGAAAACACGGCATTGCCATTCCGAACTGTACACCGAGGGCGTCATCCCCTACAATATTTCGGGCAACTTCCTACCACCGCAAAATCGCTCCGCTCGGTGCTGTCTTTTACTTCATACTTGAGCACAACTCTGTTCAGCTTTGCCAATTCCTCATTTCTCACTTCCCCTTGTGCATTTTGCCCTTAAATCCTACTAAATTGATAGAATTAATATCAGTTTTCACAAAAATGCGAAAAATCATCTTAAACCTATTGACATTCCTCTATGGGTGTGGTATAGTATAGATACGCTAAAACATACTAAACGACTAGGATTAATATGAATTTGAAATGAGGCGTTGAAAATGAGTGTAAAAATACTGAAACTGAAAACAGCGTACGATTCACGAATGTGTATGTGCTGTATGTGTTGCTGTTAAAATCAGCATAAAGTTCAGTAACAAAAATTTTTATCGGATTTAAAAAACATCAATTTAATGAAAGAGGTAATTTAAAATGAGCGCAATAAACGAAAGAAATCTTAAATTTGAAACACTCCAGCTCCACGTTGGTCAGGAAACAGCAGACTCTGTAACAGATGCAAGAGCTGTTCCTATTTATCAGACATCATCATACGTTTTCCATAACTCACAGCATGCCGCTGACAGATTTGCTCTTAAGGACGCAGGCAACATCTATGGCAGACTTACAAACCCAACTGAGGACGTTTTTGAAAGACGTATCGCGGCTCTCGAGGGCGGCACAGCAGCTCTTGCAGTTGCATCAGGCGCAGCAGCAGTAACATACGCTATTGAGAACGTAGCCCTTGCAGGCGATCATATCGTAGCTGCAAAGAACATCTATGGCGGCACATATAACCTGCTTGCACACACTCTTGTTGATTACGGCATCACAACAACATTTGTCGATCCGCTTGACCCAGCTAACTTTGAAAAGGCTATCAAGGAGAACACAAAGGCTCTCTATATCGAAACTCTTGGCAACCCTAACTCAGACGTAGTTGATATCGAAGCTATCGCAAATATCGCACACGCACACAATATCCCACTTCTCGTTGACAGCACATTCGCTACTCCATATCTCGTAAGACCTATCGAGTACGGTGCAGATATCGTTATCCATTCTGCAACAAAGTTTATCGGCGGTCACGGCACAACAATCGGCGGAGTTATCGTTGAAAGCGGCAAGTTTGACTGGAAGAAGTCAGGCAAGTTCCCACAGCTCACAGAACCAAACCCAAGCTACCACGGCGTAAGCTTTGCAGACGCAGCCCCTGGCGCAGCATTTGTAACTCGTATCCGTGCGATCCTTCTCCGTGATACAGGTGCAACACTTTCACCTATCCACGCATTCATCTTCCTGCAGGGTCTTGAAACACTGTCCCTGAGAGTTGAACGTCATGTTGAGAACGCACTTAAGGTAGTTGACTTCCTTAACAAGCACCCAAAGGTAGAAAAGGTAAATCACCCTTCAGTATCAGACGATCCAAGCCAGCAGGCACTTTACAAGAAGTATTTCCCTAACGGCGGTGGTTCTATCTTTACATTCGAGATAAAGGGCGACGCAAAGACAGCTCAGAACTTCATCGACCACCTGAAACTCTTCTCACTTCTTGCAAACGTAGCAGACGTTAAGTCACTGGTTATCCACCCAGCATCAACAACACACGCAGAGCTTAACGAAGCAGAACTTGCAGATCAGGGTATCAAGCCAAATACTATCAGACTTTCTATCGGCACAGAGCATATCGACGATATCATCTACGATCTCAGCGAAGCATTCGACGCTATCTAATAAAAACCTTGCCATTACGGTTTTTACCTTAAATACAGACCTCAATATAGAAACGGCTGACAGGCGAAAAGCTTGTCAGCCGTTTTTGTACCCATAAAAAAAGCAGGGCAACAACAAGCCGCCCTGCTCCATAAAGCAAAAAGTCAGAAAAAATCCTTCGCCACAAGGCGATACCTTAATTTCTCACTCCTAACTTCTCACTACTTCTCCAGCTCAGAGATCTTATCCACTCTCCTCTGATGTCTGCCACCCTCAAACTCCGTTTCAAGGAAAACGTCCACCAGCTCGATAGCCAAGCCTGCACCCAGCACTCTCGCACCAATGCAAAGCACATTTGCGTCATTATGCGCTCTTGTATACTTAGCAGAGAAATAGTCTGAACAGCAAGCCGCTCTTATTCCCTTTATCTTGTTTGCGCTCATTGACATTCCAATACCAGTTCCGCATATGAGTATTCCCATTTCGTATTCGCCCGAAGCCACTTTCTCGCAAACTTCCTTTGCCTTGTCAGGATAGTCCACTTTCTCTCCTGCCTGAATACCAAAATCAGTGTATTCCACACCCTTTTCGTCCAAATGTGCCAATATCTCCGCCTTAAGCTCAGGACCTGCATGGTCACAGCCAATAGCAATTTTCATATTAATTTCCTCCTATTTATCCCTATGTGCCTTATCCTTTTCCGCCTTTGTAGCCTGCAAATATGATACCTCCAGCCTGTCCGCCGAAACCATTATCTCAGGCTGAGCCTCCACTGCAAGACACAGTGACGAAGCCCTCTGCAGCCTGTTCACATAGCTTGCAAGCTGAACATTTTCGTTGTCAGCGAAATATTTCGCCTTTATCTCTGCCGCACAGTCACCCACAAGCATTGTCTTTTCAGTAAACTCTCCCGAAAAAACTTCCTCCTCAGGGCAAACTCTGTCAGCGGATATCCTCGTGATAACGCCGTTTTTGCACTGAAACTCGCCTGCGTAAACTATCTTAGGTCTTGCCCTCATAACAGAAATTATCCTGCCCTCAAAACCTATGCAGTTGTAAGCTAGCGAAAGCAGAGTGGAAACTCCTGCGCTTTTTAAACTCTCACAGCCAAAGCACATTCCCTTTACAGCCGCCACGCCTATTCTAAGTCCCGTGTAAGACCCTGGACCCTTTGCAATAGCCGTACAATCAAGGTCAGTATAAGTAAGCCCTGTTTCCTCTAGTGCCTGCTTCACCATAGGCAATATCACCTGCGAGTGAGTGAGCTTTGTGTATACAGACTTCTCCCAAAGAAGCTTCTCTCCGTCCGTCACTGCCACCGAAGCGACCTTTCCGCTTGTGTCAATAGCTAATATCTTCAAATCTATCATCTCCCTCAGGTGCAGTTATGCTTATCTCCCTGCTGTCCTCGTCAATGCGCTGAATATCTATCCTCAAAGCGTCCTCATGAAGCTCCTCAGCAATATTCTCCGACCATTCCACCGCAAGCACAGTGTCTTCGTCCATGTAGTCAAAAAAGCCTGTAGTTTCCAGATCGTCCGCCGAATTTATGCGGTACATATCAAAGTGTATAAGGCTGAGCCTGTCACCTCGGTATTCGTTCACCAGCGCAAAGGTCGGAGAAGTCACCTCGTCGCCAAGTCCCATGCCAATAGAAATTCCCCTTGTAATAGTAGTCTTTCCTGCACCAAGACCACCGCTGTAAGCGATAAGATCTCCGCCTTTCAGCCGTCTGCCTATCTCCTCACCCAAAGCGATAGTTTCCGCCGCAGATGATGTTTTATATACCTTTATCAACCTATCACCTCATTTGACCGTCATCTTCCGTGTAGCCCACAATAAAAAGGCTGTTTTTATTCATAAGCTGATAAATGCTCTCCACCTCTGTCTTGTCCGCCGCTGAATTGTAGCAGTTGTAAACATACAGCCTGCCCTCCTCTTTAACAGCGAAAACCGTGTGGATACCGCTGAAAATATTCAACCCGCTATGGAAAGAAACTATCACAGGCTTGCCCTCTTCAACAGCCGCCTGAGCCTCATCAGCCTTAAAAAATCTTTTGTATCCCACTCCCATTGCCTTAAAAAGGCCGCTTATTTTTCTAGGATTAGACCCCAGCGAGCCGTCCGCCGCAATAAGAGCATTCTTTTCAAAATCATAAGCAAGCTTTGCCATGTCAGGCTCAAAGCCCTCGTATGTGAGATAATTATAAGCCGCAATGACCTCACAGCCTACCCCTGCGAACCTGGTTTCGCCAAGCATCAAATCGCACACAGGGGGATTTTCCTGCCCGTATTTCACAAAGCCCTCTATATTTATGCCCTTGTTGTGAGCATAATTTTCCGCAGCCCTGCCGCTGTCAGTTTCCTTATAAGTGTCCTCAAAAAGCCGCCACTTCATATCGTCCTCCGAGCTGTCGCCCTGAATATCGCTCTCATTACCGACCTGCGAGCTTTCGTCAACTTCCATGCTGTCACTATCCACCACAGAGCTTTCCGCAGTAGTGGTAAAAGCCGAATCATTGAGCCTTTCACTGTCCGCCTTGTTTCCGCATGAACTGAGCATTATCCCGAGAAACAGAATGACCGCAAGAATTTTCATCACAGCTCACCCTTGTCCTTGAAGTAGTTTAGCATAAGATCCACCATTCTGCCATAGGACTGCTTGCCGTCCTCAACGCCATTGAGCTTCAGAGATTTTTCCATTGCCTTGTCAGATATCTCCCCCACTGCCTCGCTGTCGAAAACAGTGTCCTTAGCCTCGTCAACGCTCCGCCAGTAGTCCCAGTTTGCTTCCATATCAGCCCACACCTCGTCGCAGATAGAGCTGTCAAATTCTATCTTCTTATCGTCAGAAGCGTAGTCAAAAATCTTGTTTCTAACCTCGCCAAGCGCCGCCAGATAGCCCGAATAGCGGTAATCCGCATTGTCCGATCTGTCGCACGCCATAAAGGCGATAAAGTTCGCCTCGTCCTCCTGAATGTAACCTTTCGTATGAGCAAGCTCATGACAAATGGTGTCAGGAAGCTTCGCCTTATACATATCCTGATTGTAGTTAGCCTCCATAGAGAACGGGAAATAGATGCCCATAAGGTCCATCTGGCTCATAAAGAACGAGCATTTTATAGCTTTCGGAGTGACATAAAATCCCCCGAGGTTTTTAAATTCGCTTCCAAGCCCACGCATGGCCTCCTGAGCCGTCTTGTCAAGGTCAGCGGTCAGCACGAATTTTCCCTCGCTGTCACGCTCTACCTCTTTGCTAAGCACATTTATCTCCGTAACAAGCTTGTTGCCAAGTGCTTCAAGCTCCGTCCTAGTGTGCTGTTCAGTGGGTATGCTGTTAAGTTCCGCAAAGCTTGAACAATGATAAATAACAAAGCAGTTAAAGGTCTGCACCGTCACCACAAAAGTGACTATCCACATATAAACAAGCCCGAAAATTTTCGCAGTTTTCTTTCTCTTGCCTTTTCTGACTATCACAAGCACCAGCATAGCCACCAGCGAAAGCGGAATACCAAAAACCGCCACCGCAATAAGCAGTTCCCCGAAGGAAAACGGCAACAGCGAAGTGAGCCTGCCATATGTATTTTCCCAAATTGGAAAAACGTGAGCCGTATACCAGTCGCAGAACGCCGTACTTTTCCAGGCGATCACGTTCAGCACCACGCTGACTGCCACAAGGCAAACGCAGGCAATGACCTGCCAAGAGAGATGTTTTTTCTTGCCGTTCTCAGGCATTTTCACACTTTCCGCACTCTTTTTCACCGCTGTATCTGTCACTGCCGCTCACCTCGGTTCATGTATTTTACTCTGCTATCTCAACGCGCCTGTTTACCCGACTTATTATCTGCTTACCTACAAATTATCTTATCGCACAAATCGTGTAGGGGCGAACAGCGTTCGCTCGTCTTGGTCGCCTACATGGTTTGTATAAATTCAAACCTCGTCGCTCCCAAAAACGGGACGTCGAGGGTGCCGTCCCCTACATTTGCCACGCCGCAAAATCGCTCCGCTCGGTATTTACTCTATCAAAGTGACTTGTTCGGTCGGCTATGCCAATTCCTCACTCCTCACTCCTCACTTAAACGGCTTAGAACAATCCGTAGATATTGCCCTCATTATCGCAATCGATATTATAAGCCGCAGGCTTCTTAGGCAGACCAGGCATTGTCATAATATCGCCCGTATAAGCTACCACAAATCCTGCACCGGCTGAAAGCCTTACATCTCTTACTGTTATCTCATAATTCTCAGGCTTGCCAAGCTTTGTCGGGTCGTCAGACAGTGAATACTGCGTCTTAGCCACGCAAACAGGGATATCCCCGAATCCAAGGTCAGTGATCTCCTTTATAGCCTTTTCAGCCTGCTTTGTATAGATCACGCCGTTTGCACGGTATATCTCTTTCGCAAGTATATCAAGCTTATCCTTGATAGGGAGCTTCTCGTCATAAAGCGGCTTGAACTCAGACGGCTTTGTTTCAATAGTCTTGCAAACCTTTTCCGCAAGGTCGATACCGCCCTCAGAGCCTTTAGCAAAAATCTCAGCAAGTGAGAACTCAACGCCCATTTCACCGCAAACTCTCTCGATAACAGCCAGCTCAGCCTCAGTATCAGTATGGAATCTATTTATAGCCACCACTACAGGCACACCGAACTTGTGCATATTCTCAATATGAGTTTTCAGGTTTATGATGCCCTTTTCGAGAGCCTCAACATTTTCGTTAGTAAGCTCAGTTTTCGGAACACCGCCATTGTATTTCAATGCCCTTACAGTAGCCACCAGAACTACACAACTTGGTTTAAGGCCAGCGTATCTGCACTTGATATCAAAGAATTTCTCAGCGCCAAGGTCAGAGCCGAAGCCAGCCTCAGTGATAGTGTAGTCAGCAAGCTTCAAAGCAAGCTTTGTGGCTCTTACTGAGTTACAGCCGTGAGCGATATTAGCGAATGGACCGCCATGGATAAGCGCAGGATTATTTTCAAGCGTCTGAACAAGGTTAGGCTTCAAAGCGTCTTTCAGCAAAGCAGTCATAGCACCGCAACCGCCTATATCCTTAGCATAAACAGGCTTTCCGTCAGTTGTGTAAGCAACGAGTATCTTCTCAATTCTAGCCTTAAGGTCAGCCAGATCGGAAGCGAGGCAAAGAATAGCCATTATCTCAGAAGCGACAGTTATCTGGAAAGAATCCTCTCTAGGAATACCATTCACCTTTGAGCCAAGACCGATAACGATATCTCTCAGCGCTCTGTCATTCATGTCAAGGCAGCGCTTGAAAAGTATCCTTCTCTGGTCAATGTGAAGCTCATTTCCCTGCTGCATATGGTTGTCGATAAGGGCGCAGAGCAGGTTGTTAGCCGCAGTTATAGCGTGCATATCTCCTGTGAAGTGCAAATTGATGTCTTCCATAGGAACGACCTGAGCGTATCCACCGCCAGCCGCACCGCCCTTGATACCAAAAACAGGACCAAGTGAAGGCTCTCTCAGAGCGAGTATAGCTTTCTTGCCTATCTTGTTCATAGACTCAGCCAATCCAACGGAAATAGTGGTCTTGCCCTCTCCTGCAGGCGTAGGGTTTATAGCAGTAACAAGAATAAGCTTACCATCTGGATCATTTTTAGTTTTAGCATAAAGCGACTCAGAAAGCTTAGCCTTGTAGTGACCATAAGGCTCATATTCATCTTCTGAGATGCCGAGCTTAGCAGCGACCTCCCCAATTTTGAGCATTTTCGCCTGCTTTGCGATTTCGATATCTGACAGCATTTAGATCAAGTCCTTTCGGAAAAATTTTTAGTATATCGGTAAAGACCCATATAAAATATCATACACTATATATTATATCACATATCCGTGATGATTTCAATATTTCATATGTAAACAAACTATATAAACCGACACATTTCCGAACATCGCCCCACAAAAAAGAGCCGCCCCGCATTCCGCAGGACGGCTCAAAATAACTATAAGAATTATTTCTGAATATCGTTATCGTTAAATGGATCTCCACATTCCGGGCAGAACTTAGGAGGATTTTTAGGATCTTCAGGCTCCCAGCCGCACTTGTCACACTTGTAAAGCGGCTCTGATGCAGGCTTTGGCTTTCCGCACTCAGCGCAGAACTTGCCCTTGTTCACTGCTCCGCATGAGCAAGTCCAGCCTACTGGCTGCTCAGGCTTTGGTGAACCGCAGTTTGCACAGAACTTTCCTGTGTTCTCTGTGCCGCATGAACACTTCCAGCTGTCTGCTGCCAGCTTTGGCTCAGGCTTAGGCTGTCCGCAGTTTGCGCAGAACTTTCCTGTGTTTGTCGTTCCGCAAGCGCAGGTCCAGCCGTCTGCAGGTGCAGCCGCTGGTGCTGCCTGCTGTGGTGCTGCCTGCTGTGGAGCTGCCTGTGCAGCCTGCTGATTCATCATGTTCTGCTGCATCTGCTGCTGATACATAGTCGCGTCCATTGGCTGACCCATCATGCCGCCTGCCATGCCCATGCCCATAAAGCCTGCCATAACACCGTTTGCGTTGCTTGCCGCTGCCTCTCTTGCCTTGTTGATAGACATTCTGTCCATAGCATAGAGCATTGAAGGGTCGCTTCCAACAGTTTTTGCCTCCTGGAATTTTGCGATCCTCTGCTTTGACTCTTCGTCCACGTTCAGCTCAATAGCAAGGCTTGTTATCTTAACACCCTTTGCAGCCCACTTTTCTTCAAGCTCTGCATTCATTGCTTCAGCAAGCTCATCAGGATAAAGACCAAGCTGATCGTATGGTATTTTCTGAGCGGATATCCTTGTAAGAGCCTTCTGGAACTTAGGTGTCATGTCAGCCTTAAGCTGGCCGAGAACTGCCACGCCGTCAGGGCTGTCAACAGTAAGTACCTTATTTACGTTCTGAACAACGTTCTCATAGAAGTTCATAGGGTTTACGATCTGAAGCTCATACTGACCATGACCCTGTGCGTTAAGAGTGAGGTTCATTTCGCCGTCTCTGAAAGGTATCTTGCCGAAGCCTATCTTGTTTCCAGGCAGAGGTCTGAGGTTTATGTAGATAAGACGCATGGTGTTCATAGCCTGACCACCTGCTGTAAATCTTCTGCCTATCTCCTTGATAGAAGCACCAAGGTCACCCCAGCCGCCGCCAAGAAGTGACGGAGATACAGTTGAATCATACTTATACTGACCTGCTGTTTCCTGTGTACCGATAACAAAATCGTGTACTCTGCCATTCTCGATAAGCAAAGCCGCCTGATTTACCGCAACGTCAAAGCGTGAACCGTTTGAGATAACGCCCTCTGTACCGTTGTTCACAGTCTTTCCTCTCTTAACAAGAGTAGCCGGCTGGCAGAGTATCTTAGTTGACATATCCTCACATCTGAAGTACTCTACTACCTGATCGGCAAATGTTGAGCCGACTGCTGATGTAAACATCTTAATAAGTCCCATAGTTAAATTCCTTTCGTTGTCTGTATTATTTCACCCCAAGGGGTTTTAAACTTGTCTATCTCAGCATGGATATCCTGCTGACTTTCCATGTGCGCTCTACAGAGCTGTGTATCTCAGAACCGCAGTAAGGACAAACTGAGCCTGCGGTGTCCACAGGCGCTCCGCAGAACTGACATATAAGGCTGGCGTTTTCGCCCTCTACCCCCATTGAAAGATAGTATGAATAATCCGCCTCATAAATGTGCTGTGCCTTTGTCCCGTTGAGCTTGTATTCAAGAGATACCTGAAACTTTGCCGTTGCAGCGTCATGATCTCTATGATAAGACGCCACCTGCGACTTGTGGATATGTATATCGTCATAATGCTTTGGCGTAACCGTTGAGGAGTTGTCCTTTGCCATCGTGGCTGCTCTCTGCTTGAACGCTTCGGTACAGTATTCAAGCTGATTCTCGCTTGCTTCTCCGTTTATAACAAGAAAATATTTCATCACAGTGTTTTCCACTATGCTCCTTGCTATATTTTCATCATAGTCAGGAAAATCTCTCTTTATGTTGTTCACCACATTAGGGTCAACATAAGTAAACTGCATGGCGTTGTTCTGTCTTTCCTCAGTTGCGTCATTTATGGTCCTTAGCAGGTCGTTGGCACGGCTCAGTTGTCTGCCAATGGCGTTCGATACCGCTTTTTTCACAGAATATATCACCGCTATACCACCGCCTATGGCGACCGCTATAACTATTATTTTTATTATAAGCGCCGTTGATATTTCAGGCATTTAGCTGATACCCCCTACTAGAATATTCCCATTATCTGAAGTATAGCTCCGATAATATATCCGCCCACGCCCCCAAGAAGCGAGTAAGCCACAAGCTTTCCCTTGCTTATAGGCAGGTTTCCGATAAATTTACCTGTCTGACCATTCATTGCAAAGAAATAAGGCTTATCCTGATAGGTTGTATACAAAAGCCATGTTGGAAGCATAGCGTATTTAACGTCCTTTATCTCGGTGTGCTTTTCATATGACTGAACGTTTACGCTGTTGTAGTTACAAGTATTTCTAAGTTCGTCACGAGTTGTGTTCTCGATACGTTCTTTAGCCCTAGGCAGGCACTTATCCTTATCCTCGTCATATCTTTCTGCAAGATATCCCGAAAGATAACCCGGGTTGAATGCTGTCATTTCCGAGTAATCAAAAGGCTCGATAGAGTCCATAGCGTCATCGTCAGTCTTTGAAGAAGCGTCCACAGGAACAGCTTTGAAATCGAGGATTCCGTTTCTGTAAACTGAATAATACTTTTTCTCTGTGTATCTGTAATTTCCCGAAGTCCATGTTCTTGTGTTTATACCCTCTGCAGTAATAGAGCCTTCGCAGTTTCCTGAATAGAGCCAAAACGGGATATAAACGCCCTGCATCTTGTCCACTACCCTATCGCAGTTGAAATCTTTCGGTGTAAGAGGCTTCTTGCTGAATTTTTTGAAAGCGTCCATTACCTGAGTTTTCGGCACTTTGAAAGGTATAACATAGTCAGGGGAGAAATTGTCTATTATCTGCTCTCCCATTATTACCGCATTTCCGCAGTAAACGCAAACCGTTGCTGCAGTTGAGCGGTCGGTGATTATCTCCGCTCCGCAGTGTGAGCAGGTATATTTTACAAGGTCATTTCCTACAGTTCCGTCATTTGACATACTGTATTCGTCCTTATCGACCTCTTCATGCTTTTCAACATTATCCTTGTTCAGCTCTTCAGCCTTTTTAGCGTCACCGCCTGCTTCTTCAAGGTCTTTCAAAGTAAACTGTCCGTCGCAGTATTCACAAGCCCAGCAGTTTTTGTCAGCACTCCAGAAAAGCTCCGCTCCGCAGTTAGGGCATTTATAAGAAATATTAACAGCCATTTTCCGTACCCCCTATCAATCGTCTTTTATCTTAGTCTTATCAGTGGTGGTACGCAGATAGGTGTCGTTACGCCCAGTGAGTTTAAGATTACTCTTTATGTATTTATCCGCCTTGGTAGCTTTCTGTTTTGTGCGGCTCATTGAAACAAGCACAAAACCTGTTATAAATCCTCCCGGTATAGCAAAGCACATATTTGTTCCCACGCTCACACTGCTGTCGGCATATGCCATGACAGGGGTGAAAAACAAATTGCAGGAAATAAGTGCAAAACCTAATGTGCGGCATAGCTTTTTCAACATTTTTTCTCCTCCCAACTCCATATTTTACATAAAACTAAAATATGTTCACATATATTTATGATAACAGAAAACGCTTTTTATGTCAAGAAATATGTCATACAACGTTCAAAAAAAATTCTTTTTTGTCCATTTAAACATATTTTTATACCTTTCATTGGTGTTTTTAACGATTGACAGCCGTTCTGTCAGGAATCAGCGTTATTCAGCGGTTTTCTGCTCGTCAAGGTCAAGAGATATCAGAGGGTTTGCGTCATTAGCCACCTTAGGCAGAACACCGTCCCACTTATCGATGGTCTGATACTTTATAAGCTCGTTTGAAAGAGATTCAGAGATAGTCTTGTTGGCTTCTGCCTGAGCTTCAGCCTTGGTCTTTATGGAAGTTGCCTCAGCGTCTGCGGCAATAACCTTTTTCTTAGCCTCCGCCTCAGCTACAACTATAGCCTGCTCCTGCTCGGTCTTTGTTTTCAAAAGATTCTGCTCTGCTACCTGCTTTGCCTCTATGGCTTCATTAAATTCAGATGAGAAATCAAAATTCACAATGTTGAATTTCTCTATCTCGATACCGTATTCGTCCACCTTTGAAACGAGCTGTGCCTTTATTTCCTCGCCCACCTGCGCTCTGTCAGTGATAAGCTGTTCAGCCGTATATTTTGCACATACCGACTTCATACATTCCTGCACTGTTGGCATAAGGATAACGTTCTCGTAATCTGAGCCGATATTCTTGAAAATGCTTGCAGAAGAAGCCGACTTTATTCGGAAGTTCACCGCTATGGTAGAGTTCACAGTCTGCAAGTCCTTTGAAACTGCGTCAGCGTCAGCCTGATAAACTTGTATTTTGTTTGACACTGTTGTTACACGCTGTGCAAAAGGCACTTTCAGATGCAATCCTTCGTTGAGTGCAGTGTCTGATACCTTGCCGAAGGTCGTCACAACGCCCGTACAACCTGCCGGAACTATGGATACAGAGGATACGACCACTATTATAGCCGCAACTGCCGCCGCACAAATGCCAACGATCTTTCCTGTTTTTCTTGTTGAAATGTCAATGACCTTTTCTTTGCTCATGATTTTTTCCTTTCGTATAAAACAAAGTCTTTCGACTTGCCGTCTAACCAAAGGCTTTCTGCCATTTGGTTTAATATGATTATATCATAAGCCTTACAAATTAGCAAAGTCCGACAAAGTTCGGGGAAGTCAGCGGAAGTCAGCAGTGAACAGATTTTTTGATTTAGCTCACTGTATCTCTCGCAATCTCGCCTATTCTCGTTCGTTCAAATCCGCTTGTTATTTATGGGCGAAAAAATTTGGCACAGGTCTATAGCCATATTTCAATATATGTAAAAGCTAATATGTTTATATCATTGCCTGCAAAAAAGGCATAAAAAAATCGGACTCATTTTACTGCGTCCGAATTTTTTATCAATGTATTGATGAAAGAGCGAGCGACCCAAGGCCGCCCCTACAGATAGGTTTGTTAACTCTTTTTCTTTGCACTGGATTTTACCGCTGTGAAACTCCACACAAGTCCAGCCGCGATCCAGAAGTATGGTGATGATGTAACAGAACTTATGTTGAAAAATGCCTGTATCAGATAGCAAAGAACTGCCGCTGATACTGCACAGCCTGTCCAGCTGTTTTTGTCTTTCATAAAGCCTGCTACGAGCTTGCACATTTTTACTATAGTCATAATAAGGAATACTATTGTAAGTGCGAAAATGATGAGTCCTCTTGACTGCAAAAGGTCGATATACTCATTATAAGAGCGGTCTATTATAGCACCCGACTCGAATATCGTTCCCCAGTTGTCTGGACCGGTTCCCCAGATAAGGTTTTGCTCGGCAGTATACATTCCATCGTCCCACAGATAAGGATATATCCACTGTTCGGTATCATCGCCTCTGCCTGTGCCTGTGATAGAAAGTCTGTCGAAGCTGTCATGGAAGATTATTTTCTCGTCCATAAGTCTGAACTCGTTTGAGGCGAAAAGTCCAGCAAAGATCCCTCCTGCGACTATAAAAGCCACAAGGCAGGCTATAAAAGGCTTCTTATCCTTTGCAAAGCCCGACTTTACAGCGGCAATAATAAGAGATATAACATAAACCGCACCAAGTCCCAAGATAGCAGGGACAACGCAGGCGAGGATATCAGCCGCTGTCATAAGGGCAAGGGAGATAGCATAGAATATCTTTCTTGCCTTTTTATCATCATAGAGCATACCATTAAGCGCAAAGGCAGATATCACTGTAAGCACTGCCGCCAATGCAAAAGGCGTACACAAAAAGCCTGTTGCAATATATTCCTTTGTATAGGTCATACCGCCTGATGAGAAGCCCGAGAATATCTCTTTGAAATAGTTTGGAACTATTTTTGCGGTAGCAGGTATAGCCTGCAAAATTCCCACGATAGCTTCAAATGCGCCTATTCCTACGATAAAATCTGAAAGCTTTATCCTGCGGTCGTCAGCCGTAACTGTCATTCCTGCGGCAAAAAGTCCCCAATAGCCAAGTATGGTGAGCATACCCTCGGAACGGTCGAGATAGCCGTAGAAAGATGTGAAGATATCCGCTGAAAGCAAGCAAGATATCACCGACAGAATCACCACCGCAAGTGGTACGATAAGGCTCTTGTTGTCTTTAAGCTCCACCTGCTTTTTCATGTTGGCAATAAGGAAAATGATAAATCCCACAAAGCCGACCGCAAGCACAGCGGCGGATATAAAGAATATAAATTTTTCGTTTAGATAAAGAGTACGGTTGACGCTTTCGTCCATACCGTATTTGATGTTCTGTGTGAAATAATACGGAATAGTTATCACGCACAGAACAAGCACAGCGATAATGCTGTAAACTCCGCACAGCTTTTGTGCAGACTCGGCAGACATATTCAGAATAAAATCCGACTTTTCCGAACTGCCGAAAAGGTGCTTTTTACCTTGATTGGTAGTGACCTCTTTTTTCTCTTTTGCTTTTGACATAAAAAAATCCCCCAAAAAGCATAGATATTTTATTATTTTATGATTGAAAATTAAAAATCATCGCCGCAGGCGATACCTTAATTCCTCATTCCTCACTCCTCATTCCTCACTTAAAGCGAAGCGGTGCGGGGAAATAAAAAAGCAGGCAAACCCTAAAGTCTGCCCGCTGTTTACACAATTTACTTTGCGTATTCGATAGCTCTGCTCTCACGGATAAGATTGACCTTGATCTGTCCCGGATAATCCATTTCAGTTTCGATCCTCTTAGCGATCTCACGAGCAACGAGCACCATTTTTTCATCGTTGATCTTCTCAGGCTGTACCATGATACGAACCTCACGGCCTGCCTGTATAGCAAAGGATTTCTCAACGCCCTCGTAGGACGTGCAGATCTCCTCAAGCTTCTGGAGCCTCTTGATATAGTTCTCATAGTTCTCGCTTCTTGCTCCCGGTCTAGCGGCGCTTATTGCGTCTGCCGCCTGAACAAGTGCCGCAACAACAGTTCTTGTTTCAACGTCGCCATGGTGAGCCTCGATAGCATGAATAACTTCAGGGCTTTCCTTGTACTTCTTACATACGTCAACACCTATCTGAACGTGCGAGCCTTCTATCTCATAGCTGAGAGCCTTTCCTATATCGTGGAGCAGTCCTGCTCTTCTTGCCAGATTTGCGTCAACGCCAAGCTCTGACGCCATCATTCCTGCAAGGTGAGCGACTTCAATAGAGTGGTTGAGCACGTTCTGTCTATAGCTCGTTCTATAGCGCAGACGGCCAAGAAGCTTAACAAGCTCGTGGTTCACGCCGTGAACATTGGTTTCGAGAATAGCTCTCTCGCCCTCCTGCTTGATCTTCAGCTCGACTTCACGCTTAGCCTTTTCTACCATTTCCTCAATGCGTGTAGGGTGTATACGTCCGTCCTGGATAAGCTTTTCAAGTGCGATCCTTGCGACCTCTCTTCTCACCTGATCAAAGCACGAGATGGTGATAGCCTCAGGGGTATCGTCAATGATAAGATCAACGCCTGTGAGAGTTTCGATAGTTCTGATATTTCTTCCCTCACGTCCGATTATCCTGCCCTTCATCTCATCATTAGGCAATGCAACGACTGACACTGCTGATTCAGACACCTGATCGGCAGCACACCTTGAGATAGCAAGCGAGATATACTGTCTGGCCTTAGCCTCACAGTCCTCCTTCACCTGATTTTCAAAGTTTGTGACCCTCACAGCCTTTTCATGCACCAAATCCTCGTCCAGCTTTGAAAGCAGATAATCCTTAGCCTGATCAACAGTGAACTGAGATATCTTTTCAAGCATATCGAGCTGTGACTTCTTGATCCTGTCAGCCTCAGCTACCTTTTCGTCAGCATTTTTCAGCTTGTTCTGGAGAGTTTCTTCCTTTTTCTCCAAATTATCGAGCTTTCTGTCGATAGACTCCTCTTTCTGCTGAACACGTCTTTCCTGTCTGGAAACTTCGATCCTTCTCTCTTTAAGCTCTTTTTCCGTTTCCTGGCGTGACTTGTGGATCTCGTCTTTCGCCTCGATCAATGCCTCTTTTTTCAGAGTTTCAGCGTTTTTCTTTGCGTCGTCAACGATACGCTCCGCTTCCTTTTCCGCGGAGCCTACAGCAGCTTCGGCTGTTTTTTTGCGATAGCTTATACCCTGTTTGAAGCAGATAAATCCGCTCACACCGGCACCAAGAACAAGAGCAACTACACATAGTAGAATAGCGATACCTGGTTCCATGTATAGCTTTCCTCCTTCTTAGAAAGTATGGATATCCATATTTTGTGCGTAAAAAACACATGAAAAAAGATATCCACCTGATATTAAATTGTAAAGATACAAAATTGCA